>JGI24708J26588_10001207_pt1 | contig 20473 bp, 16 predicted proteins | sample BioPla1DNA2_FD_26588 | JGI IMG/M metagenome (IMG submission 26588) | reverse complement strand
AAAGGGTACATTTTTACGTTATTGGTAAAGGCTTTCTTTAACGGTATTAAGTGAACAAAGATAATAAAGTAAGAGTGGATGTTTTTATTACTTATCATCCACTCTTACTTTTGTTTTAGTGGTGAACATAACGATAATTAGATTTAAAGATATTCAAAATTCAAAAATTAAATATAAATTTTTATTATGTGGACTTAGATGTAATTGATAAAAAAATTTTACAAGAAATATTTAGATCTCTTTATTTTTATTACATAAAATGAATTGTTTTTCTTAAAAAATTATCAAGAATAGACAAATAATTGCAACTTGCTTGAAAACTTCTGTATTTTTTAGTAATATAAAGATAAATGAGAAACGTCATCATAGAATAGGGGATTTATATGGAGCAAAAATTAGAAAAATTAAGAGATCAACTGAGTGATCTAAGTAAAAGAAATCGTTCATTACGTTTATTGAGGCTCTATGATAAGTGGAGTTTTGACTTATCTAAATTAAATGACTTACAAGAAACAAAATGTGCTACGGCAGAAAATATAGTAAATCATATTTTACACAATAAGGATTCTATATTTTTGCTTAGTCGTTCTTCGATGGAAGAAGAAGCTATTCGGGCTTCTTACCAACTTACTTCTTTATACCGAAATGTTATTTCTATTAAGGAACAAACGGGTGTAGAAGATTTATATGTTGGATATCCTTTTATCTCTGGCAAGATGGCAGATGGAACATTTATACAAGCTCCTGTATTTTTATTCCCTGTTNGTTTGGTTAGACAAGATAATAGAGAGCCTGGCTGGTTACTCCATATTGAATCAAAAGAAGAAGTCCTTTTAAATCGAACACTTCTACTTGCNTTTCAAAAGTATAATAACTTAAAAATTGATGAAGAAATTTTAGAAGATGCGAAAGAGATGCCTAAAGATAATTTTCAACAGTGGACGAGTGAATTATTTCAACGATATGGCATTGATTTATACTGGGCAAAGAGAAAAATTATGCCTCTTCATCAATATCGACAAAAACAATTACCGAATCCCCCTGATAATTTTTTGGCTATTACTCCTTATTGTATTTTAGGTTATTTTTCTCAAGGAAATACATCGCTTTTAAAGGATTATGATGAATTAATAGAACGATATGAACAAGATCCAGATTTAGGATTAGTCAATGAACTACTACAAGAAGAAGTAAATAATGAATGGATGGAGGTAGATTTAGATCCAATTGATGAAAAGGAATGTTACGATGTAACAGATTTAGATGCTTCACAAGAAGAAGCACTAATAAATACCTATTATCAAAAAGGTCTGGTTATTCATGGACCTCCTGGTACAGGAAAGTCTCAATTAATCGTAAATCTTATAGCGACAGCAATGGCTCGAAATGAAAAAATTTTAGTGGTTTGTCAAAAAAGAGCTGCTTTAGACGTAGTATATCAACGTTTAGAAATGTTAGGCTTATCCGATCAAGTAGCTTTAGTTCATGATGTAAATGGAGATCGTAAAAGTCTATATCAAAAAATTAATACAATATTAAAACAAAAAAGAACTACCAATATAGAAGATAAAGAACAAGAATATGAAAAAATTTGTAAAGATTTAGATCAAAAAAAAGAATATTTTGCACAAGTAGCTAAGGGTATTGGTAATAAACATTCTTTTGGTTTAACAGGTTATGAATTATATAGTCGATTGTCTTTGTTAGAAGAAGTAAAATCATGGATTCCTATATCCACTTCTACAGAAGTAGACTTTGATCAACTGGAGAAAATCAGCAATCAAATTTTTGTTGCAGGTCGTTATATTGGTGAGTGTGGTTATAAAAAACATCCTTGGTTTTATCGCAAGCCTTTTACTTCGATGACGTATCAAAATATTGGAGAAGGAAAAGATCTCCTTTCTACTCTGGTAGAAGAAATAGATCAATTGCATCAGTTTCAGCAATATTCCGTTACAGAAGATTTTACACCAAAAGATTGTTGGAAATATGATGAAGGAATTCAAGCTGCAATAGATATTATTGAAAAATATNAACAAAAACCTTGGATAAAGAAAATGAACTTATTTTTTTGGAGTTTAAAAAAGGGAAAATTATTTTTACAAAAATATAATCCTAATTTTTCTTTTTTTCAAATGACTCAACCAGAATTAGAGCAATTAGAAGATGAAGTTTTTCAACTTAAAGCCTATGGCGAACAAGGGAAGAAGATACAAAGGTTATTAGATGATCTGTCATTTTATTTTCAAGAACATATGATTGATCTTTGGAAGGAAGAAGTTGAAAAAGGAACCTTAACAGCAGATGATTTTCAAAGGGCAAATGAGAGTATTGATCAGGATTTTGATTCTTTAGTGGCTATGGATCAATGGATTCAATCTTTTACACCAGAAGCAAAGCTTTTATTTGAATGGTTACAGAAAGAAATTCCAGAGCAAGAAGATGCTGATAATGGGGATAGATGGAAGAATATTGTTGAAAAATCTTTTTATATGTCTTGGGTAGATAGATTAGAAGGAGAATATACGGAGTTAAAAACGTTAACAACTGGAGAATACGAAACCCATTGGCAAGATTATCAAAAAGCATTACAAGAAAAACAACAGTACTTACCTTTCTATTTAAAGGAAAGATTACAAATTCCTGTTCAAAAACTTAAGCAAAACCATGTTAAACAGTATCGAGATATANACCATCAAGTAAATAAAACAAGGAAAATTTGGCCTATTCGTAAATTGATTTATCAATATTGGGAGAAAGGGATTTTTGATATATTACCTATATGGTTAGTTTCTCCTGAAACTGTTTCCACCATTTTCCCAATGAAAAAGGGTATGTTTGATAAAGTTATATTTGATGAGGCTTCGCAATGTAAAGTGGAGCATGGAATACCTTCTTTTTACCGGGCTACTCAAGTAATTGTGGCAGGAGATGAAAAACAATTAGCACCTTTTGACTTATTTCATGTAGGATTAGATATGGAAGAGGAAGAAATAGATACTATTTTTGAAGGAGCAGATAGTCTTTTAACGTTAACAAAAAGACAATACCCAACACAATTATTAGCTTGGCATTATCGATCTAAATATGAAGAGTTGATTCATTTTTCTAATTATGCGTTTTATAATGGACAAGTACAAATAGCTCCCAATATTGGAAATATTATTGATNCGCCTCCTATTGAATGGAAGATGGTGGATGGGCTATGGGAAGATCAAATGAATCAACAGGAAGCATTAGAAGTTTGCCAAAAAGTAAAAGAACTCTTTATGACCCAACCAGAATCTTCTATAGGAATTATTACATTTAATAAGAAACAGCAAGATTTGATATTTGATTTGATAGAAGAACAAATTCAAGAGGATGAAGAGTTTGCTACTTTATACGATCAAATGATGAAGAAAAGCATTGATGAGCGGCTTTTTATTAAAAATATTGAGAATGTACAGGGTGATGAAAGAGATATTATTATTTTTTCTATTGGATATGGAAGAAATCCAGAAGGTAAGGTATCTGTTAATTTTGGTATCTTAAATAAAGCAGGCGGAGAAAATCGACTTAATGTTGCAGTTAGTCGTGCTAAAGAAAAAATGATTATCTTTTCTAGTGTTCATCCAAGAGAATTTGATGTTTCACAGTCTAAAAATATAGGACCACGCTTACTAAAACAATATTTGTTATATGCCTATGCTATAGCAGAACAAAATAAAGAAAAGGCATATCAGATTTTACATGAGATACAGGAGAATGATGGAAACGTAAAAAATTCAGCATGTAATGAAAATCAGGATGATATATTTATTACTCAAGTAGTACAAGCACTAGAAAAACGAGGATATGAAGTTCATACGAATATTGGTAATTCTCAATATAAAATTGATATCGGTATTTTAGATCCTTCCGATCCTACACAATATATAGTAGGAATTCAAACGGATGGACCAATGTATCAAAAAGCACATTCTGTAAAAGAAAGAGAAATTTATCATCAACGGTTTTTAGAAAGTAAGGGTTGGAAGATGATAAGAATATGGAGTCGAAATTGGTGGAAAGACAAAGCGATTGAAATGAAGAAAATAGAGTCTTATATCCAAGGTTCTAAATCAATAGTTAAATAAAAGAGATAAAATAAGCAAGTGTAGAGAGTCGTTAACATAATTGTTTTTATGTAAAAGGACCATTTACACTTGCCATATTTTTTTATAGGTTGAGGTTGTTTTTTATTCTTCAGTAAAAATAAAATGGTTATCTTTTAAAATTTGTATAACTTCTTGGTAAGTAACTCGTTTAGCTTCTTCAGTTATCAGTTTAATATTTAATTCATTTGGATTATATTTTGTTATTTCATCCTTAAATTCATCAATTGTCATTTCTTTTTCGTTTAAGATAATGGTACGATCTTGAATGGTAATAGAAAGATATTTTTCTACTGGATATTCGCTGTGATTTTCACTATGATTTTCTTTGTTACTAGTTTCTATTTTACTTTTTCCCCATTCTAAAAAATTGAATCCTACATTATTTGCTATTAAGAGAATTAACACAAGAATCATAAAAATACCAAGTAAGATATTTTTAAGTTTTTTCATTAGTAATCACCCTTCTAAATAATAAATATTGAATTTTATAGTTTCACATGTTTGGTAGTAAGTGCATATCTATATGTCTTGAACTTAGATATATCAATTAAAGTAAATGGTATTATTTATCTAGAATATAAATTTGTTCTGCTTTAAAAATATGTTCAGGGCCATATTGTTTTTCTATATCCGTAAGGGCATCCCAAGTAAGTTTATAAGCATATTGATAGACTTCTGAATCCAATAAGGATAAATATAGAAGAATTCGATTATTTTCCTCTAAAGAACTTGGAATTTCTTTTTCTATACAGGATATAATTTGTTTTTTCTTTTGTTCATAATTTTCAGCTGTTTGAATTTCATTTTTAGAAATAGTAATAGTAGTGGATTGATCATTAATCCATAATCGATTATCAGATCCTTTTAACCCAATATGTATGGGATTAAAAAAATTTTGCAATGCTTGGTAATAAAGTAGTTCTTGTACAATTTGCTTATCATCTAGTAAAGGTTCTAATGTTTTCATAAAGTTTTCCTTTTCGGAATTNGATGCATCTTCTAAAAGAGATAATAATTGTTGGCGATCTAATTGTAAGAAAGAAGATAAGGCCTTGGTTATTTGATCTAATTGTTGGTTTTTGATTTGCAATTCCTTTACTAGATCTTCCTTGGACTGTTGTATATCAGAAAAAGCTTGGTATAAATTTTCTTGAGTAGTATTCACATTTAAAATAAAGATAAATAATAAGATTAGGACGACATCTAATAAAGGAGTAAGTTCAATAAAAGATCTTTTTTTCAATAGGATCCTCCTTCGAGCCTGTACTTTGATATTGGTCAATTCGTTGTAAAAGTAAAGTAAANTTTTCTTCATTATAATATACTCTAGAAGTAATCCAACCTTCTAAACCTTTACATACAATAGCCCAAATCAATCCCCAAAAAGTAGAGGTTAATGCGGTAGCAAAGTTAGTGATGATAACTTGGGAAGAAAAATCAACTAAGGATAATAAAGAAATAACAGTTCCTAAAATCCCTAAAAGAGGAAAAATAGTTGTGATTCCAACAAAGATATTAAAATAAAATGCTTCTTTTTCTTTTAATATCTGACATTTTTGTAGATTCACTGTACTTTCCTTAGGATTTTGTATATTTTTAATTAACTCTTGGATAGGAATAGAAATAGTAGGATTTAAAATATCGTCTAGTTGACGTGATATTTTAGATACTTTAGGAAAGATATATAATAGATTAAAGAAGGCTAAAATAAGAATTAAGGTATCATATCCCCATAGGTTTTTACCAATGATTTTTGCTATAGTCATAGAGGTCACCTCTTTTTAATTTTTACCTAGTACAGATATTATGATTATAGCATAGATCTGAAAAGGATCCTATTAGGAATAAAATAAAAATAATAAATTTTTTATAGAATTATAAAAAAGATTGTATTTTAGAGTTGAATAAATAAGAAATAATTGAAGGTCTTGACAAAGAATATATTTCTCATTACAATAAACCCAATTAATATAAAATAGAATGGGATAAAATAAGAGGAGGAGTTTTCATGAGTCATATTCATATTCCTGATGGNGTTTTGCCATTACCTCTTTGGATTGGAAGTTATATCGTTATGGGTATACTATTAATCAGTGTCTTACATAAAATGAAGGTTAGGCGATGGGAAAGAAAAGTTCCGTATATCGCCATTATGTCGGCTGTTATGTTAATTGTTATGTCTATTCCTTTAGGTATAGTTCCACTTCATATGAGTTTGGCTGTTTTTAGTGGTATTTTTTTAGGACCTACGATAGGTTTTGTTGCTATATTTGTAGTTAATGTAATTTTAGCTTTTATGGGGCATGGTGGTATAACTATTATTGGATTAAATACCTTGGTGATGGGATTGGAAGTTACTTTGGGTTATTTTTTCTTTCAATATGTATGGACAAAGAAAATAGCTACTTTTTGGAGAGGTTTTTTAACTACATTTTTTACATTAATCATTAGTACTACTTTAGTAACTGGATTTTTAATATATACAGCAGGATGGGAATTTGTTATTCCTCATTCTCATCATGAACATAATATAGATATAGATCATGAAGAACAGGATATTTATGAACATGTANAAGATACACATCCACAATTAGAGAGTAAAGAAGCATTATCAGAAGTGAATTATTTATTTGCTTCTGGAGGAACAGCATTAGTACTTATTTTAATGATAGGAATTTTATTAGAGTCTTTTGTAACAGGCGGATTACTTGCTTTTATGATGGAAATTCGTCCTCATTTATTTGAAAAAAAGTTATAACATACTTCATTCAGCCCAATAGTCAGAGAATGATTATTGGGCGAAATATTGAAAGATCGAGGTGAATAAGGTGCATTTAGCAGATATAGATTATATGGCTATTCATCAACAGAGCCTATTTCATCAAGCGCACCCTTTAATAAAATCTATTTTTTCTTTTTTTATAATTGGAATTTTTATATTTTCTTCTGATTTAGAAAAAAATTTAGGATTATTAATACTTTTGTTTTTTATGAGTATAGGTGCTAGATTATCTTTTGCATTACTTTTTCATTTATTATTGTATCCACTTTTTTTTGGAACACTTTTTTCTTTTTTAATGGGAGGTTTATGGACACAAAAAGGACTATTACTATTATTACGTGCAGTGGGAGTTGCATGGAGTTTTATATTTTTATTAATGACTACTCCTTATACCGATGTTTTTAGAGTGTTTTCTTTTTTTATGCCTAGTATTTTAGTAGATATATTTTTATTAACTTATCGGTCTATTTTTGTATTGCTTGATTCCATAGAAAATATGTTTCANGTGGTACGATTACGTGGAGGTTATGATCCGTGGAAGATTATAAAGAATGCAAAAAATCTTTCTAAGATGTTAGGTGTAATCTTTCTTCATGCTATAGAAATGAGTGAACGCATGTATCAAATTTATGAGTTAAGAGGATACGAAGGAAAATTGCCTAAGACTCAAAAAATAACACAAGTAGTTACAAAAGGAGATATAGTATTAATATCAATTATGTTTTTATATGGAATAAGGGTGGTGATTTTTTGAATCCAATGATTAAAGTTCAGTGTATTAAACATATATACAAAGATAGTACAGAAGTGAGTTTATGTGGAGTAGATTTTGTAGTAGAAAAAGGACAGAGGGTAGTAATTCTTGGAGCCAATGGAGAAGGAAAAACTACATTATTGTCTCATGTGTTAGGACTTTTAAAACCAGTAGAAGGAACAGTAGAAGTTTTAGGTATGGCTCCCTATCAAGATTTTAAAAAAACTCGTAAGCAGATGGGGGTAGTTTTCCAAAATGTAGATGAACAGATGATTGGACCACGGGTTTATGATGATATTGCTTTTACTCCTAGAAATGAAGGAATGGATGAAGAAGAGATTCATAAAAAAGTACAAGCATTAGCAAAAGAATTAGGAATTCTTTCACTCTTATCGAAAATNCCTCATTATTTAAGTGGAGGTCAAAAGAAAAAAGTAGCTTTAGCCGGAGCGATGATTATGAATCCATCTATTTTAGTTTTAGATGAACCTTTTGATTCTTTAGATCCTAGATCGAAGCAAGAATTTATTGATTTATTAAACTATGTTCATAAAGAAAAAGGTACAACTTTATTATTAACCACTCATGATATGAATATTGTACCGTTGATTGCAGATGTAGTATATGTGATTCACCAGGGACATATTGTATTAAAAGGTACATGGCAAGAGGTCTTCCAAAAAGAAGATATTTTATATCAAGCNCAGTTACAACCTCCGTTATTAGTGGATTTATTTTTACGTTTACAAAAAAAAGGATATCCTATTTCATTACCTGCTACCGTTGAAGAAGGAGAAAAACAACTTTTATCCATATTGGACAAGTGATTNTTTTGTGATATAATTCCAAGAAGGACAACAAGTGTGACTGACCTTTGATTAAACCCAATAATTTATGGATACCATGTAAAATAAGTATCCAAAAGAAAGGAAGGTTTCAATGGGCAGAATAAACCTGAAATCGAAAGGATATCAAATCATAAAGAGATGGTTCAGTATCCTTTTATGTTTTTCTTTATGTATGGCATCTATTTATGGACAAGAAAATCAAGAATGGAGTCAACTTTTTTTAGAACAAGCAGAACAATATTATTTAGTACCACATCATTGGTTCAAAGAGATTCATGATTCGATGACGAGGGAAGAAACAGCTACTCTATCCATTTTGTTGTATAAAGCATTAGGAGGAGAACTTTCAGATCAAAAAGTAAAAAAGATATTTAAGGATACCAATTCAGAAGAGGTAGCATTAGCATATCAATTAGACATGATAAAAGGGAAAACNCCTCATATTTTTTCACCTATGGAAAAAATAACTCGTGAAGAAANAATTATGATTTTATATCGTATGATGAAAAAACTAGGTTATTCTATAGAATCAACAAAAGATTATCTTTCCTANTTTAATGATCAAGNTCAGGTTTCATCGTGGGCATTACAAGCAATGAATGATTTTATATCNGTAGGATTGATACAAGGAAAATCAGGTAAAAAANTATTTCCTCAAGGTTTTATAGAAAAAGAAGAGGCTATTGTTTTGGCTTTACGAGTATACGAATATATGAAATATATTCCTCGTTACAATCAACAGGATCAAAATATTGTAATACAAGGAATATCAATGGGAACTAGTATAAAAAAAGTTAAAGAGAAGTTAGGCGATCCTAAACGTATTGTTCAAAGTGAATATGGCTTTGAGTGGTATATTTATCATCATGATTATCAAAAATATCTTCAGGTTGGAATAAAAAATGATCAAGTAGTTGCTTTATACACGAATGATCCCAATTGGAAATCTAAGAATGGAATTATTATGGGAGATTCTAAAGATAAAGTTAAAAAAATATATCCATCTCCAGCTACTAGTATTGAAAAGGGATATGAGACCTATGAATTTCTTCCTATGGATGGTGTAGATCGATACAAAGAAGAAGATTATTACCTTTATTTTTTCTATGATTTATTAGAAAATAGTAAATTAACAGGAGTACTCTTAATTCATCAGACAGCTACAAGAGAGTTAGAAGGTTATTTAGGTCAATTATCAGAGGAAGTACGACAAGGATATGAAAAAGTATTATTTGATTTAACGAATGCGGAGCGAGTAAAAGCTAAGAAAGAACCGTTACAATGGGATGAAAAAGCGGCTAAAGTTGCTTATAATCATAGTATAGATATGGCTGAAAATCACTTTTTTTCACATCATGGATATAATAAAAGTACGTTAGAAAAAAGATTTAAAAAAGCCTCTATTCCATATGAAAAACTTGGAGAAAATATAGCTATGAACTTAAATAGTATATTAACTCATCACCAATGGATGAATTCAACTGGACATCGAGAAAATATTCTTGGAGATTATCAATATATAGGTATTGGAACAGCTTTTCATGATCATGAAGAACCCTATGCTATTTATCATACTCAAAATTTTTACAAATAAATAGTAGAAGGCGTGTTAATGGAGGATTAACACGCCTTTTAAATATTTTTTAATCTGTAAAAAACTGATATAATAAATAGTAGGTATATAGATAGGAGGGATTTAGGTGGGAGTATCATGGACAGAGGAACAAATGGCAGCTATTAAAACAGATGATTGTAATTTGTTGGTTTCCGCGGCAGCAGGATCAGGTAAAACAGCTGTTTTAGTTGAACGTATTATTCGAAAAATTACGGATCCACATGAACCAGTAGATATTGATCGTTTACTTATTGTAACATTTACAAATGCAGCAGCAGCAGAAATGAGAGAACGAATTGCTCAAGCCATTGTTCAAGCGATAGAGGAAAGACCGAATGATATTCATTTACAAAAACAATTAACTTTAATTCATCAAGCTTCCATTATGACTATTCATGCATTTTGTTTAGAAGTGATTCGAAATTCTTTTCATATGATTAATTTGGATCCCAATTTTCGTATTGGAAGTGAAACGGAAATTAATTTATTAAAAGATGAAGTTTTAGAAGAGGTATTAGAAGATTGGTATCAGAAAGAAAACAATCAAACTTTTTTAGAATTAGTGGAAAGCTATGGGGGAAAGAAAAAAGATACAGATTTAGAGGAAGTTATTTTACGTCTTTATCATTTTATTCAGAGTCATCCTTGGCCAGAGTTATGGTTACAAGAAAAAATAGAAGAGTTTAATATTAAAGATCAAAATTTAGAAAAGACAAGTTGGGCAAAACAGATTAAAGATCAACTTAAAATAGAGTGTGAAAGTTATCTTCAAAATATAGAGCAAGCATTAGAAATTTCAAGACAACCAGGAGGACCTTTAGGATATGAAGAAGCGTTAGAATCAGATTGTTTTTTGATTCGAAATTTTCAAAAAGCAATCGATAAAGACTTTGTTCATTTATGGGATTGTTTTCAACAGATTGATTTTATACGTCTAGGACGATGCAATAAAGAAACAGATAAAAAATTACAAGAAATAGTGAAACAATTACGAGAAGAAGTTAAAAAGGGAATGAAAGAATTAGAAGAAAATATTTTTTTTCAATCATTAGAGGATATTAAAAATAATATAAATAATTTATATCCATTATTACAAGTATTACAAACATTGGTACTTGATTTTTCAAATCGTTTTCAAGAACAAAAACAAGAAAGAAATCTTCTTGATTTTAATGATATTGAACATTATGCTTTGCAAATTTTAGTAAAACGAGAAGGAGAAAAGATACTTCCTACGTTTGTGGCTTATGGATTGCAAGAACGATACGAAGAAATTTTAATTGATGAATATCAAGATAGTAATTTAGTACAGGAAACAATTTTACGAAGTGTTTCTAGAGTTTATCAAAATCAGCCCAATATTTTTATGGTAGGTGATGTAAAGCAAAGTATTTATCGATTTCGTTTAGCCAAACCGGAATTATTTATTCAAAAATATCAAGAGTATCAAAAAGAAAAACAAGGAGAAGGACAGCGAATTGATTTATCAAAAAATTTTAGAAGCCGAAAAGAAATACTAGAAGGTACAAATTTTATTTTCCGTCAGATAATGTCTGAATATTTGGGAGAAATTGTGTATAATCAGGAAGCAGCTTTGCATCCAGGAGCTAATTATCCACAGGCATCAGAAGAAATCCAAGTAGGTGGTAGCATTGAACTTCATTTGATCGAAAGAGAAAAGTTATCCAATGAAGAAGTAAAGAATCAAAAAGAAAAACAAAATGATGATGAGCTTAGGTTTGAATTAGAACAGCTAACACAAATGGAGTTGGAAGCACGAATGGTAGCAAAAAGAATTCATCAATTAGTTCATGATCAAGCAAATTATCAAATATGGGATAAACATATAAAACAATATCGTAGAGTAGAATACGGAGATATTGTTATTTTACTTAGAGCGACTCATCAATGGGCTTCTGTTTTTCAGGAAGAATTAACAAAAAATAATATTCCCGTATACGCGGATGTAAATACAGGATATTTTGATTGTGTAGAGGTCAAAACTNTTTTAAATTTATTGCATATTATTGATAATCCTAGACAGGACATACCACTATTAGCTATCCTACGTTCTCCTATTGTAGATATAAACTCGGATGAGTTAGTAGAAATTCGGACAGGATTACCCGAAGGAAGTTTTTATGATAGTATACAAGCTTATATTAAAGGTACCTTAGAGGATCAAAGTTTATCTACTAAATTACAAGATTTTTTATTACAANTAAAGAAATGGCGACATTGGGCTACATATATGCCTATTGATCAACTGTTATGGCAGTTATATTTAGATACTCATTATTATTATTATGTAGGAGCAATGCCAGGAGGATTACAGCGACAAGCGAATTTACGAGTATTGTTAGACAGAGCAGAAGAGTATGAACAAGGAAGTTATACCGGTTTATTTCAATTTATACGTTTTATTGAAAAAGTACAAAGAAGTCAAGGAGATGTAGGTTCTCCCCAAATTTTTGGAGAAAATGAAAATCTAGTTAAAATAATGAGTATTCATAAAAGTAAAGGACTCGAATTTCCCATTGTTTTTATTTCGGGTTTGGGAAAAGGTTTTAATTTTATGGATTTACGACAATCTATTTTGTTACATCAAGATTTAGGTTTAGGACCTTTATATGTAGATTTTTATAAAAGAGTATCTTATAAGACTTTGCCTCGAACAGCGATTGCTCAGAAAATCTTAAGAGAAAATTTATCAGAAGAAATGAGAATTCTTTATGTAGCTTTTACAAGAGCAAAAGAAAAATTAATTTTAACAGGTTCTGTACGAGACATAGAAAAGACAGCAGAAAGTTGGTGTCAAGCTCTTTGGAGTATAAAAGAAGGATTAAGTCCATATCGTTTATTGCAAGCNAAAAATTATTTGGATTGGATAGGACCTGCATTAGTTAGACATACAGATGGCCAATTAATTAGGCAATGGGGACAAGTAGAAGAACAAGGGATACTAGAAGATAAATCTTCTTGGAAGATATGTCAATGGGGAATAGAGGATTTATATCAAATAGAAAGTCAACAAGAAGAATTTTTTACAGAAATAAAACAAAAATTAACTCATTGGGATTCCAAGAAAGAATATAGTGGTGAAAAGGAAAGAATTATTCAGCGTTTAACTTGGAAATATCCGTATGAGGCACTTGTTCCTTTACCAGTAAAAACAACAGTTACAGAAATNAAGCGAAAATTTCAATCAGAGGAGGAAGAGAGTCAACCGATAATCTTGAAAGAGAGAACTTTACCTATTCCATCGTTTATTGAAGAGAAAAAGTCTTATACTTCTGCTGAGAAAGGAACGATTCTTCATTTGGTTTTACAACATCTTGAGTTTAAAGAAGAAATGAACTTTACTGCTATTGAATCTCAATTGCAGGATATGGTAGAAGAAGGGCTTCTAACAGAAGAAGAAAAAAAAGTTATTTCTATTGCACGATTATTACGTTTTAATCGTTCAACTTTAATGAAACGTATGAAGCAAGCGGGAGTAATAAAAAAAGAGGTACCTTTTGTGATGGGAGTTCCAGCTACTANGTTTTATCCAGAAGTTCAGTCTATATGTAAAGAAGAATTGATATTAGTACAAGGAATGATTGATTGTTATTTTGAAGAAAACGATGGAGTTGTTCTTGTTGATTATAAGACAGACTACGTCCCAGATGGAAATGTAGATATTATTAAAGATCGTTATGAAATGCAAATTGATTTATACGCTCAAGCGATTGAACAAATTACAGGAAAAAAAGTGAAAGAAAAGATANTATATTTATTTTCTATTGGAGAGATGGTATCTTATTGATATATTATGGCAAAGATAATCTTTGCCATAATATTAAGATAGAACAAAAATACTTATTCGACGAGACGATTTAAAATTTCTTGATTCCGTTTTATAAAGCGGCTCATACTATCTGCATCTAAAGGTTTATGACTGAGAAGAGCTAAGTCATATAAATGTTCGCAAATTAATTTTACATCTTCTTTTTTATCCTCTTTTTGTTGTAAATCTAATAATTTTTGTACTAAGTAATTTCTTTTATTTACAACTAAGGTTTGTTCTTCTTTAAACATACCAGGAGCAAGGTTACCAAACATATAACTCATATCTTGCATTCGACGTGATTGTTCTTCTAATAAAATCATAGCTGAAATATTTTCAGATTTCAAGTTTTCAATTTGAATTTTTAAATCTTCTTTACCTAAAGCTTCATGGAACATTTTTTCAATTTTTTCGTTTACTTCTTTTTGTTCGTCATCGCTTGTAGTATCATCTTTCACTTTCATCACATCAGACAGATCAGAATCGACTCTTTTAAATGTAATTTCATTTTCTTTCATTTCTAAATGAGAAATAAAAGGTTGGTCAATATTAGAAGGTAAGATAACCGCTTCTAAGTCATTTTCTTTAAAGAAAGAAATATATTGTGCTTGTTGATGTTCATCCGTCACATAAAAAATAGTTTTTTCATGTTTTTCTTTATTTCTTTCTAGATATTCTTCTAAAGTAACATAATCTCCATTTGTAGTTTTATAAATAACAAAAGGTTTCATTCGATCGTAAAATTTATCATCTCTTAAACATCCGTATTTTACAAAAGGATGAATATCTTCCCAATACTTTTCGTAGTTTTCTTTTTCTTTTCGGTAAAGGGATTTTAGCTTATCTGCCACTTTCTTTGAAATATAGTTTGAAATTTTATTTACATAACCATCATTTTGTAAAAAGCTTCTCGATACATTAAGTGGAAAGTCAGGACAATCCATAACACCTTTCAATAATAATAAAAATTCTGGAATGACTTCTTTAATATTATCTGCAACAAAAACTTGATTACAATATAGTTTTATTTGTCCTTCCATTGTTTCAAATTCATTTTTTAATTTAGGAAAGTATAGAATACCTTTCATCTTAAAAGGATAATCCATATTTAAATGAATCCAAAATAAAGGATCTTGAAAATCAAAAAATACTTCTTTATAAAAGGCTTTATATTCTTNATCCGTACAATCATTAGGATGTTTTAAATATAAAGGAGAAGGATTATTGATTGGTTTTGGAATATCTTCTTCTGTTGCTTTATCTGTTTCTGATTTTTCTGTAGAAGGTGCATTTACATTTTCAAAATAAATATCAACAGGCATAAAAGAACAATATTTTTGTAATGCATTTTTAAGTGTATATTCATTTAAGAATTTTTCACCTTCTTCTCCTACATAGAGCGTAATCGTTGTTCCTCGTTCGGTACGGTTACTAGAATCTATCTTATATTCTGTTCCACCATCGCAAATCCATTGGACAGGTTCTGCATTTTCTTGGTATGAAAGGGTATCAATTTGTACTTGATCGGCTACCATGAAAGCAGAATAAAAGCCTAAACCAAAGTGACCAATGATTTGATCTTGATCCGTTTTATCTTTATATTTATCAAGAAAATCTTCTGCGCCTGAAAAAGCAATTTGATTAATATATTGTTTCACTTCTTCTGTAGTCATACCAATTCCATTATCAGTGACTTGAATTAATTTTTTTTTGTCATCTAATAGAACTTGGATTTTAAAATGGGGATCATCGGGTAATTGTATTTCGCCCATATCATTTAATTTTTTTAATTTCATAATGGCATCAGATGCATTGGATACTAATTCACGTATAAAAATATCTTGATCTGAGTAGAGCCATTTCTTTATAATAGGAAAAATATTTTCACTATGAATAGAAAGACTTCCATTTTCCTTCATTATACTTCATCCTTTCGTATAAATATTNTCTAATTACTATGATAATGTTTTAAAAAAATCTGTCAAGAGAAANTTAGCACTCATTTACAAAGAGTGCTAATAAAATGAAAAATATTATTTTTTAGAGAGCTTTTTNTGTGTGAATTTGATTTTCTTTTAAGAAATGAAGGATATATTCATCCCATGCATGTTCTAGACTTTTATCTAAAGTAAAAGAGGAGAGGGCTACACCTGTAGTACAGGTCATTTTATGATTTTCATAAAGAATATTTAAGAAGAAAGCACTTGCTTGTTGATTATCGGTAGGTAAAAAGATTTTCCACTGATTTTTTGGTAAAGATAGAATAATTTTTAGTTTTCCAGGCAAACGAGAGCCTTTTATTACTTGAAAGATAAAAGNTTGAATATCTTTCCATAAGGCATAATGACTGGTAAGAAGATCTTGTTCATCTAATAAAAAAAAGTCTTTGTGCAACTGCCCAGAAATTTGAAAAGAAGCAAAGGTTTGGACTTCGGCGTTTCGTACTTCAAAGGGATAAAAAATAGATCCTTTTAGTAATTGTTGCATAAACAAACGATGATCAAGGATGTTTAAGGCAATCATAGACATACTCCTTTTGAATACAATATATTTCATCTACTTTCTAAATCGTATCGTATTTAAGTTTAAAAATCAACTTTTCTCTTTCTTTATTTTAGAAATCATGATATTCTAATAAGAAGTAGATTCATTTTATTTATTATAGCATGTTATAATTGTATAAATATCATAAAAAGTATATGAGGATTTTATAGGCTCAAAAATTTATAAGAATAATGATAGGNAATGTTAGAAGTATGTCATTAAAATATAGGAGGAGAATAAATGTCAATAAAAATTGTAGCAGATAGCAGTTGCGATCTGACGAAAGAGATGAAAGATAAATTAGGGGTGGAAATTGTTCCTCTTACTTTACAAGTTGATGATAAAGTATATATTGATGATGAGGAAATAGATATTCAAGATTATTTACAAGCAATGAAGCAATCTTCCAATCTTCCTAAGACTTCATGTCCTTCTCCACAACAATTTATGAAAGCTTATGAAGGAAAGGAAAGTGTTTTTGTTGTAACTTTATCTTCAGCTTTAAGTGGAACGTATAATAGTGCAGTATTGGCAAAAGATTTATTTTTAGAGGAAGTTGGCGAGAAATTTATTCACGTTTTTAATTCTGTAAGTGCTTGTGTAGGAGAAACATTAATTGCTCTTCGAATTTCTGAATTGGCGAAAAAAAATATTAATGATTGGGAAATTGTTGAAAAGGTTAATAAATATATTGAAGAGATGAAAACTTTTTTCCTATTAGAAAGCTTAGAAAATTTGTCAAAAGCAGGACGATTACATCCTGTTATTGCTAAAATTGCTAACGCTCTTTCTATTAAGCCTATTATGGGTTCTACAGATGATGGACATATTCGATTAGTACATAAAACAAGAGGATATAAACGTGCTTTTCAAAAATTTATTGATACTATAGGAGAAGAAGGAAATAATTTAGAAGAAAAAATATTAGGAATTGCTCATTGTAATTGTTTACAACGTGCATTGGATTTTAAAGAAGAAGTACAAAAAAGATATAAATTTAAGGATATTATTATAGTAGAGATGGCTGGATTAAGTTCGACGTATGCAAATGATGGTGGATTAGTAATTGCTTTTTAAAAAATAAAAATAAAGTTCCTACAGTTTTTGTGTAGGAACTTTATTTTTTTGATGTACTTTAAAATTAGAATAAAAAAACGATACATAAAACAATGAAATTTTAATCAAACTATACCATAGATCGGTATACCATAGAGGAGTGCATCTGATGATTACAATTGGTGTTATTAGTAATAAAAAAGAAAAAAAAATAATGAGAGAGCAATTATATCAAATCATGGATCAAGTTGATATTATTGATTTAATGGAGAAAAAATATTTATGTGATTTTATTAGTAAATTAAATATTTTACTTTGTACTTCAGGAACATGTATACAATCTTTTTTATCTATGCAACCTAATATTTCAGATCAAATTTTTCATGGAATTTTTATAATGAATATGGATGATCCGGAAACTTGTAAAATTTTACAAAAATATCGAGCTACGGTTATTACTTATGGAATGAATCCTAGAGCTAGTGTTACGGTTTCGAGTATTGATCAAGATATAAAAGACATAACGAGTATTCAATGTTGTATTCAAAGAAAGTTAATGACTATAGAAGGGAAAGTGATTGAACCACAAGAATTTTCAATCACAATTCCGGAACCTACACCAATGAATATACAAAATATACTAGGTGTCGTTACGACGATAATAGTAGCGGGGAAACAAATAGGTCCTTCATTATTTCATACAAAAACAATTCTAAAGTCATAGAAAGTTGAATATGAATAATATGAGTATATAATACAAACCCCATGAATAAGAAAGGGAGAGATGGAAAAATGAAGGAACCAGTTATAAAAAATAATCAAGTTACAGTGATTGGAAAAGTTGTTTCAGAATTTGAATTTAGTCATGAAGTATATGGAGAAGGTTTTTATACTTTTGATTTAGAGGTGCCTAGATTAAGTGAAACAGTAGATATTTTGCCTGTTACTGTTTCGGATCGTTTATTGCATAATTGTACCCTTGCCGAAGGAACGATGGTTGAAATTCAAGGACAATTTCGTTCTTATAATCGTCATGATGGAAAAAAGAATCGATTAGTATTAACTGTATTTGCTCGAGAACTTTTTATTTTGANAGATCCTATTATTTATAAAAATCCCAATCAAATTCTTTTAACAGGATTTGTTTGTAAAAAACCAATTTATAGAACGACTCCTTTTGGTAGAGAAATAACAGATATTTTATTAGCAGTCAATCGTCCTTATAGTAAGTCGGATTATATTCCTTGCATTGCTTGGGGACGTAATGCAAGATATGCAAGGAATTTAGAAGTTGGAACTGCTTTAAAGGTATGGGGAAGAATTCAAAGTAGACAGTATGAAAAAAGATTGGAAGATGGAAGTAGTATAACAAGAATGGCTTATGAGGTTTCGATATCTAAGATGGAAGAAATGGATGATTTAGATGNTAATGANAAGTAAAAATAGGAAATCAAATTGAAAGGAACGGTGAAAAGTATTATAATAGAAAAAGCGGTATGATAAAATACCTTTCTAATGAAAAGAGGTGAGCCATTGGACAAAGGGTTAATACAAATATATTGTGGCAATGGTAAAGGNAAAACTACAGCAGCTATCGGACAAGGAATACGAGCAGTAGGACAAGGATTAAAAGTAATTATGATTCAGTTTTTAAAATCTACTTCTACAGGGGAAGTAATAGCTCTTAAACAACTCGAACCCCATTTTAAGGTATTTTGTTTTGAGAAAGAACGTGATTTTTTCTGCAACTTAAAAGAAGAACAAAAAAAAGAACTCCAAAATGAAATATATAATGGAATGAATTTTGCTAAAAAGGTACTAGATATAAGAGAATGTGATATTCTTATTTTAGATGAGATCTTAGGCGTTTTAGAAAATCAATTAGTAGACGAAGAAGAAATACTTGCATTAATAGAACATAAACCAGAAGATATGGAACTTATTTTAACAGGAAGGACAATAACTTCTTGCATTGCAGAAAAGTCTCATTATATTTCAACGATAGAATGTACGAAACACCCATTTGAACAAGGTATAGAAGCAAGGAAAGGAATTGAATATTAAAAATCACCTGTATTTACAGGTGATTTTTTTATTCATTCATTAGATGTTCCATCTGATAAAGACCAGCAGGTTTGGAAATTAAAAAAGCAGAAGCTTTTAAGGCACCTACAGCAAAGATTTCTTTTGAAAGAGCAGTATGTTTTAATTCAATAATTTCATCTTGTCCTGCAAAGATAATAGAATGTTCACCTACAATTGTACCCCCTCTAATAGCATGAATTCCAATTTCTTTTTTTTCTCTTTTCTTTAATGAGTCATGTCGATTATATTGATAGTTATATTGATGATCCAGACAGTCATTTACAGCGTCAGCTAAAGCTAAAGCTGTGCCACTAGGAGCATCAATTTTTTGGTTATGATGTTTTTCAATAATTTCAATATCAAAATGAGCATCTGCTAGTATCTCGGTAGCACGTTTAGCTAGGTTTATTAGTAAATTTACCCCGAGGGACATATTAGCGGAAAAGAAAATAGGAATATCAATACTTATCTTTTGTATTTGTTGAATTAATTCAGGAGGTAATCCAGTTGTACAAAGAACTAAAGGAACTTTTTTATTTTGTATATATTCCAATAGAGGGGGGATAGCAGTAGCAGTAGAAAAATCAATAATAACATCCGCTTCTATATCACAATCATGAATATTTGCAAATACAGGATAGGGATTAGAGTGATGTAAATTAACATCAATACCAGCTACTATTTCAAATCTTGTATCTTGGGCTACCAACTTAGAAATGACTTGCCCCATTTTTCCATTACATCCGTGCATAATTATTCTTATCATTGGATAGTTTCCTTTCTAAGCTAGTGGATTAAGCTTACTATAGAGAAAAGCCATA
>JGI24708J26588_10001205_pt1 | contig 20497 bp, 11 predicted proteins | sample BioPla1DNA2_FD_26588 | JGI IMG/M metagenome (IMG submission 26588) | reverse complement strand
AAAAGAATTACTAGTTATTAGGTAAGGATATTAATTCTCCTATTGATAACAGGAGAAATAATATATAAAAAGTCTTTTGATTTTGTTCAAGAGTATTTTCAAAAAACGAGATCATTTAGACTAATAAGCATGCATGCTGAAGAAATCAGTAATACTAGATGTATAAGACTATTGAAACGACATTTTAAGGATACTAGTTGTATTTGAAAAAGAAGAAATTTAGGGAGGAGAAGGATGATGAAGTATAAAAAAAGTTTAGTTTTTAGTTTGATTACAGTGTTGTTATTTTCTTTATTTTTAACAGGTTGCGGAGAAAAAGAAGTGAACCAGACAGATGGACCTACCGCTCAAAAAGAAACCCAAAAAACAGAAAAAGAAGATAAAAAAGAAACGGTAGAAGTAGATATTTTTCAATTTAAAGTAGAAGTAGCAAAAGCATTAGAAGAAGCTGCTAAAGTTTATGAAGAAGAAAAAGGAAATGTAAAAATTAATATACAAACCGTGGGTGGTGGAGATGACTATGGTGCAGCATTAAGAGCTAAATTTCAATCTCGCCAAGAACCAGATATTTTTAATGTAGGTGGACCACAAGATGTAGAAGACTGGATGGATACATTGGAAGATTTATCCGATCAACCATGGGTAGATCTAGCACTTCCCGGTATGCTTTCGGGAGCTACAGTAGATGGAAAAGTATATGCTCTTCCATTTAATGTAGAAGGATATGGGTTTATTTATAATAAACGTATTTTTAAAGATGCAGGTATTGATGTATCTCAAATAAAAGATTTTGCTAGTTTAGAAAAGGCTGTTCAAGAATTGGATGGAAAAATTAAAGCAGGAGATCTTAAGGATAAATATCCATTATTAGAAGCTGTTTTTGAAATGCCGGCAAAAGAAAGATGGGTAACAGGATTGCATGCTTCTAATGCAGCTCTATCTCAAGAATTTGATAGTTCGATTGCTGCGTATGAGGCAAAAGAAATTGATTTTAAATACGCAGATGCATATAAAGCAATTATTGACTTACAAGCTAATTATTCTGCGAATAGTGAAACGAAAGATAGATTGGTTGCTGTAGATTATGCGACTCAAGTCGATGAAGGATTAGCTATTGAAAGAGTAGCTATGATTCAACAAGGAAATTGGATTTATGGTGGAGTATATGATATTGATCCTGAAGTTGCAGATAATTTGGATATTTTACCAATGCCAATTCAAGGCGGTAAAGAAGATTGTATTCCTGTAGGAGTACCTATGCATTGGAGTATTAATACAAAAAGTACACCAGAGAAAAAAGAAGCAGCTAAAGATTTTTTAAATTGGTTATATACTTCTGAAACGGGTAAAGATTTTGTAGTGAATCAATTTTTCTTTATTCCTCCTTTTGAAGGCTATGAAGATTTACAACCTAAAGATTCTTTGGGTAAAGCTGTAAAACGATATAGTGAAGAAGGAAAAACTACACCTTGGGTATTTATGGGCTATCCAACAGCGTGGGGAGAAGATGTATTAGGTGTAGAAATTCAAAAATATTTAGCAGAAAAAGTAACTTGGGAAGAGTTGGTAGAGGAAGTCAAGACAAAATGGACAGAGTCAAGATAATGACAAAATAGATATATTGAGTTTGGAGGAAAATTTCCTCCAAACTCCTATGATTATTTTTATTAATTCGACAGATTATAAGGAGGGGGACTATGAAGAAAAACAAAGGGTGGTTTATTTTATTTGTAGGTCCCATTTTACTTGCTTTCTTAGTAGTTCAAATTATACCTATCTTTATCGGAATGTATTATTCATTTACTGATTGGGATGGAATTGGAAATCAAGCTAATTGGGTAGGACTTCAGAATTATATAGAAATATTTACACAAGATGAAGGTTTTTTACATGCGTTTGCATTTACAACGATTTTTGCTATAGTATCTGTTTTTATAATTAATATTATTGGATTTGGACTTGCTTTATTAGTAACAAAAGAAATGAAAGGAAACAATTTTTTACGAGGGATTTTCTTTATGCCTAATCTAATAGGAGGTCTTATACTTGGATTTATTTGGCAATTTATTTTTATTAAGGCTTTTGATTGGATTGGTGCACAACTGGGAGTTAGTGCTTTACAAGGATGGTTATCAACTACGATGACAGGATTTTGGGGATTGGTTATTTTAATGTCATGGCAACTTTCAGGTTATATGATGGTTATTTATATTTCAGCATTACAAGGAATACCAGAATCTTTAAAAGAGGCTGCAGCTATTGATGGGGCTAATTATTTACAAAGACTTAGACATATTATTATTCCATTAGTAGCACCTGCTTTTACAGTAGGAATTTTTCTTTCTTTGTCCAATGCGTTTAAGTTATTTGATCAAAATTTAGCTTTAACAAATGGAGGACCTTATAATTCTACTCAAATGTTGGCATTAAATATTTATTCGACAGCTTTTACTTATAATAAATTAGGATTAGCTCAAGCAAAAGCAGTTATATTTTTATTTACTGTAGCCATAATTACATTAACACAATTATATTATAATAAGAAAAAGGAGGTAGAAATGTAATGTGGAAGAAAAAAATTAAGAAAATAGTTCTTTTTATATTTAGTATTTTATTAGCAGTGCTATTTCTATCTCCTTTATATATTGTATTTACTAATTCATTTAAAACACAAAAAGGTATTTTTATGAATGTATTAAGTTTACCATTTGGTCCTTTTTTTACTTTGGAAAATTACAAAGAAGCCTTTATACAATTAAACTTTATTCATTCATTCAAAAATTCTTTATTTATTACTATTTTTAGTACAGTATTCATTATTATATTTGCTTCTATGGCAGCATGGATGTTAGTTAGGACGAAAACTTTATATAGTCAATTTATTTTTTTCCTTTTTGCAGCATCTATGCTTATTCCTTTTCAATCAGTGATGTTACCTTTAATTAATGTAATGGGATGGCTTAAGATGCTACATCCAGTAGGACTTATTTTTATTTATGTAGGATTTGGATCTAGTTTATCTATTATTTTATATCATGGATTTATTAAAGGAATTCCAAAAGCTTTAGAAGAAGCGGCGATTATTGATGGATGTAATACATTTCAAGTATTTTGGAAAATAATTTTTCCTTTATTAAAGCCAACAACCGTTACTGTAAGTATTTTAAATACAATGTGGATTTGGAATGACTTTTTATTGCCTCAATTAGTGATTAACAAACCGCAGTGGCATACGATTCCTCTTCGAATGTTTTACTTTTTTGGACAGTATTCGAAAAAGTGGAATCTAGCCCTGGCAGGATTAGTAATTGCCATGATACCCATTGTGATTTTTTATCTTTCTGCTCAAAAACATATTATTAAAGGAGTAACAGATGGATCTATTAAATCCTAATAATAAGGGAAAATGTATATTTTTTATTCAATTTATTTTGAAATTTTAAAGAAAGAGGAATGTTTATGACAGCACGAGGTAGCGGTATACTAATGCATATATCTTCATTACCTAGTCCTTATGGAATAGGAACCTTTGGAAAAGAAGCGTATTATTTTGTTGATTTTTTAAAAAAGGCAGGACAAAAATATTGGCAGATATTACCATTAGGTCCTACGGGATATGGAGATTCACCGTATCAATCATTTTCTTCTTTTGCAGGAAATCCTTATTTTATTGATTTCGATTTATTATCAGAAGAAGGACTTTTAGAGGAAGAAGAATATAAAAATATTTCATTTGGTTCATGTGTAGATCGAGTAGACTATGAAAAAATATTTAAAAATAAAATTCCCATTCTTCGTATTGCTTTTGAAAGAGGAAAAGTAAAATATCAAAGTAATATCAAAAAATTTCAAGAAGAAAATAAAATATGGATAGAAGATTATGCTTTATATATGGCAGTAAAAGGCTATTTTGGTTTGCGATCATGGAGAGAATGGGAAGATGAAGAAATTAAATTAAGAAAACCAAAGGCTTTGGAGTATTATCGAAATATACTTAGAGAAGAGATTGATTTTTGGATTTTTCTTCAATATATATTTTTTAAACAATGGCAAAATGTAAAAAAATATGCAAATGAAAAAGGTATTTTTATTATTGGAGATATCCCCATTTATGTAGCGGAAGATAGTGCCGATACATGGGCTAATAGTGAAATTTTTTTATTGGATGATACAAAGACACCTATAAAAGTATCAGGTTGTCCTCCAGATGCTTTTTCTAGAACAGGACAATTATGGGGGAATCCAATTTATAATTGGAAGGAAATAGAAAAGAGAGAATTTAAGTGGTGGATTGATCGTATTCGAGGCAATTATAAACTATATGATATGATTCGAATCGATCATTTTAGAGGATTTGAATCGTATTGGGAGATTCCTTATGGAGACCCAACAGCAGAAAAAGGTCAATGGGTTCAGGGACCTGGAATGAAATTGTTTAAAGCATTACAAGCAGAACTTGGAGACCTTCCAATTATTGCTGAGGATTTAGGTTATTTAACAGAATCTGTTATTCAACTTCGAAAAGATACAGGATATCCAGGAATGAAAGTACTACAATTTGCTTTTGATGCGAGAGAAGAAAGTGATTATTTGCCTCATAATTATGATCAAAATTGTATTGTTTATACGGGAACTCATGATAATGATACAGTTTGTGGTTGGTTTTCTACAGCTGCTAAAACAGATGTAGACTATGCTATTCAGTATTTAAAATTAACAAAAGAAGAAGGATATAACTGGGGTTTTATTAGGGGGGCATGGAGTTCGGTAGGAAATATTGCTATTGCTCAAATGCAAGATTTTCTAGGTTTAGGTAGTAAGGCTCGTATGAATCTTCCTTCTACTATTGGTGGAAATTGGGAGTGGAGAGTAAGAAAAGAACAATTGACCCTTGCTTTAGCAGATAAGATATTACAATTAACGAAGCTTTATGGGAGGTAGCTAGATGTTAAATCAAGACAATTTTAAAAGTACGATACAACAGATTTTAAAGATAGAATACGGTAAAAACTTAGAGAATGCTTTAGAACATGAAAAATTTATTGCTGTTGCGAAAGCAGTTATGAGTCTTATCAGTGAAAATTGGGTAAAAACGAATAAAAAATATGAAAAAGAAAAACAAGCATATTATTTATCGGCTGAGTTTTTAATGGGTAGAGCTTTAGGAAATAATCTGTTGAATTTAGGGATTTATGATCAAGTAAGAGATACTTTAGAAGAACTTCATATTGACTTAAATCAAATAGAAGAAGTGGAAGAAGATGCTGGATTAGGAAATGGAGGATTGGGACGGTTAGCAGCTTGTTTCTTGGATTCTAGTGCTGCCATGAAACTTCCACTTCATGGTTATGGTATTCGATATAAATATGGAATTTTTAAGCAAAAGTTCAAAGATGGATTTCAAGTAGAAGAAGCAGATAACTGGTTAAAATATGGTGATCCTTGGTCTGTTCGACGAGAAGAAGATGCAGTTATCGTTTCGTTTAAAGATTTTCAAGTAAAAGCTGTTCCTTATGATACACCTATTATTGGATATAAAAATAATAACATTAATACATTACGCTTATGGCAAGCAGAATCAATGAAAGATTTTGACTTTCAGTTATTTAATGATCAGAAATATGATGAGGCTGTAAAAGAAAAAAATAGAGCAGAGGATATATCTAGGGTTTTATATCCAAATGATTCTAAAAAACAAGGAAAGATATTACGATTACGACAACAGTATTTTTTTGTATCAGCATCTTTACAAGATTTAGTGAAGAAATTTAAAACTAATATCGGAAACGACTTCAGTCAATTTTCGAATTATCATGCTATTCAGTTAAATGATACGCATCCTGCAGTTGCTATTCCAGAATTAATGAGAATTTTAGTAAAAGAAGAAGGATTATCTTGGAAAGAAGCGTGGGAAATTACTGTTCAGACTTTTGCCTATACGAATCATACTATTTTAGCGGAAGCTCTTGAAACATGGGATGCTTCACTTTACCGAAAATTAGTACCGGAAGTATATGTCATAATTAAAAAAATAGATAAGCAATTTGTAAAAGAGTTAAAAAAGAAAGGATATGAAAAAGAAAAAATTGAAGAAATGCGGATGATATCAGATAAAAGTATTAAGATGGCATGGCTTTCTATTTACGGATCTCATACTACGAATGGTGTTGCAAGATTGCATACAGAAATTTTAAAACATCAAGAACTGAATGATTGGTATGAATTATATCCTGAAAGATTTCAAAATAAAACCAATGGAATTACACCAAGACGATGGATGGCTCTTTGTAATCCTCAACTAACGGCTTTGATCACAGAATTATTAGGAACAGATAAGTGGATTGCAGATCTTAGTATGTTAGAACAATTAGAAAAATATCAGAATGACCAAGAAATATTACAACGTTTCTTGAATATTAAACATGAAAAAAAGAAGGAATTGGCAGAATATATTAAAATTCATGAAGGAATTACTATTGATCCTCATTCTATTTTTGATATTCAAATTAAGCGATTACATGAATATAAAAGACAATTACTGAAAGCTTTTTATATCCTTGATTTATATTATCAACTAAAAGAAACACCGAATATGGATATTGTGCCAAGAACTTTTATTTTTGGGGCAAAAGCAGCACCAGGCTATGTACGAGCGAAAGGAATTATTAAATTTATTAATGAAATAGCGAATCTTGTAAATAATGATTCAAAGATCAAAGGTAAAATTAAAGTTGTTTTTGTACAAAATTATCGAGTTTCTTATGCGGAAAAACTTTTCCCAGCTGCCGATGTATCCGAACAAATTTCTACTGCTGGTAAAGAAGCTTCGGGAACAGGAAATATGAAGTTTATGCTTAATGGAACTCCTACTCTAGGGACATTGGATGGAGCGAATGTGGAAATTATAGCTGAAGCGGGAGAAGAAAATAATTTTATATTTGGATCTAAAGTAGAAGATATTGAAAAAATTTATGATACCTATGAGCCTCTTACCTATTATAAAAAAGTAAAAGGTTTACAAAGAGTAGTTGATTCGTTGATTGATGGAACTTTTGATGATGGAAAAACAGGAGTATTTAAAGAATTGTATGATTCCTTACTAAAAGGAACGAGCTGGCATCGATCAGATCATTATTTTATTCTTAAAGATTTTGAATCGTATCGAGAGGCACAGCGTTCTATAGATCAGGTATATCGTAATCCTATAGAATGGGCAAAAAAATGTTGGCTAAATATGTCACATGCAGGTGTATTTAGTAGTGATCGAACGATTTTGCAATATGCTAATGAGATTTGGAATATAAGACCTATTGATGTATAAAATAAGATCTTGACAAAGAAGCAATGCCAATGTACTTGACAAGGTTATAAAAGCAAGAGTAAAATAGAAAAATATAGTATATGCTATGAATAGGTTTTACTTATTAAATGTCCTCATATAAGTAATATTATAAGGTAGAAAATACAAAAGAAATTAGGTGAAAATATGATTGAATTACCCGTAGCAGATTTTATAGAAGAAGTAAAAGAAGAAATTATTGGCTATGAGGAATTAGGAGAAGACAAAGCTTTAATTTGGGAACAACAGTTTAAACGATGGTTGTCTAACCCTATAGGAATTTATAAAAAAAACCTGAAAGAAAAGAAAGGGGAAAGATATATCATTTTAAAAGATGAAATGGAGTTATTCAAAATTGCAGATCAATATTTAGTTGCTGTTGATAGTGAGGAAGAAGATAAATATTGGGATGCATGGTTTAAATAAAAGAATCCTTCTATCTTAGAAGGATTCTTTTATTTTATTATAAGCATNGTTATTCCACATATTCATAAACAGGTATAGGCATAAAAGTTGGTGTCGTGTCATTTTTAGCTTTTGCTAAGGCTTTTTCAATAGCCTCTAATAGATATTCACTAGTATACGTATAATCGTCTATAATAGGAATATCTAAGCTTTGATGTAAAACTACTGAATCTTCAATATGTTGCATTGTGGGTATCATAAAAGGGTACATGGTTTGTAAGTCTGTAGAAAGGTCTACTAACTGAATAGAAGAAATTTCTCCATTTTCAATACGAACTTCTACTTCCATAGGTATGTTGTCAAAAATAAAGGAAGAGGTATAGATACCGGCATGGTATAACGGAGCAGAAGTAGGAACTGTTTCTTTTTCTTTTTTAGGTTTAAATAGATACAAAAGAAGAAGAATAAGAATAATTCCCAGTATAGTAAAAACAACTGTATAAATAATTTCTTTTAATTGAAGAACAAAAATTTTCGTTGAGCTCATAAAGCCCCCCCTTTTTTACTCTCTGTTATTAGTATATTTTATGAAAGTTATTTAAAAATATGATAGGATTCGACGAGTAAAAAATAGAGTTTTACCTTATAACATGGTATAATAGAGACTATGATTAAAGTGCAATGAATAGATAAAAAATAAAGATATAAATAATAGAAAGGATATTATATATGTTATGCTATTGGAAAAGAAAAACAAAAAGAGCTTACAGGTTGATAGGGATTATCATACTTGTAAGTGGATGTACTCCATTAACATTATCAAGAGATTCACAAGAATTAAAAGATCAAACTCCACACCAAATAGAAAAAATAGAAAAAAACGAGTTGGAAAATAAAAAGCGAGAAGAAGAAAAAATAGAAAAAATAAAAGTAAATGAAATAGATCATACAATTAAGGATGAGAAAGAAAATATAGAAATTGATTATAATCAGGTTCAGCCTAATGAAATAGGTCATATTATGGTGGTGATGTATCATGGTATCCTTGATAATCCTCCCTATCATCGAACAGCAGAAGAATTTTGGAAAGATCTAAAATATATGTATGATCATGGTTATCGTCCAATTTCGATTACTGATTATATGAATCAAAATATTACTGTAGAACCTGGATATACACCTATTGTTCTTACTTTTGATGATGGACTTCCTAGTACTTTTTCATTCATAGAAGAAAATGGAGTGTTAAAGGTAAATCCTAATAGCGCAGTCGGTATTATGAATCGTTTTGCTGAAACATATCCGGATTTTGGTAAGGCTGCTACTTTCTATATTAATGGTCACGATCCTTTTGAAGGAGCAGGTACAATAAAAGAACGATTAGAGTATTTAATAAATGAAGGTTATGATATTTCTAATCATACGTATACTCATGCTGATTTAGCGAAGTTAGATAGTAAAGAGATTCAAAAAGAAATTGGAAAAGTAGATGCAATGATTAAAAATATAGTACCTAATTATATAATGAAGAGTTTTTCTTATCCTTTTGGGAAAAGGCCTCAGGAAGAATTTAGGAAATGGATAGCTTCTGGTTCTTATGAAGGACATGAGTATGCTTATGAAATTGCTTTCAGAGAGGGACCTAGTGGACCTTTTGTACCCCCGATTCATGTTCAATATGATCCGTATAACGTTCCAAGAGTTCGAGGATCAGAAGGAGCAGAAGGAGATTTATGGTGGTATTTTAATTACTATGAAAAATATCCTAAGTATCGATATATTTCAGATGGAAATCCCAATAGAATTGCTATACCGAAAGGGACAGGAGAGAATATTCAAACAGATAAATTGCAAGAACAAGAAATATATGAGTATTAGTATATATGAGTGGATATAATCAGGGAGAAAGGGGGAGTTTAATGGGATTACAATATATTTTAGGAAGATCAGGGTCTGGTAAAACGTATCATTGTTATCAATCTATACAAAAATCATTAAAAAAGCCAGAAGATCATGCACTCATTCTTATTGTACCTGAACAATTTACTTTACAAACGCAGAAAGATTTTGTTTCTATGCAAGAAAGCAAAGGAATGATAAGAGCGGAAGTATTAAGTTTTCAACGACTGGCTTATCGAATTTTTGATGAATTAGGTGGACCTTCTCAACGATTATTAGATGAAATTGGTAAAGGGTTGATAGTACAGCGAGTAGGAGAACAATATAAAGAGCAATTAGAAGTGTTTAAGAAAAGTTTACAAAAACCAGGGTTTATTAAAACAGTGGGAACTACTATTTCAGAATTTTATCAATATAATATTGAACCAGAACAATTATTGGGATATATTGGGGATTTGNATTCTACCGTATTATTACAAAAGAAGATGCAAGATATTTATATTTTATATGAAGGTTTTCAAAAATATATTGAAAAAGAATATATGGCCTTAGAACAAATGTTAGATCAAGTGAGTAAAAAAATTCCCGATTCTACTTGGTTAGAAAATGCAGAAATCTGGATTGATGGATTTTATGGATTTACTCCACAACAATATAAAGTATTATATCAATTAGCTAGAAAAGCAAAACAAGTCTATATTACATTAACCATTGATTTTCAAGGAGAAGCAAGAAAACTAGATTCTCATATTCAGCTTATAGAAACCGATCCTTTTTTTGAAAGTAAGAAAACGATACAAAAACTCAATAGAATGGCTGCTTTTTACGATATTCCTATTCATTCCCCTGTTGTATTACCGCAAGATCCACCGTATCGATTTTTGGGAAATGAAGAATTCGCTCATTTAGAAAAACAGTTTTTAGCGTATTTACCTCAAAAATATATAAAACCGACAAAAAATATTCAATTATACGCAGGTAGTAACCCCTATATAGAAGTAGAGCAAACAGCAAAAAAAATATTAGAATTGGTTCGAGAAAAGGGATATCGTTTTCGAGATATTGCTGTTGTGACTGCAGGATTGGGACAATATCAAAAATTAGTTGAAGCTTTATATACTCAATATCAGATACCTCATTTTATTGATCAAAAACAAGGAATTATGCATCAGCCTTTAATTGAGTTGGTGCGAAGTGTACTACAGATTTTTATTCAATATTGGTCTTATGAAAGTGTTTTTAGGTATTTAAAAACAGGACTACTTCCTATTGATTCAGAGCATATATTTCTTCTGGAAAATTATGTATTAGCTCATGGCATTCGTGGAATTACTCAGTGGCGAAACAAAGATTGGTCAGAAGTACGATCGGAGGATGAACTAGAAAAACTTCAACAAGAACAAATACAAGTGACAAAAGATCAAGTGTTAGAACCGCTTTTAGCTTTTAGAGAAAAAATACTACCATCAGGACAGGTAACTGTAAAAGATATTACAGTAGCTTTATATGAATTATTAGAAGAAACAGAAGTAATATCCATGATAAAAGGTCAAATTAATGAGTTTCAGCAAAAAAGAAAACATTTGTTAGTAAGTGAAATGTTACAATCTTGGAATATTTTAATGGATGTTTTAGAAAAGATAGTAGAAGTAGTAGGTTTACAAAAGGTAAGTATAAAAGAATATGCAGCTATTTTAGATGCAGGTTTAGAACAATGTGAAATGGGGTTAGTTCCACCAGGGTTGGATCAAGTCGTAGTGGGAGATTTTAGACGTTCGCGGTTGCAAAATATCCGGGCTCTTTTTATTTTAGGGGTAAATGATGGAATTTTACCGTCGATGATAGAACAACAAGGAGTTTTTTCGGATCGAGAAAGACTTGCTATGACCAGTGTAGGGATGGAGATAGCTCCAGATGGAAGACGTAGAGCTTTTGAAGAACAATTTCTAATTTACCTAGGTTTAACGAAACCTTCTGAGTATTTGCATATTAGTTATGCATTAGGAGATGCAGAGGGAAAGGCGCTTCGACCTTCTATGTTAATTACAAAAATAAAAAGTATTTTTCCGAAAGTAATAGAAAGCAATGATCGACAGAATACAGATCCTTTTACTTTTATTGGTCGACCTAAAACTACTTTTTATCATCTAGGACGTGCTATGCGTCGAGGTATGGAATCTCAAAAAATAGATCCATTGTGGTTGGATACGTATAGTTGGTTTTATGAAAAACCAGAATGGAAAGATTTTTTAGTTAGGATGGTAAAAGGGTTATTTCATACCAATCAAGAAGCAATGTTATCTAATCGATCTACGAATAAGTTATATGGTGACAAATTATATACAAGTGTTTCACGATTAGAAAAATTTATTGCTTGTCCTTTTGCTTATTTTATAGAATATGGATTAGGAGCTCAAGAAAGACAATTTTATCAATTAGAAGCACCNGATATGGGTAGATTATTTCATCAAGTACTAGATGGTTTCTCTAAAAAATTAATCCGTCGTGATTTGGATTGGCGTACAATAGAAAAAGAACAAGCTCATCAATTAATTGATGAAACAATGGAAGAGGTAGCGCAAAATATTAATTATGGAGTATTTTTAAGTAGTTATCGGAATAAGTATCTAGTACATCGATTAAAGCGTATTACGAAGCGTGCAATTTGGGCTTTACAAGAGCATATTTGTAGAGGTCTTTTTGAACCATTAGGTTTTGAAATTGGTTTTGGAGAAAACGAAGCATTACCACCGATTGTTATTGATCTTTCTCAAGGACAAAAATTAATTCTTACTGGAAGAATTGATCGAGTAGATATTTTAGATGAAGATGGAACGGTTTATATAAAAATTATTGATTATAAATCNGGAAGTCAAGATTTTCAATTGGTGGATATTTATTATGGAATCCAATTGCAACTTATTTTATATTTAGATGCTTTGTTAAATAGTGGAAGTAGTATTTTTCATAAAGAACTGCTCCCGGCGGGTATGTTTTATTTTCACATTGATGATCCAATGATTTCAGCTGTTCAAGATTTAACAGATGAAGAAATACAAACATTGATTTTAAAAAACTTAAAATTATCAGGATTAGTTTTAGCCGATATAGATATTATTCAAAAGATGGATCAATCGATGGAACGATATTCGGATATATTACCTGTGCAGCTTACAAAAAGTGGAATTAGCAAACGATCATCCGTAGCTACAATGGAAGAATTTCAGCAATTAAGAACATATATGCGTGAATTGGTACAATCGACAGGAGAAGAAATTTTACAAGGGAATATTCAAATTTATCCTTATAAAGTTAAAAATCAAACTCCTTGTGAGTATTGTTTATACGATGGAATTTGTCAATTTGATACGTTATTAGAAGATAATCAATATCATATATTGCCCCAGATAGAAAAAGAAAAAATATGGAAAAATATAAAAAAAGCAGAGGAATAATTTTCTTAAGAAAGGAAGAATTATCAGTTTTACTTTGTATAATAGGTATGCTATTATACAGATAAGTAAAATAAGGGAAAGATAAATATAATATGAATAATAGGGTAATCAAGGAAAAATCAAAAAAGTGTATTTATTACATCATTAACAGATTAACAAAAAAGTGAGGCGTATAAGATGAGTCAGTTGTTTATGGGAGTAGATATTGGTTCTACAACTGTTAAAATTGTGATTTTAAATCAACAAGATCAACTGGTCTATCATAATTATGAAAGACATTATGCCAATATCAGGGAAACTCTCTTTACATTAATAAAAAAGGCATATGAACAAATAGGTGATCAAAGAGTTTGCATTGCCATGACTGGTTCAGGTGGATTAGGTATTGCAGAGAATATAAAAATTCCTTTTATACAAGAAGTAATTGCTGGCACTAAAGCGATTCAACGATGGATTCCCAATACAGATGTAGCTATTGAATTAGGAGGAGAAGATGCCAAGATTACTTATTTTGATAATTCTATTGAACAACGTATGAATGGATCTTGTGCAGGAGGAACTGGCGCCTTTATTGATCAAATGGCTATACTTTTACAAACCGATCCGAAAGGGCTTAATGAATTAGCAAAGAATTATAAGACCATTTATCCTATTGCAGCAAGATGTGGAGTTTTTGCAAAAACCGATATACAACCTTTATTAAATGAAGGTGCTGCTCAAGAAGATTTAGCAGCATCTATTTTACAAGCGGTAGTGAATCAAACTATTAGTGGTTTGGCTTGTGGAAAACCGATTCGAGGAAATGTTGCGTTTTTAGGTGGGCCTTTGTATTTTTTATCGGAGCTTCGAGTACGATTTATTGAAACATTAGAACTCAAACCTGAACAAGTAATCTTCCCTTCCCATTCTCAATATTTTGTAGCTCGTGGAGCAGCTTTAGGGGCCAAAGAAGAACCTTATGTTGTTTCTCTAAAACATTTTATGAAACAAATAGAGGAANATGGAGGAGATGAGGCTCATCGTGTATTTCGAAGACCACCGTTGTTTTTGGATAAAGATCATTTAAAGAAATGGCAAGAAAATCATGCAAAGCATAAAGTAAAACAAAGATCTCTAGAAAATTTTCAAGGAGATTGCTATTTAGGTATTGATGCAGGCTCTACAACGACAAAAGTAGCTTTAATTGATAAAGAAGGCGCTTTACTTTATTCATATTATGGTAGTAATCAAGGAAATCCTTTAAAAACGGTGATGCATGTTTTAGAGGATATTTATAAAAAACTTCCTGATAAAGCTCATATTTGTTATTCTGCTGTAACGGGATATGGAGAATCTTTATTAAAAGCAGCTTTAAAAATTGATGAAGGTGAAATAGAAACGATTGCACATTATAAAGCTGCTGCATTTTTTAAACCAGAGGTAGATTTTATTTTAGATATTGGTGGGCAAGATATGAAATGTCTTCGTATTAAAGATGGAATCATTGATGAAATTATGCTTAATGAAGCATGTTCTTCTGGCTGTGGTTCCTTTATTGAAACTTTTGCCCGTTCTTTAAATATGTCTGTTGAAGATTTTGCAAAGGAAGCATTATTAGCTAAAGCACCAGTGGATTTAGGTTCACGTTGTACGGTATTTATGAATTCAAAAGTAAAACAGTCTCAAAAAGAAGGAGCAACGATAGGGGATATTGCTGCTGGACTGGCGTATTCTGTTATTCAGAATGCTTTATTAAAGGTTATTAAATTAAAAAGTCCAGAAGATTTAGGAGAAAATATTATTGTACAAGGTGGAACATTTTATAATGATTCTGTACTTCGTAGTTTTGAATTGATTTCAAGTCGAGAAGTAATTCGCCCAGATATAGCAGGAATTATGGGAGCTTTTGGAGCAGCACTGATAGCAAAAGAACGATATTCAGAAGAAAAGAAAACTACATTAATTCAATCAAAAGAATTGGATACTTTTTACACGGAGACGTCTTTTCGCCGATGTTCTTTCTGTAATAATCATTGTCTTCTTACTATTAATCAATTTTCCGATGGACGTCAATTTATATCTGGAAATCGTTGTGAAAGAGGATTAGGATTAGAAAATACAGCAAAAGATGAAATTCCTAATCTATATACGTATAAATATAAACGGATATTTGGATATAAACCTTTATCTAAAGAAAAAGCTACAAGAGGAACAGTAGGAATTCCACGAGTTTTAAATATGTATGAAAACTATCCTTTTTGGTTTACCTTTTTTACTCAACTAGGTTTCCGTGTCATACTTTCTCCACGTTCCAGTAAAAAAATTTATGAAAAAGGAATCGAAAGTATTCCTTCTGAATCTGTGTGTTACCCAGCAAAGATGGTTCATGGACATATTATGAGTTTAATAGAGAAAAATGTAGATTTTATCTTTTATCCTTCTATTCCTTTTGAAAAGAAAGAAGATAAAGAAGCTAATAATCATTATAATTGTCCTATTGTAACTTCGTATCCAGAAGTCATACAACATAATATAGAAACGATTCAACAAGGAAAAGTTAAATTAATGAATCCTTTTCTTCCTATTTTTCATAAATCTAGATTAATACAACGACTTTATGAAGAATTAAAAGGATTTCATATTCCTAAAGAAGAAATCAAAAAAGCAGTAGAANTTGCCTGGATAGAAGAAAAAAAGATGAAAGAAGATATGCATCGTAAAGGAGAAGAAACTCTAGNTTATTTAAAAAAGACAGGAATGAAAGGAATTGTATTAGCAGGAAGACCTTATCATATTGATCCAGAAATTAATCATGGTATTCCAGAATTAATTACCGGTTTAGGGATGGCTGTTTTAACAGAAGATTCCGTGATGCATTTAGGAAAGGTTAGAAGGCCTTTACGGGTAGTCGATCAATGGGTTTATCATTCTAGGCTTTATGCAGCGGCAAGCTTTGTAGGAAGACAGAAAGACATAGAATTAGTACAGTTAAATTCTTTTGGTTGTGGGTTAGATGCTGTTACAACAGATCAAGTTCAGGAAATTTTGCAAGCTCATGGTAAGATTTATACAGTTCTTAAAATTGATGAAGGAAATCAGTTAGGGGCAGCACGTATTCGTCTTCGTTCTTTACAGGCGGCGATGTTAGAAAGAGATCGTGAAAAAATTGTTCCTCATGAGGCATCTCTTGCATCTAAACGAGTGATTTTTGATAAAGATATGAAAAAGAACTATACGATTCTTTCCCCACAAATGTCTCCTATCCATTTTCAGTTTATTGAAAAAGCCTTTCAGTTATCGGGGTATCATATAGAGATTTTACCTTCTGTAGATAAGGGAGCAGTAGATATGGGACTTCGATATGTAAATCATGATGCTTGTTATCCTTCCATTATTGTTATTGGTCAGATCATGGAAGCACTTCATTCNGGGAAGTATGATTTAGATCGAACAGCGGTTATTATTTCACAAACAGGAGGAGGNTGCCGAGCTACCAATTATATTGCTTTCTTACGTAAAGCATTGAAAGATGCTGGTATGGAGCAAATCCCTGTAATTTCTCTGAATGCAACGGGTATAGAAAAAAATCCTGGATTTCGTATTACTCCGATTTTAGCCCATAAAGCGATTATGGCTTTGATCTATGGCGATGCATTAATGAGGCTAGTTTATAAAATTCGTCCTTATGAGAAGGTGCAAGGTTCTACCAATCAGTTATATCAATATTGGGTGGAAAAATGCAAAAAATCGTTAGAATCTTCTAGCATACGCCTCTATAAGGAAAATCTTCAGCAAATGATAGCAGATTTTGATCGGCTTGAAGTTCATAATATACAAAAGCCCAAAGTAGGTCTTGTAGGAGAGATCTTGGTAAAATTTCATCCAACAGCGAATAATGAAGTGGTTCATATAATAGAAAAAGAAGGGGCAGAGGCGGTAATGCCTGACTTACTAGATTTTTTTCTTTATTGTGCTTATAATTCTCAATTTAGGCAAAAGAAATTAGTAGCTTCTAAAAAAATTACTTGGTTAGGTAAAAAGGTTATAGAGATTTTAGAATGGTATCGAAAACCGTTAAAAGAAGCATTAAAAAATAGTCAACGATTTGAANCTCAAAAGACTATTTATGAATTAGCAGAAGNAGCTAATAAGATANTATCTTTAGGGCATCAAACAGGGGAAGGCTGGTTTTTAACAGCAGAAATGGTTGAATTGTTGGAAAGCGGAGTGGATAATATTATTTGTATGCAACCATTTGCTTGTTTACCCAATCATGTGACAGGAAAAGGCATGATTAAAGCATTAAAATATCAATATCCTCAAGCGAATATTACAGCTATTGATTATGATCCTGGTGTTAGTGAAGTAAATCAGCTAAATAGAATCAAATTAATGCTTTCTGTAGCTTTTGATCGTTTAAATACGGAAACGACAGGAAAGAAAGAAGTAGCAGTTACTTATAAAAAATAAAAAAGATTGCATACTTTTTAACAGTATGCAGTCTTTTACTTTATATTATTTCATGTGGATTCATATAAAGTAAAAAGGATTTTAAAAAGAGGGGAGCGGTATTTGTGAGATCATTTCAATGGATAAAGAACTATATACGACCTTATAAATGGTTAATTGTANTTGGTTTATTTTTAGTTTTAATTACTTCTGGTTTACATATGGTAAATCCATATTTATCAGGGAAAATTGTAGATGATGTGATTAAAAATGGACAAACAGATTTATTAATGCCTTTAGTTATTAAATTAATTATTGTTACATTTCTTGCCTCTGTTTTAAATTATTTCTATAAAATGATTTTTGAACATATTTCACAAAATACGGTTTTTCAAATTCGTAAAGATATTTATACTCAGTTACAAGAACAAGATTTTATGTATTTTGATACAACAAGAACGGGAGATATTATGGCTCGATTGACTGGAGATACAGAAGCAATTCGTCATTTTGTAGCTATGATTATTTTTACAGTATTTAATAATTTTATGTTATTGATTTTTGCTTTAGTTATGATGTTTTCTATTAATGCATCACTTACAGTATTAATGTTAGCCATAACTCCATTTATTGGTTTTTTTGCTTATCAATTATCTCAAACGGTAAGACCGGCGTTTATGAGAATTCGAGAAAAATTTTCTAGTTTAAACTCTGTTGTTCAAGAAAATATTAGTGGGAATCGAGTCGTAAAGGCTTTCGCAAAAGAATTATATGAAATTGAAAAATTCACAGTAGAAAATGATGGGTACCGTCAAGCNCATTGGACAGCATCACGAATTTGGGAAAGTTATTTACCTGTATTAGATGGTTTAGCCTCTTTCATGTCTGTCGTTTTAATTTTAGTAGGAGGAATATTAGTTATTAAAAATAAAATTACTTTAGGACAATTAGTGATGTTTAGTGGATATTTATGGGCATTAAATAATCCTATGCGTTCTCTTGGATGGATTATTAATGATATTCAACGTTTTAGTGCCTCTACTGAAAAAATTATAGAACTATTACAACGATCACCAAGGATTAAAAATGTTCCTAATGCTATTAAAAATCATAAAATTCGAGGGAATGTTACGTTTCGTGATGTAAGTTTTAAATATGGAAGGGATTATGCTTTACATAATATTAATTTTTCTGTGAAAGCAGGAGAGACCGTTGGAATTATAGGATCTACAGGATCTGGAAAGACATCCCTTGTAAATTTAATTCCACGTTTTTATGATTGTAATAAAGGAGAAGTTTTAATTGATGGTATCAATGTAAAGGAACTAGAACTTCATACATTACGAAGTCAAATAGGCATAGCAATGCAAGATGTATTTTTATTTTCGAATACTATTGAAGGTAATATTGCTTATGGTAAACCAGAAGCAAGTATGGATGAAACATTATGGTCTGCCAGTATAGCAGGGGTTGATGAATTTATTCATAAATTTCCAGAAGGCTATGATACGATTGTAGGAGAGAGAGGAGTTGGACTTTCTGGAGGACAAAAGCAAAGAATTGCATTAGCAAGAGCTTTATTAACACAAACAAGTATATTAATATTAGACGATACTACTTCTAGTGTAGATATGGAAACAGAACATAGAATTCATACCGCTTTACGTTCGATGAACCGTAAACAAACTAAATTTATTATTGCTCATCGAATTTCTTCTGTAAAGGATGCAGATATTATTCTTGTTTTAGATCATGGATGTATTATTGAGCAAGGAAGTCATGAAGAATTACTTGCAAAACGAGGCACATATTATCAAATTTTTCAAAATCAAGTGGGAGATTTTCAAGATTTTGATGAAGAGGAGGTGGTATAAATGGCACGAAATACATATGAAGTTGATGAAAAATTAGAAACTAAATTTAATATGAAACATTGGATTCGTATTATGCAATATGTTAAACCATATCAAAAAGAAATGATTTTTACTATTTTTTTAATGATGGTAGCCAGTGTTGTTATGTTACTAGGACCTTATCTTATGCAACAAGCTATTGATAAAAAAATTCCTCAAGGAGATATTTTGGGCTTAGTTTTATTATCCGGAATTTTTCTTTTAACAATTATTATCAATGCTATTTGTACCAAATATCGAATTCGTACCATGTCTTATATTGGGCAAAATATTATATATAAAATTCGNGAAGATTTATTTACTCATTTACAGACATTACCTTTTACNTATTATGATAGTCGTCCACATGGGAAAATCTTAGTAAGAGTAGTTAACTATATTAATTCCCTTAGTGATCTTTTATCCAATGGTCTTGTTAATGTAATTACGGATTTATTTAGTTTAATTGCGATTGTTTTCTTTATGTTTTTTATAGATGTAAAATTAACTTTGCTTTGTATGATGGGCCTTCCATTTTTGGGAGTGGTTGTTTTTTTATTGCGAAAAGCAAATCGCAAATCTTGGCAAGAAGTAAGTAGTAAACAATCGAATATGAATGCTTACATACATGAAAGTATAGAGGGAATGAAGGTAACTCAATCTTTTGCTAGAGAAGAAAAAAATTTAGAAATTTTTGAGGATTTAGGGAATCAGTATCGTAGTGCATGGTTACATGGAATTAGGGTGCGTTTTATACTATGGCCAGTAGTCGATAATATATCTACATTAACTTCTGCTTTTATTTATGTAATTGGGGTTTCTAGATTAAATCAGGGAATTACTGTAGGAGTTTTAATCGCTTTTATTAGTTATATTAGTCGATTTTGGGGGCCGATTATTAATATGAGTAATTTTTATAATTCAATTATTACATCCATGGCTTATTTAGAAAGAATATTTGAAACGATGGATGAAAAACCTTCCGTAGTAAATGCCGAAGATGCAATAGATATTCCAGAAATTGTAGGCAGGGTAGAACTGGAAAATGTAACTTTTGCTTATGAAGAAGGTCAAAATGT
>JGI24708J26588_10001204_pt1 | contig 20521 bp, 18 predicted proteins | sample BioPla1DNA2_FD_26588 | JGI IMG/M metagenome (IMG submission 26588) | reverse complement strand
GGAAAGNCCTGCCACAACTCCTGGGCTGTGGCTGAGCCAGGCAGGATCAATAGCCCAGTTGTGGCGGGTCTTAAGCCAGGTGACGACGGCTTCACTGAGGCTGGCAGGAGTATGCCCATACCCATAGATGCCGTGGGACGCCCGCTCCTTGATTGCCTCCAGTACCGCTTCGGGTGCATTGAAGTCCATGTCGGCAACCCACATAGGAAGTACATCTTCCTGACCGAATACCTCTGCCGCACCGTCCCACTTCACACAATGGGTGTTACAGCGGTCAATAATCTGGTCGAATGACGACTGCCAGCCCATAGTCTTACACCAACCTTGCTACGCCTGTTTTCTTGGCAGTTTCAGCAACCGCTTTAGCTACCGCTGGGGCAACTCGTTTGTCAAAGGGAGAAGGGATGATATAATCTGCTGTTGGATTTTCTACCAGATCAGCAATGGCATAAGCGGCAGCGATTTTCATTTCATCATTAATGTCTCTGGCTCTGACGTCTAAAGCTCCGCGGAAAATACCTGGGAAGCCCAGTACGTTATTGATTTGGTTAGGATAATCGGAGCGCCCAGTGGCTACCACGGCTGCACCTGCTTCAAGGGCTAAATCTACAGCGATTTCAGGTTCAGGATTAGCTAAAGCCATGATAATGGGATTCTCAGCCATACCTCTGACCATGTCTTGAGTGACAGTATTGGCCGCTGAAACACCAATAAACACATCTGCTCCCGCAAGGGTCTCTTGGAGAGTCATTTTCTTGCCTTCAGGATTGGTGCGTCTGGCAACTTCCTCTTTGATATCATTATTGGTTGGGTCGCCTGGAATTAAGGGGCCTTGGCGTCCACAGCCAATTACATTGGTGTAGCCGTCTTCCAGAAGCATGCGCACGATAGCTCCTCCCGCAGCACCAATGCCGCTCACCACGATCGAAGCGCTCTTATCTTTGCCAACTACTCTGAGGGCATTGATCAGACCGGCCAGCGTAACTACGGCCGTTCCATGCTGGTCATCGTGGAAGATAAACATATCTGTTTCTTCCCGCAGACGCTTTTCAATCTCAAAGCAGCGAGGAGAAGAGATATCTTCCAGGTTGACCCCTGCGATCGTTGGCTGCAGGGCTTTGACAATACGCACAATCTCGTCCACATCCTGAGTATCCAGGCAGAGCGGCATAGCATTAACTCCGCCAAACTCCTTAAAGAGTACTGCCTTGCCTTCCATAACCGGCATAGCGGCATCAGGTCCAATATTGCCTAGCCCTAAAACTGCGGATCCATCTGATACAACTGCAATGGTGTTGCCTTTCCAAGTGTAGTCCCATACCTTCTCTTTATCTTCTGCAATTTTTCTGCATGGTTCTGCTACCCCTGGCGAGTAAGCTAGGGAGAGTTCCTCAGCGTTTGATACCTTTGCTTTGCTGCTGATCTCCAGCTTGCCGCGCCAATTTGCATGTTCAACCAGTGCCTTTTCATAGATGTTCATAAAATTCCTCCTTGTCGGCTATTATATGTTGTGGGTGGATAAAATTGCCTTGATCATTATCTTCCACACTTGTTGCTTCATTCCTACAACCTTTGTGAAAAATTTACGTTTCCTTATCGTGGATCTCCGCTCCATCCGCTCTTAACCCCATATACTCTAGAATCTCCTGCAAAGACTCTGCGGCCCGGAGAGTTTCGCTTTCGCTCGGCAGGTTTGTTCCGAACAGGATGTCATTGCGAACCTTTCTAACCTCTCTCAGCTTCTCAATCGATTGTTCATCAAGGGCAGGGTTCTGGGGCGCATCACCGTTGAGGTACTTGTGGAGCGTATCTGCCATCAGTTTTTCGGAAGCAATCCATTGCCGCATAAAAGAGCCGAGATAATCCTGACTCGAGCAGTACGAAATGTAATCATCCGGNGTGCCGTAGGGATCGCAGCGCCCTACAGCAACTCGGGCCTGATCATAGGCATCATACAAGTCGGGATTGGCCCGGAGGATGTGATCTATAATCTGTTGGGCTAAAGGCTGTGCATTAGAGCCAGGTTTGCATTTTTGCAGCACAGGTTTGAGGGCGGGAACAGTGTTCCACCCTAGGTCTTTCAGAAACTGGAATAACACATCGGTCCTGCCTAGGAAGGGTTCAAAGTCGCCGCGCTGGGCAGTCTTGCGGATATAATCATATAAATACGATGATAGCTCATAATGATTGGAAAAAGGCTGGCGTTCACTGTTAATCCTGCGTTTGGCCGCTGTCTGCAGGCGTTCGAGTGCAATTTCCCCTGCATGCATTAAGCCGTTAAGTTCATCAAGAATTGCGTATTCTTCCTGTGAGAGGAAGCCCTCGGTGGATTTGTAGACTAGGTCGTGTTCCACTTCGGCCCAGGCATGCATCAGTACGGAGCCTACCTGAAGCTCGATGACATAGTCGGCCAAATGCTGGTTCTCTGAGGCTAGTGTATCAGGTTTCAAGCGCAGCCGATAGTGGCGGCCCACATAGCCCAGAAACTGCTTCTGATAGGCCCCCGGGTGCTGCAGGGCCTCGGGAAAATCCTTAATTTGATCGACGTCGAAGTGGGAACGGATGAAGTAATCTACTTCATCCCGATCACCTGGAAAATAGAGGGCGATGCGTACTCCGGCCAAATCTACAATGTCTTCATAGATTTCATCTATACTCTGGTAGGCCTTATCTTGGTCACGAGCTTCCACTTTGGCAGCAAGACTGTCGATTTTCTTGGCCCGATAAGTGACTAATGCTCGTATTCCTTGTCGTTTTAATTCACTCTCACATTGGTAAGCGCAGGTTTGGGCTAGGTGTTCATAGTGATCAATCTTACGCCTGTAATCGTCGATGAACTCGCTGATCAAAGCCATGGCGCTCTCCTATCTTTGAGTAGTCTTCACCAAACCATCTAGAACAGATTCAGCTGGTACAATACAAATGCAACGCTGAGGCTGCTGAGCGTTAGCAGGGCAAAATGCAGTCTTTGCCAGCGACTGCCCCTGGCGGTAACGATCATATATACAGCTGTCAGCAGCATGAGACCTGCCAATCCCATCAGAATCTTCGTAAGAATTAAGGTGGCGTTAAGGGTAGATGAAGGTTCCAGCACTACGGTGGGAATCCCAAAGTCGGGGTGCATTGTGTTCAGGACGTCTGCGAAGAGGATCACCACAGTAATAAACAGCAAGAAGAAGAGGACTCCCAAGACTTTCGGCGCGACAAAAGGACGGCGTCTAGGTTGGGGTTGGAAAATGGCCCTAATCCACCCTAGTATTGTGACTGCCATAAATAGAACTGAAACTGCCAGCAAAGTGATGATAAAATCCGGTGTCTCATACCACTGGCTGCGCAAATAGGTGCTTGGTCCTGGAAAATGAACGCGGGTCACTTGGCCGGCGTCAAAGTTGACGGCCATTTTATCCACACTCGTCAGCTCCTGAAAGAGGTTGGGCGCGATCTCGCCGTAGCGGCTTGTTTCACCGTAGGCAGATACGTTTAAATAACCATCTTCGTCTACACTAAGATACATTGGCTGAAACAAACGCAGCACCGATTCAACGCCTGTGAAATTGCTGCGGGAGGAGTGGAAGGTGCCGGTATAATTCTTTTCTGTGCCGTCTGCAATTGGCCGCGGCGTCACCGGGGTCAGGGCATCTTCCGGCTCGCCTGCTGCAAAATAGCGATCCATAAATGCCTGAAAGAGCGAACGGCGGGCCAGGTCAGTGACGGAAGAATTATAGACCACATAGAGACCAACATTTTCTTCCGGTAAAAAGTACAGTCCGGTTGAGAACAGCATAGTGTCACCGCCGTGGGACAGTACCCTGTGTCCTTGGTAATCAGCTTCAATGAAGCCGTAGGTCATGCCTGGAATTTCAGGATGGGCGGCAAGCTGCTGGGTCTGCATTAGTTCGGCAGTTTTTTCTTGTAAAATACGAACTTCTGTCGCTCCATCTGTCTCCTCGCCGACCTCGCCTGCTTCAGAGGCGGCTTCTCCTTCAGCTTCGGGAGCTTCAGCCTCCTCTAGCCCACTTGGCAAGCCTTGATTGAGGTGGCCCATGATCAACAGGGCCATATCATGGGTTGTACTGGTGAGGGCACCGGCGGGGTAGGACTGGACATACTCAAATCCGCCTGGAATAAACCTTCCGGCCTCATAACGATACCCCGGGCTCATGTGCGCGCCAAAAGACGCCGGCAGGGGCTGGACAAAGGTTGAAGAATGCATTCCGAGCGGTGCGAGAATGTGTTCCGCAACGTACTGGCTAAAGTCTTGCCCGCTTTGCAGCTCTACAATGTAGGCAGCCAAGGTGGTGCCGTAGTTGGAGTAGGCCATAACTGATCCAGGCTGAAAGACACGGGCAGGAAGATGATTTTTTACGTAGTCACCTAGCGGCTGGATGAGCTCGGGCCCAGAGACGAACAGCTCGATTATTTCCTCTTCAAAGCCGGCACTGTGGGTCATCAGGTGGTGCAGCGTAATGGGCGGCGCTTCCCTGCCGCCGATCTTAGAGGGTATGGAAAAGTCCAAGTAGGTATTGATGTCCGTATAGAGGTCTAAAACCCCCTGTTCCACCANCTGCATCACTGCCGTCCAGACCAGGATCTTAGAGTTAGAGCCTGGACGATGCAGGGTGGTTTNTGGATCCATAGGAGTTTTGCTTTCCAGATCAGCAAAACCGTATCCTTTGGAGAAGATGATCTGTCCATCTTTGACCAGCGCCACTGCGGCCCCAGGCACATTGTACTGCTGCAGCTGCAGGGTTATTGCTCCGTCAAAAAAAGCCTCAAGTTCGTCTGGGCTCTCTAAACTGGCAGCTTGAACCTGTGGCATCATTACAAAAAACATCAATAACAACCCGATTAGGAATAGCTTTCTTTTTGAAACTCCGCCCATGAACTCACCTCATCACCAAGTTAGGTCTTGCTATCACAGACTTCTCCAAGTGCGAGGCGGTTCCTTCTGTTCGGCTCAAGAATTTGTCCACGGTTTGGCAATCCAGGCGATCAGGGCAAAGCGGATTATAAAGAGGATCAGCATGGGCAGGGGATAGTACCAGGTCTTGTATTCAAAAAGGCCAGCTAAAGAGACTACCTGGCTAAAGCCGGTGGCCAGAAGGGCCCAGGAAAGGACATAAAAGTAAGGCAGCTTGCTGCCGTCTTGGGGCCAGAAATAGAGGTAGAAGACGATGATGAGGGACCAGGCCAGGGGCGCTAAGAAAAGCTGTCCGCTGGCATTGAAAATGCCTAGATTGGTGTAGCGAAACACATTGAGCAAATCGTCAAAGAGCATATTCCAGAGAACATCGACCAATCCGCCGAGCACCAGTCCGTAGGGAAGCAGGCTGCGCAGCTTGGCCCGTGGCACTGTTGCCAAGAGAAAGACAGCTATAACTAAGATTAAGACTGGATACACCAGCAGTTGAACGAACAAAGTGTCCACCCTTTCCAAATTACGGTTACGGTTTAGTATAACCAGAGGACACTTTGATGTTGCATTTTCATTTCGCCTGACTTAAGTGGATGAAAGGCAGCTGACTACTTCTCCGGAGGCTAAGCTGAACCTACCAATTTCTTTTTCCAGGCGCCCGGTTATGTTATACTTATGGTTGTTAGATAGGAAGGATAAATTCGTATGAAGATAAGAAATGTAGCTATCATTGCCCATGTAGATCATGGCAAAACAACTTTAGTGGATGCTTTTTTGCGACAGAGCGGCATCTTCAGGGCAAACCAAAGGGTTGAGGACAGGATTCTTGATTCAAACGCACTGGAAAAGGAACGGGGAATCACCATCCTCTCCAAAAATGTCTCGGTGCAGTTTGGAGACGTGAAGATTAATATTGTGGATACACCAGGCCATGCAGATTTCGGCGGGGAAGTGGAACGCATTTTGAGCATGGTGGACGGTGCCTTGTTGGTTGTAGATGCGGTAGAAGGGCCAATGCCCCAAACACGCTTTGTGCTCTATAAAGCCCTCCAGCGCGGTTTAGCCCCCATAGTTGTGGTGAATAAGTGCGATCGGCCTGCAGCGGATCCCAACCGGGTTGTGGATGAGGTCTTCGATCTCTTCGTGGCCCTGGACGCTACAGAAGAGCAGCTGGATTTCCCTGTGTTTTATGCTTCAGCTTTAGAGGGAATGGCCGCCACAGATTGGGATGAGCTTAAGGAAGGGAAGGCAGCGAGCATTGTTCCCCTCCTGCAGGGCATAGTAGACTATGTTCCGGCACCGCAGGCTGAAACCGCTGGCCCGCTCCAGATGATGATCAGCAATCTGGAGTACAATGATTATGTAGGGAGGATTGCCCTGGGCCGCATTGCAGGCGGTGTACTTTACAGCGGTCAGGAGATTCTCCTGACCCATAGCGCTAAGGAGAGCACGAGGCGAGGCAAAGTCAGCCAGGTCTATACTTATCAAGGCCTGGAAATGGTACCGGTAAAAAGTATGGCAGCCGGCGATATTGCGGCCTTTAGCGGCGTAGAGGAAATTGAGATCGGGGAAACAGTGAACCAGTTAGATCAAGCTAAACCCTTGCCCGCCATTGTAGTTGACCAGCCAACTTTGACCATGGTGTTTAGGGTCAATGATGGTCCTTTGGCAGGCCAGGACGCCCAGTACCTAACATCCCGCCAGCTTAGGGATCGGCTGTTTCGCGAAGCCAGAATCAACGTGGCCCTTGAAGTAAGTGAGACAGAATCTCCGGATCAGTTTCGGGTTGCGGGACGGGGTGAACTCCATCTTAGTGTCCTGATCGAAACGATGCGGCGGGAGGGCTACAGTTTTTGCGTGACCAAGCCCGAACCAGTTTTGCAGCAGACAGATGCAGGGGTGTTAGAACCCTACGAATATGTGCATATTGACGTACCCCAGGACTATCTGGGCTCGGTGATGGAACTGATCGGTCAGAGAAAAGGGGAGCTGCAGTCCCTAAATCAAGGGGGCGACAGGATGCGGGCTGATTTCTTGGTGCCTGCCCGGGGACTGATTGGCTTTTCATCTCAATTTCTCACTGAAACCAGGGGACATGGCATCATGCATCATGCTTTTGCCCACTTTGCACCCTGGGCCGGTCCCATAACCCAAAGGCAGACCGGGAGTTTGATTGCTTGGGAAAGCGGTACAGCTACGGCGTATGCGCTGCAGACTGCCGAAGAACGGGGAACCCTTTTCATAGGTCCGGGAACAGAGGTCTATGCCGGCATGATTATTGGTGAACACAGCCGGGCTGGGGATTTGGAGATAAACGTGGCCCGCAAGAAACATGTTACCAATGTCAGGGCCGCAGGCTCCGATGATATGATTAAGCTGCAGCCGCCGCGGCAGCTGAGTCTCGAACAGCTCCTGGCCTACCTGGCCCAGGACGATTGCCTGGAAGTTACGCCAGGTGCTTTGCGTTTGCGTAAACTGCTTTTGGATCGGCATGCCAGAGAGAGACAAAAGAAGCAGCGCTGAACAGGACTCTGCCCTTTTTGTCAGAATTACAGATAAGAGGTGATGGCTGTGTTCAAATTTATCACGAAGGATGTGTGGGTAGGCAACAAGGTGAGGCAGTTTCAGATGGTGGATCATCCAGGGGCCGCCGCTACTTTAGTGGTGGAAGACGGGCAAGTTCTCCTCGTTGAGCAGTACAGGCCTGCCGCTGGCCGTCTGATGCTGGAGCTTCCCGCTGGAACGATCGATCGGGGCGAGCCACCCATAGAATGCGCCCAAAGGGAGCTGCAGGAAGAAACAGGCTATTCAGCCCAGCATTGGGAAGCCCTGGGACATTTGTATCCCACCCCGGGCTACACTAATGAGAGACTCTATCTCTATTTAGCCAGTGATATTACCAAGGGCGAACAGAGGCTTGATGACGGCGAGGATATCAAGGTGCGCTGGGTACCCCTGGCGGATGTGCGGGAGATGATTGACAATGGCGGCATCAATGATGCCAAAACAATTGTGTCCATCTTCAGGTACCTCAGCAAGTACCGGGAAAAGTGTAAAGAGTAAATTAGTCATACTCCTCTAAGTGCGGTTCAATATGAATGTCTATATGGGTTACTGACTGAAATTCCCGCTCGATTCGCTCTGCAACCTCATGAGAAAGATCGTGGCCTTCCCCCACATCGAAGTGGGAAGGAACAGTTATGGTGCAGTCCACATGGTGTTCTGCACCATATTTATGTGCCTTGAGGTTGCGGAGAGACTGCACTCCAGGTATATCTAAAATAACTTCTCTTATGGCCCCAAGGGTCTCTGGATCAACCTGGGCGTCCATCAGTTCATCGATGATCTTAAAGACCATATCCCAGCCCACTTTAACTAGAATCAGCGCGACTACAATAGTCATCAGCGGATCAAAAATTGGATAGCCAAGTCTGGCAAAGAACACACCGAGTAAGGCTGCCACAGAAGAAATTGCGTCGGATCGGTGATGCCATGCATCGGCTAAAAGGGCTGGACTGTCTATTTTTTTCCCCACAATATAGGTGTACTGGTACATTGTTTCCTTGACCGCAATACTCACCAGCGATATCCAGAGGGCACTGACGCCGGGGACATGGTAGCTTTTTTGCCAGATCGCCTTGAGAGCTGAAAACCCAAAGTTTAAGCCAATGGCCATCAGCATTAGGGCAATGATCTTGGCTACAATGGTCTCTGCCCGGCCGTGCCCGTAGGGGTGCTTTTCATCTGGGGGCTGGTTCGCAACATGCAAACCAAGCAAGACTAAGATAGTCGAGAACGCATCGGACGCCGAATGGGCAGCGTCTGACAGCACGACCAGGCTCCCTGTGGCCAGTCCGATAATCACTTTTACTGCAGACAGCACCACATTGCCCGCCAAAGTTATCCAGGAGACAAGCGAAGCTATCTTCTGCCGGTTCATGTAGTTCTTACCCCTTTCCGGCATCTTCAAGCAGGCGCTGAGCTGCGGCTAAATCCTCCGGTGTGCCGATATCCTGCCAGAAGCCTGTTATTTTGTGGACTTTAACCGGTCTCCCGTCGTTGACCATTTGCAGTAAAGCTGTTGTCAGCTCATACTCGCCCCGGGGAGATTTGTTTAAGTTGGCCAGATAATCAAAGATCACAGGCTGGTAGATATAGACTCCGGCATTGTTCCAGTTGCTCGCAGAAGTTCCTGCGGGGGGCTTTTCTATGATCTTCTCCATATAACCCTCGTCGTTAAAGTAAACTGCTGCGCCAGCTGTGGGATCGTCCATCCAGTTCACTGAGCTGACGGTGGTCTGTTCCTGCTGAGCCAATTCGACCATGGCTTTGTAGTTGGCAGGATCAATGATGATATCCCCGTAGGAGACCATTAGTGGTTCATCACCGGCCAACTCCCTGCCAAGCAGAACCGCCCGGCCGGTTCCATACATACTCAAGTCCTGCTTTAGATAGGTGATCTCCACCCCGAGGGATTGGCCGGAGCCATACCTTTCTTCGATCTTTTCCCCTAAGTGCCCGATTACTACCCCAAAGCGCTTAATGCCCGCATCCTTCATTCCTAAAATTATATGCTCTAAACAGGTTTTCTTGCCTATGGGCAGCAAGGTCTTAGGAACATCCTGTCCCAGGGCCTGCAGGCGGGTGCCCAATCCTGCTGCGAGAATCAGTCCAATCAATTAGATCTCCCCTTCTGGCGATGGTAAGTTCAAATAGGTGTCGCTGAAGATAGCCTGCTTCAGCTGGGCTGCATCCTCTGGGGTACTGGTTTCGCAGGCCAGCCGCAAAATGGGTTCGGTCCCTGAAAAGCGAATCGAGAACCAGCTGTCTCCTGCAAAATAAAACTTCACCCCATCGATATAACTCGTCTTTTCTACCTTCCAGGGCAGCTGCGGAATATACTTGTCCTTGATCAGAATCTGATCAAGACGGCTTCGATCTTGCGGATGATAGCTGAGATTGACCTCTTCGAAGTAGAGGGTTCCGTACTTTTCATTGATTTCCGCCAGGAGCTGGCTTAAGCTCTTGCCCGTCTTGGCCAGCATTTCCACTGCCAAAAGGGCTGCCAAAATCCCGTCCTTGCCATTGACATGTCCCCTAATTTTCAATCCGCCGCTGCTTTCTCCCCCGAGCAGGAGATTTTCTTCATCCATCTTTTGGGAAATGTGCTTAAATCCTACAGGCACTTCGTAAGCGGGCTCGCCAAAGGAATGGGCAATGCGATCGAGAACGTGACTGGTGGTTATATTGCGCACCAGCCCGCCTTTTTCTTGCCGATAGGCAACGAGATAATAATAGAGCAGCTTTAAAATCGCATTGGCATCTATATAATTCCCCTTTTCATCATAAAGGCCAATCCGGTCTGAGTCACCGTCAGTGGCAATGCCGATATGGTATTTCCCCTGTTTCATCAGGTATTCCATGTCCTGGAGCGATTCCCTGGAGGGGCTGGGTGTTCTTTGGCCGAACATGGTGTCGCGATCAGCATTGATCAAATCTACTGAACAGCGCAGTGAGGCCAGGCACATGGCCATAATATCTTTGGCTACGCCAAACATAGGGTTGAACAACACCCGGAAGTTAAACTCCTGAACAGCCTGGACATCAATTTGGTTCAGGAGCGAGTCGATGTAGGCATTTTTATTGGAATATTCGATGATTTTACCCTGCTCCAGGGCGTCAAAATAGGAGAGGGGAGGAGCTTGCAGGGGAGGAATCGTGGCACTGATCTCCTCGAGGCGATTGGTGACCTCCACCGGAGCATCCTTGCCGCCTTCCACAATGATTTTGATCCCGTTATACTCCGAAGGGTTATGGGAGGCAGTAACCATCATCCCCAAGGCTAAGCCTTCCTGGTCAACGGCATACATCAGCATCGGCGTGGGAACCACCTGTTCAATGAACCACACCTCAATGCCGTTATGGACTAATATCTCTGCAATCGCCCGGGAAAACCGACCCGACAAAAAGCGCAGATCATGTCCTACCACCACAGGCTTGTGGGCCTGTCCTATTTCTTCTAAATACAAGGCTGCGGCCTGAGCAACTCTGCGCACATTACTAAAGGTAAACTCTTCAGCGATAATTGCCCGCCATCCGCCTGTTCCAAATTTAATCACGGCATTCACACCTTTCCAATCTTGTTTTAGGTATTCTCTTTGGGTGCCTGCTTTCCTTTCTGGAGGCAAAAAAGCTGTTCCCTAAGGGGAGACAGCTCGTGTGGCTTATTGTACCGGCCAGAGGAGTTTTAACACCATCTGCTGGGCTACATTAGCCTGGGCGATCATGGCTAGGGAGGCCTGCATACGGATTTGGGCTTTGACCATGTGCATGATCTCTTCGGCAATGTCCGCATCCCTAATTCTAGATTCGGCCTCTGCAAGGTTGATGGCGGTATTCTCCAGATTGTTGATGGTATGCTCTAGACGTCTGGTCTTGGCGCCGATGTAGGCCCTTTGGGTGGATACTTTACCGATGGCCTCATCAAGGATATCAATGGCTGCGTTGGCAGCTTCAGCGGTCTCTACCGAGATAATAGTGCCGTCTTGATCCCTGAGCCTCAGGGCAGCTCCTCGCATATCAGAGAAATGAATTTCCAGGTTTTGCCCTGAGTTGGCTCCAATCTGAATCAGCAAGGCATCTTCGCTCTGCTCGCCGTTTAACAGGGGGATAGTGTTGAATTGGGTATTGCCCCCAATATCATCGATGGCTTTCACCAGCTCATCAAACTCAAGCTGGAGCGCTTGGCGTTCAGTCTCGGTGAGGGTGCCGGTGGCGGAATAAACAGCGATTTCCCGCAGCCTATGCAAAATGGCATGGGTTTCACCCAGGGCGCCGTCTGCAACATTAAGCATGGATATTGCATCTTGGGCGTTGCGGGAAGCTTGCCTCAGACCGCGGATCTGGGCCCGCATTTTCTCGGAGATGGCTAAACCGGCAGGATCGTCAGCGGCACGGTTAATACGCAGACCTGAGGAAATACGTTCCATGTGTTTAACATAGTCCCGCTGCGCGGCTTGAAAGGCACTCACTGCCCGCAGGCCGGCCAGATAGAACATGTTCACATTCGACCACCTCCCCGTATGTATTATATCGGAAAGATTGTCATTATCTTTAGAGGCTGACCAGGAAGATGAGTCCTACGATTATGCCGAGGATAGAGCCGCAAGTGGAGACTGCACGGGAAGCCTGCTTTTGGGCTTCAGGCAATAGTTCATAGAAAACCAAGAAAAGCATGGCGCCGGCTGCAAACCCAAGTGTGCCTGCTAAAGCCGCTGGGGAAAGAATTTGCAAAAGACCTCCTATTAAAGCGCCGATGCCCATGGGGATTCCCGCGAGAACAGTCAATAGCACAGCATCGCTCCTGCCAAGCCCCCCGGCCAAGAGGGGGGCTGCCATGGCCATGCCTTCGGGAATGTTGTGCAAGCAAATGGCCAGGGCTAAGGAAAAACCCAGTTCTTGTGAGGCTAGATAGCCTGCCCCGATGGCCAGGCCTTCGGGCAAGTTGTGCAGGGAGATGCCAATACCAAGGAAAACCCCTGTCTTGACCAAATCTTGGCCTGGCGGAAGCTGAAAAAAAGCGGGGGAGGACAGCAGAAAGAGTACAAATACACCACAGAGGGTTCCTGCCAATGTTATTAACAGCCCTCCTAGGGAAAGGGCTTCCAGGATCAGATCCTGAAATACCACCGCCAGCATAATGCCGCCGGAGAAGGCAAGCAAAAAGCCGAGGAAGTGATCTTTGGGGCGCTGCCAAAAGGTAAGCACGAGTCCTCCCAAACCTGTTCCTAATACTCCCGCCATTAATCCTAGATAGACAATTCTGCCCAACTCCCACATGCTGCACTCCCCCTTGTTTGGTCCCCTGGTAACAGCTTATTGCTGGAGGACGGGAAATATAAGATAGGGCTGTTTGGCGGGGAAACTGCTGACTCCTGCTGTTCCTGCAAAATAGCCCCGAAATTTATTGCCTGAAACTATTGACATGCATGGCCCTACCCGTTAAAATACACTTGTTTAGTGTTTCTAAACATTTGGTTTAGTGATACCAAACCTCGGAAAGGGGGGCGAGCGGTGAAAATTGGCGAAAAAATTAAGCTCCTGCGGATGCAAAACAACTTAACCCAGGAAGAATTGGCAGATCGTGCTGAGTTGACCAAGGGGTTCATTTCCCAGGTTGAGCGGGAACTGACTTCACCTTCCATCGCGACCNTAGTGGATATTTTGGAATCGCTGGGCACAAACCTGCAGGACTTTTTTGCCCAGGAAGTGCCGGAAAAAGTGGTCTTTACCAAGGAAGATGTTTCAGTCAAAAGCGATCCAGAGCTCAAAAACGAAATCAGCTGGCTGGTGCCTAATGCGCAAAAGAACGCCATGGAACCAATTCTTGTTCAGATCGAGCCTTTCGGGCAGACGCCCTTGGACGATCCCCACGAAGGGGAAGAGTTCGGGTATGTGCTTAAGGGCCAGGTCTATCTGCATATCGGTGCAAAGAAGCTGAGGGTCCGCTCGGGCGAATCTTTTTATTTTTCTGCCCGTGAAGGTCATTATTTGTCTAATACTACTAAGCGGCCTGCCAGCGTATTGTGGGTTTCTGCCCCACCAAGCTTTTAACTCGCGGAAGGGGGAACTGAAGATGCATGAAATCATTGTGGAGTTGAAATCTCTGTCCAAGGTTTATGATGAAACCGTGGCACTGGACGGTATTGATTTGTATATCAGAAAGAACGAATTTCTCACACTTTTAGGGCCAAGCGGCTGCGGTAAAACCACTACTTTGCGCCTGATCGGCGGCTTTGAACAGCCCTCGGGCGGGACAATTCTTTTTGAAGGCCGGGATGTAACCGGCGTTCCGCCTTATAAACGAAGAGTAAACACAGTGTTTCAACGCTATGCCTTGTTCTCCCACCTTGATGTGTTTGAGAATATTGCCTTTGGTTTACGGATTAAGAAATTCAGCGAAAAGGTTATTAAAGAAAAGGTCGGCAGAATGTTGGAGCAGGTGAATCTGGCAGGTTTTGAAAGCCGCGATGTTAACTCTCTCAGCGGCGGCCAGCAGCAGAGGGTGGCCATTGCCAGGGCGNTGGTCAACGAACCGGAAGTTTTGCTCCTTGATGAACCTTTGGCCGCCCTTGATCTGAAACTGCGGAAGGAAATGCAGCATGAGCTGAAGAGTATGCAAAAACAGCTGGGAATCACCTTTGTCTTTGTCACCCACGACCAGGAAGAAGCCCTGTCCATGTCAGACACTGTAGTGGTGATGAAGGATGGAAGAATCCAACAGATCGGTACTCCCGTTGATATTTACAACGAGCCGAAGAATGCATTTGTGGCAGACTTTATTGGAGAAAGCAATATTGTTGACGGAATCATGCGGCAGGATTACCTGGTGGATTTTGCCGGTTCTAGCTTTGACTGCGTCGACTTTGGCTTTGCCAAGGACGAGGAGGTTGAGGTTGTGATCCGACCCGAGGATCTGGTGCTGATCCCAGCAGATAACGCCAGGCTTTCGGGAGTGGTAAGCTCGGTGAACTTTTTGGGAGTGCACTATGAGATGATTGTTGACGCCGACGATGGAACGAGCTGGCTGGTCCACTCGACCCTGATGGAGCCTGTGGGCACTCGGGTCGGATTGGGTCTGGAACCCATGGATATTCACATCATGAAGAAGGTGANNCCATGAAACGCTCGACCCTTTTNCCCTATCTGATCTGGATGGTTTTGTTTATAGTAATCCCGATGTTTTTGGTGCTCTACTATGCCTTTACTGTACCCACAGAATCTGGTGCCACATGGTCTTTAGAGAATTTCGCCCGGTTTTTTGAGCCCATTTATCTTAAAGTTCTCTGGCGCTCTTTGCGTCTAGCCTTGTTCAGTACCGTCATTTGCCTGATTATTGGCTATCCGGCTGCGATGGTGATGGCCGGCAATGCCTTTGAGCGCAAGAGTGTGGTTCTTCTCTTGTTTGTGGTGCCCATGTGGATGAACTTTCTCTTGAGAACCTACGCCTGGTTGACCATCTTAGAGCGCAATGGGGTAATCAATGTGCTTTTGGCCAACCTGAACCTGCCGAGCCTTAATATTCTTTACACAGAAGGGGCAGTTGTCTTAGGCATGGTTTACAACTTCCTGCCCTTTATGGTACTGCCAATCTACTCTGTGCTCAGCAAGATTGACCGGGGAGTGGTGGAGGCCGCAGGCGATCTGGGGGCCAACTCCCTTCAGGTTTTCGCCAAGGTAATCTTCCCCTTGAGCCTGCCCGGTGTGGTTTCCGGCGTCACCATGGTCTTTATGCCGGCTTTGACAACCTTTGTTATCTCCAGGCTGCTGGGAGGGGGCCAGTTTACCCTGATCGGCAACCTGATTGAACAACAGTTTCTNGTGGTAGGGGACTGGGGTTTTGGCTCATCCATTTCTGTGGTGATGATTGTCCTGATTTTGCTCAGCATGGCCATTATGTCCTTCTTTGAAGGAGAAGAAAAGGATGTGGCACTATGGTAAGGTTTCTGAAACGCAGCTATATCTACCTTGTCTTTGCCTTCCTGTATATGCCGATTGCGGTTTTGATGGTGTACTCCTTCAATGACTCCCGTTCCCGGGGGATGTGGGGAGGCTTTACCCTCCGCTGGTATGTGGAGCTGTTTCAGGATCGAACCATTATGAGTTCCTTGTACTCCACCCTGTTTATCGGCGTGACTTCGGCTGTAATTGCGACCATTATTGGCACTTTGGCAGCGATTGGGATTCACAACTCCCGGGGCATTCAGAAAAAGCTGATTATGAATGTGACCTATCTTCCGGTTTTAAACCCTGAGATCGTAACTGCCATTTCGCTGATGATTCTCTTTGTCTTTACCAAAGTCAGGCTGGGTTATCTGACTTTATTGCTGTCCCACATTACTTTTAACATTCCTTATGTGATTTTGTCGGTCCTGCCTAAGCTGCGCCAGCTCAATAAGCATCTTTACGAAGCTGCCCTTGATCTGGGCTGCACTCCGGCGGGGGCACTGTGGAAGGTGATTATTCCAGAGATTATGCCGGGGATTATTACAGGCTTACTCCTTGCCTTTACCCTGTCCATTGACGATTTTGTGATCAGCTTCTTCACAACTGGTTCTGGAGTAAGCACACTTTCCATCACGATTTATTCGATGGCCAGAAGGGGAATCAATCCGAAGATCAATGCNCTGTCGACGATTATGTTTACCTTTGTTCTTCTGTTGCTGATTATTGTCAATATCCGGCAAGCCCGGGAANAAAGAAAAGGAAGGAATGGGAAAAATGGCCAAAAAAGGCAGATGGATGCTTTGCGTACTGGCTTTGGTGGTGTTTAGTGTACTTTTGACCGGGTGCAAGCAGGATAAACCCACACTGTATGTCTACAACTGGGGCGACTATATTGATGAGGACATTTTGGAAGAGTTCGAGAAGGAATTCAACATGCGGGTGGTCTATGACACCTTCTCTACCAATGAAGACCTATATGTCAAGCTGAAAAGCGGAGGCAGCACCTATGATGTGATTTTTCCCTCGGATTATATGTTAACCAGGATGCTGAACGAGAATATGTTGGAAAAGATTGACCTGGGTAAAATTCCCAATCACAGGCATATCGATGCAAGTTTGATGGGAACGGTGTATGATCCCAAAAATGAGTATTCCCTGCCCTATATGTGGGGAACCATCGGTATTCTCTACAACACCACATTGGTAAATCAACCTATCGACAGCTGGGATGCACTCTGGGATTCCAGGTATGCCAAGGAAATTCTCATGCTGGACAGCCAGCGGGATTCTCTGGCAGTTGCCCTAATTAGGCTGGGTTACTCCATCAACACCTTGGATAAGCAGGAGCTGGCCGAAGCCGGTCAACTGCTTAAGGAGCAGAAGCCTTTGGTACTGGCCTATGTTGTGGATGAAGGGAAAGACAAGATGGTCTCTGGCGAGGCTGCGCTGGCCCTGACCTGGTCTGGTGAAGCGATGTACGCCATTTCAGAGAATGAAGACTTGGCCTACGCCATCCCAAAAGAAGGCACGAATGTGTGGTTTGATGTGATGGCTGTGCCTAAGGGGGCTCAAAATCTGGAAGGGGCCCTACAGTTTATGGACTTTTTGAACCGTCCGGAAATTGCCCTGCGCAACGCCGAGTATATTGGCTATGCCACACCCAATCTTGCTGCCCGTGAGATGCTGCCTGATGAGATTCGCAATGATCCCCAGGCCTATCCAGGTCAGGCAGTGCTTGAAAATGCAGAGTTCTTCGTACACCTAGGGGACACCCTCAAAGACTACGACCGGATTTGGACAGAAGTTAAGGCCCATTAGGGGCACTTTGGAAGGAGTATGCTGACACTTCGAGAAGGAGAGTTCAGGGAAGGAGTGATCGACTTGCTTAAGCGTAGCAAAACGATGTTGATTCTGGTTCTCTTGGTACTGGTGAGTCTGGGTTTAAGCGGCTGCCGGGAGCGGCCCACTGTCTATGTTTACAACTGGGGAGATTATATAGATGAAAGCATTATCGCCGACTTTGAGAAGGAAACAAACATGCGTGTTGTCTACGATACCTATGCCACTAACGAAGACATGTACGTAAAACTTAAGAGCGGCGGCAGCAGTTATGATGTGATTTTCCCCTCAGATTACATGCTCACCCGGATGATTGAAGAAGACATGCTGGCCGAGCTTGATCTGGTGAAGATCCCAAACGCGAAACATGTGGCCGATCGCTTCATGGGGCTAGAGTACGATCCGGAGAACAAATACTCCCTTCCTTATAAATGGGGTACAGTAGGCATTCTATACAATACCGCCCTTGTGGACGATATGGTGGACAGTTGGGATATTCTTTGGGATCCCAAGTACAGCAAGGAGATCTTAATGCTGGACAGCCAGCGCGATTCGATTGCAGTTGCCCTTTTAAAGCTTGGCTACAGTATCAACACCCTGGATCCTGATGAGCTGGCCGAGGCGGGTGAGCTTTTAAAGGAGCAAAAGCCCTTAGTATTAGCCTATGTTGTGGATGAGGGCCAGGACAAGATGATTGCCGGAGAGGCAGCCTTGGCAGTGGTCTGGTCCGGAGAGGCCACCAATGCCAGGATGGAGAACCCTGATTTGGCCTTTGCTATTCCCAAAGAAGGCACCAATCTCTGGTTTGATGTTATGGCAGTTCCCAAGGATGCCAAGAACAAGGATGGGGCTATGCGGTTTATAAACTTTATGAATGACCCTGAGATTGCCCTGCGCAATGCCGAGTACACCGGCTATGCAATTCCGAACGAGGCTGCCAGGGAGATGCTGCCTGAAGAGATCAGGGAAGATCGCACGATCTATCCAGAGGAAGAGGATCTGGCAGGTGCGGAGATTTTTGTCAATCTTGGCCAGACCCTCAGTCTTTATGACCGAATTTGGACAGAAGTAAAAGCACATTAACGCCAGTTAGTCTAAGCAAGCGACTCGCCTTTCACCGAGGGGGTCGCTTTTTTCACGTCCATTTCCGCCTTGAGGCTGGGGCGGAATCTGTCTTTAGTTCGTGGTTAAGGCCCCTCACCCTTGTTACAATTATCATAATGACAGCAAGGGGTGATCAGGTGCGCAGGGAAAATTTGCTGCGAAAATGCTTGGAGTGACAAAAGATCACGGAGACCAGCTGCAGTCTTGCCCGTTATGGATCAAGGGAGAATCGTGGAGGAAGGAACCTATAGGGACCTCTTGGGCCAGGCGGGACTGTATGCACGTTTGTACAAGATGCCATTGCGCGAGGCCCAAGCAGGTGTACTTGCAGGTTAGTTAACGGGGTTTAGAAGGGTAACCAGTAACTTAGTTTCAAAGCCGTTATCATGCTGGAGCAGAACGTTGGGGGCGTCCACTGAATACCAGGCTGTCTCTTGGCCTACCGTCACCTTCCAGGCTTGGAGGGGCCCGGCGGACGTCTCCAGCGTTTCTGGACCTGACACCCTAACCTGGACCTGTTCTAACATAGGACCATGATCATTTGTCTCTTGGCGCCAAGCGTAGGGTCTAACGTAGTAAGCGGATCCGGCGTAGTTGGGGCTGAAAGGCAGTGCAGCAAGGATCCAGGGCCAGCTTGTGCCTTCTAAGATAAGCTTGCCTTCTGCCTCTTCCAGAACCAGCTCAAAATTTTGGACGGTTTGTTCAGTCTCGCCGGCGTGTGCGTACTTGACCAAAAGGCGCTCGCTGTCAATAGCCCACTCAGTCTTGCTTTTTCCCCACTCGAATTCGCCTAGGTGCACTCCTTGCAGGAGCTGCCCATCAGTGCGCCTATAGGTCACCTCTTCTGTGATCTTGGCATCGCTGCCTACAAACCGTCCCCTGTCGACTTCTACATCATAGGCTTGATGCACCGATCCCCAGCGCAATAAGATGGTATCTTCCTGAGGTTCTAATCGGCAGGTAATTTCGGCAACCGCATCGTCGGCCCTGTTGTAAAGGGCATAGTCCCATTCGCCTGCAGCTATTAAGCGGGAGGCATCCACCGTCACCGGATCCAGAAACGTTTCCGGAGAGCGGCCCACGCTAACTTCAAGGCCGATTAGGCCTAAGTAGATTAAACCGGCAACAATCAGCGGCCAGGCGTGCCTTGCCAGTGATGGGCGAACTTGCTTAGGCTTCTGCTTTGGATTCGTGTTTTTCTTGAGGTACGTGTACCCAGCGGCTGCCAGCAAGATGCCAATTAGCATGCTCATTGGAGAGACCAAGACCGAAGGGGCAGTTTGCCAAAAGACATTGCTGGTCACCACCAGCGCGGCCATGGCATTGGCCCCGAAGTGTGTTAAAATGCTGGCTGCCAGCGATTCTGTGCGCCAATAGACGTAGCCTAGGGCTAGGGAAAGGGGTATGATACTCAGTCCCTGCAGCAGGGAAAGGTGAAACATGATAAACAGCCCGCCCGAAAGCAGAATAGCTTTGCCGGAGCCGAATCTGTCGTGGTAGGTTCTCTGAATAATTCCCCGGGCAAAGNTCTCTTCGCACACAGGTGCCATTACAGCATAGGCAATAATGGCCAGCACCCCTTCGAAAGGAGTCTTAGGCAGCAGTGTTTCAGAACCAGTCATTGTGTAGCCAAGGAGCATTTGAAACACGCTTGCTAAAGCGATAGAGACAGGATAAAGCCCTGCGCCAATCAATAAGCTGGCTAAGCCCGTCTTCCATCCAGGTGAGCGTAAACGCACCGCCTTGCGAAAAGGCAGTCCCTCCCAGCGCAGGTAAAGCAGGGAGGGCAAAAGCACAAAGAGAGCTTCGTTGGCAATCAGCCGGGGATATTGGGGCATGTCGGCTGCAAAGAAATTCATCAGCTGGAGCAGGAGCACGATCAAAAACAAGATGTTTACACTGTGGACGGAATGCCGATTTGACATGGATATCCTCCCTTATACATCCCTTGCTGTGCACATACGTCTAGAGCAAAGAACGGTAGAGGGTATCTAAGAGCGCGCCCGTCTTGTCGCAGCTGTATTCCCAGAACATAATACCCTTCAGACCCTGTTTCTTGAGATAAGCGCATTTGGCTTCCAGCGACATTTCATCGTCGTAGGTGATAAAGGTCTGCCCATCAAAGAGATAAGGTGCTTTGGCTTCTTCGTCGAAGTA
>JGI24708J26588_10001201_pt1 | contig 20548 bp, 17 predicted proteins | sample BioPla1DNA2_FD_26588 | JGI IMG/M metagenome (IMG submission 26588) | reverse complement strand
CTCCTTAAATTTTCCTTGCTTCATTCCTAATATTATTTGACAATAAGACCTTTCTTCCTTCACCAATTCGATCTTTGGCGCATATTTGTCCATGGAGCATATTCTATTACAGTTTAGAATAAAGGGGGGTGAAAAATGCTTAGAAAGCAAGGTGAGNTTGTGAAGTTATCTGCTCCAAGTTTACCTTCGCTTGAGGGTAGATTTATTCTTCCCGCAGGCTATTATTCCCAAAGGGAGATTGATGATGTGGCACTTTTAGCNCGTTTAGTTTATGCTGAAAGTAGAGGGGAGCCTTTTGAGGGGCAAGTGGCGGTGGCTGCAGTTCTTCTTAACCGGGTTAAACACCCGGATTTCCCCGATTCTGTTCATCAGGCTATTTATCAGCCCGGCCAGTTTGAGCCGGTGGCCAATGGTACAATTTATCAAACACCGAATAACCAGGCATATAAAGCGGTGCTAGATGCCATGTCGGGTAGTGATCCGACAAATGGTGCTCTTTTCTTCTGGAATCCCCATAAGGTACCTCCTAGAAGCTGGGTTTGGACCAGGGAGATTAAAAGCCGAATAGGTAATCATGTTTTTGCTTAAAAGAAAAGCCCCTCAAATTGAGGGGCTGAACCATAAGCATTACATTAGTCGTTACTTGCTAACCTTTTATAGGTTTCGTAGCGACGCCTGACATCTGCCTCTGCCTGAGCAAAAAGCTTATCCGCTTGTTCTGGGAATTGGCGGGCAAGACGTGAATAACGTACTTGGGCTTTTAGATAGGCTTTGAATTTCTCATAGTCAGGTTCTTTAGAATCTAAAATAAACGGGTTCTCTCCATCTTCTTCTCTACGTGGGTCGAAACGATAGAGATTCCAGTAACCACATTCTACAGCTTGCTTGCTTTCCTCAACACTCATGGCCATGTTAATACCATGATTAATGCATGGGGAGTAAGCAATGATTAGTGATGGGCCATCGTAGCTTTCGGCTTCAATCATGGCTCTGAGGAGCTGATTCCGATTGGCACCCATGGAAACAGAGGCTACATAAACATATCCGTAAGACATGGTCATTAGACCTAGGTCTTTTTTACGTGTACGTTTACCAGCAGTGGCGAATTTAGCNACCGCTCCGGTCGGTGTAGCTTTAGATGCCTGACCACCGGTATTAGAGTATACTTCAGTGTCAAGTACCAGCACATTGACATCATGTCCGGAAGCAAGAACGTGATCTAAACCGCCGTATCCGATATCGTATGCCCAGCCGTCTCCACCAATAATCCAGATGGATTTTTTCACTAATATATCAGCATTGGCTAATAGTGTTTCAAGAACATCTTTTAAGTCCCCGGAAGCTTGCTCAATGGCTGCAGGTAGAAGTTCTTTAATTTTAGCTGCCGCGGTTCTGGTTACATCAGCATCATTTAGATTGTCACTCCACTCTTGCAGCGCTTCTTTTAGCTCTGCTGGAATGTTTTCATCAATGAGACCTGCCATCATGTCAGCTAATTGGCTTCTTCTTGCTTGTTGTGCAAGATTCATACCGAAGCCGAACTCGGCATTATCTTCAAAGAGGGAGTTAGCCCAGGTTGGACCATGTCCGTCTTCGTTCATTGTATATGGGCAAGTTGGTGCACTACCACCATAAATGGAAGAGCAACCGGTTGCATTAGCAATCATCATGCGATCGCCAAATAGTTGGGTGGCCAATTTAATGTATGCTGTTTCACCACAACCGGCACAAGNTCCGGAGAATTCAAATAGTGGTTGTTTAAATTGACTACCTTTAACATTCGTTGGTGCTACGTGCTCGGCACGGTTTGGCAATGTAAGAGCAAAATTCCAATTTTCGTCTTGAACTTCTGCATGATCTGCCAGCGGCTCCATAACTAAGGCTTTCTCTTTAGATGGGCAGACTTGTGCACAGTTGCCACAACCTGTACAGTCTAAGGGAGAAATTTGGATGCGGTAGCGCAAATCAGCTAAGTCGCGTCCTACACCTTTGAGTGTTTCAAACTCNGCCGGAGCATCGGCCAAATCCTCTTCGGTTGCTAGGAATGGGCGAATGACTGCATGTGGGCAGACAAAAGCACATTGGTTACATTGGATACAGTTATCTGCAATCCATTTAGGAACGGTGATGGCGATTCCTCGTTTTTCGTATGCAGTTGTCCCTGTGGGCATTATACCATCGGGTGTAAAAGCACTCACAGGTAGATCGTCACCTTTTAGAGCTTGCACCGGACGAACAATATTATCTACGAACGGAGTTGTTGCTTCTGCGGTGGCGGCAGCTTCTGTAGCATTAGCCCAGCTTGCTGGGTAGTCTACTTCTACCAAGTGCGATGTGGCACTATCAACGGCTGCATAGTTCATGTTAACNATCTTTTCGCCTTTATCACCATAGGAGTTGAAAATGGCTTCTTTAATATACTTAATGGCATCAGCGGCCGGAATCACATTAGCAATCTGGAAGAAAGAAGATTGCAATATGGTGTTAATACGTCCACCCAGTCCGATTTCAGCCGCGATTTTTACGGCGTCAATGTTGTAGAAACGAAGTTTCTTTTCGGCAATGGTCTTTTTGAGGGAAGCGGGCAATTCTGATTCCATTTCCTCTAGGCTCCATGGGGAGTTTAGTAGGAAAACGCCGCCTTCTTTGATTCCTTCTAAAAGATCGTAGCGAGTTACATATGAAGGATTGTGACAAGCCACAAGATCCGGACTGCTAACAAGGTACGGAGCTTTAATTTCAGTACCACCAAAGCGTAAGTGGGAGATTGTTATACCNCCGGATTTCTTTGAGTCATAGACAAAGTAACCCTGGGCAAACATATCGGTATGGTCACCGATGATCTTGATGCTGTTTTGGTTAGCGCCCACTGTACCGTCGGAGCCTAAACCATAGAACTTAGCACCAAAAAGATCATTGGGAGCAATGTTTAATTCTTCTTTCACGTCTAGGGATGTGAAAGTCACATCATCATTGATTCCCACGGTGAATTGGTTCTTAGGATTATCAAGTTTAAGGTTATCGAATACAGCTTTAACCATGGCAGGAGTAAATTCTTTTGAACTTAGTCCATAGCGCCCGCCAACAACTTTAATGTTTTGACGACCCGCGTCAGCTAAGGCTCCCTGTACGTCTAGATATAGTGGCTCACCTAGTGAACCGGGTTCTTTGGTACGATCTAGAACAGAGATACGTTTGACACTTGCAGGAATTTCTTCAATGAAATGTTTTGCCGAGAATGGACGATAGAGTCTAACCTTAATTAAGCCAACTTTTTCACCTTGTGAATTCAGGTAATTTACAGTTTCTTCGATCGTATCATTGCTTGAACCCATTGAAACGATGATGTGTTCAGCATCTTCTGCACCGAAGTATTCGAAAGGTTTATAAGTTCTGCCTGTTAATTCCCCTACTTGATTCATAGCTTCAATAACAATTTCGGGGACCGCTAGGTAATACGGATTAGCAGCTTCTCTTCCTTGGAAGTAAATATCAGGATTTTGGGCAGTACCTCTTAATTCGGGGCTTTCGGGATTCATACCGCGAGCCCTAAATTCGGCTAATTCTTTCTTAGGCAGTAATTTAGCCATTTCATCATATTCGATGACATTAATTTTTTGAATCTCGTGGGAGGTTCTAAAACCATCAAAGAAATGAATGAATGGGACTCTGCTTTTTAGTGTGGCAATGTGTGCTACTAATGCGAGGTCCATTGTTTCTTGAACTGAACCTGATGCTAACATAGCAAAGCCTGTTTGACGGGCAGCCATCACGTCAGAATGATCACCAAAAATAGATAAGGCGTGTGCTGCTACTGAGCGAGCGGAAACGTGAAAAACTGTAGGTAGAAGTTCACCGGAAATTTTGTACATGTTCGGAATCATTAATAAAAGTCCTTGTGAAGCAGTGAATGTAGTGGTCAAGGCTCCACCCACCAGTGAGCCATGTACGGCTCCGGCTGCTCCGGCTTCTGATTGAAGCTCAGATACTTGTACAGTTTGACCAAAAATGTTCTTTTGACCATGGGCGGCCCATTCGTCACAGTATTCACCCATGTCAGACGATGGAGTAATGGGATAAATCGCTGCAACGTCACTAAATGCATAAGCAACGTGCGCAGCGGCAAAGTTTCCATTAACAGTCATCTTGCGCATAAGTTAACTATTCCCCCTTTAAATAGTGTGAAATAAAAAGCCTGTGCATGATAAGTGCTCCTCGTATACTAAATGTGATAGTAGTCACAAGGATAGGCGTTTTTCTTCGGTAATCACTTCGCTTTCAGTGATTTGATTCCTTCCCAATTATATACCTTTCTATGGCTAATGGTCAAATAAATAACTGAAAAAAGAAGGGGGCATAAAAACTATCGCTTTACACTAATAAACCTACGATTTTCGTAAGAAACAGGCATGCTAATACACCTAAAACGGTGGGGATCAGAGCGGAGATAATTGTCCATTTCCATTTTCCTGTTTCTGTTTTGATTGTAAGCAGAGTTGTGCCGCATGGCCAATGGAAAATTGTGAGAATCATAAAGTTTATAGCAGTTAACCAAGTCCATCCATTTTCTATCAGAAGCTTTTTAATAGCGGTGATACTTTCCAATTCAATAAGTGAACCTTGAGCAAGGTAGCTCATGAGAATGATTGGAATGATAATTTCGTTGGCAGGTAGCCCTAGGATGAAACCTAGGAGGATAACTCCGTCAAGTCCCATGGCTTGACCTATGGGGTTTAGCCAATTGGCAGCGTGGGACATTAAACTTAGATCGTTTACGGAGATGTTTGCGAAGAGCCAAGTAAGCATACCTACGGGAGCGGCCACAATAATAGCACGGGCGAGGACTGCTAAAGTCCGATCTATGAAAGAGCGTACCAAAACAGTGCCTATACGAGGGATACGGTAGGGTGGTAATTCCATAATGAAATATGATTGCTCACCTTTTAGAATAGTGCTTGAAAGGAATTTGGATATGGCGAGAGATGCTAGTATTCCTAGCATAATTCCTCCTAAAACCACTAAGGCCGCAAAAAAACCATAACTACTCATACCCGTTGCATAGCCCGCAATTATGGCACCAACCACAATTAAAATCGGGAAGCGACCGTTGCAAGGTACAAAATTATTCGTCAGAATTGCCACAAGCCGTTCTCGCGGCGAGTCAATGATTCTTGCTGCGATTACCCCCGCGGCATTGCAACCAAATCCCATTGACATGGTTAGTGCTTGTTTGCCATGGGCACCGGATTTTCTAAAAAGNTGATCTAAATTAAAGGCGACGCGGGGTAAGTACCCTAAATCTTCTAAAAGGGTGAAAATGGGGAAAAAGATAGCCATGGGAGGCAACATTACTGAGATTACCCACGCTGAGCCGCGAAATAAACCTAAGACAAGAAGACCGTGTAGCCATGATGGGCTATTTAAACCGACAAAAAGCTGCGTAAGATATTGCTCTGTCTTAAAGAAAAATTGTGCTAACATTTCCGAAGGATAATTTGCACCGATTATTGTTATCCACAGAATGAGAGCCAAGAGAGNGAGCATTATGGGTATTCCAAAAAGACGCGAAGTAAGAATCTTATCAATGCGTTCTGAACAGCTTTCTTGCGCGGTTAGGGTATCATCCACTACTCGGTCAACAATTTCTTCTGCCCTTGCATATATGTCGCCAATGTTTGTATTTTGGAGACGGATGTTATTGGGAGAAGGCTGGAGCTTTCCGCTTGCCACCCTAACTATTGTGTCTTTAAGTTCCCGTAAGCCTTCCCCTGTGGTAGCCACAGTGGGCACAACGGGAACCCCTAATTCTTGTTCTAACCGGTGAAGATCTAGTTTTAACTTTTTGCGCTTTGCTTCGTCCATTAGGTTAACGCACACTACGACTTGCGACGTTAACTCGCTGATTTGCATTACAAGATTGAGATTGCGTTCTAAACAAGTGGCGTCAACCACGATAACGGTAACGTGGGGCTGACTATGCAAAATAAAATCCCTTGCTACCTCTTCTTCCGGCGACGAGGCAAAAAGAGAATATGTGCCCGGTAAATCCACCACATCGAAGCCTTTGCCTTGGTGATGATAGCTTCCTTTAGCTTGTAAAACGGTTTTTCCCGGCCAATTTCCCGTATGCTGCTTTAAACCCGTTAAAGAATTGAAAATAGTGCTTTTGCCTGTATTGGGATTTCCCGCAAGTGCCACAAGGTATGGTTTAAACATCTAGATCACCTCTCGGAGAATATTGACCATCTGTGCTGTTTCCACACGTAAGGCCATGATTGTTCCGCGAATTTCATAGGCAATGGGATTTCCTGNAGGATTTTCATAGCAGGCCCGCACTTTTGTGCCCGGAATTAGTCCTAGGTCGAGCATTCTACGTAGTAGAATCCCTTCTGCATTGATTTTTTCCACAATCCCGCTTTTCCCCACGGTTAAGTCNGCTAAAGTCATAAAAACACTTCCTTTCAGGGGGTTCACCTTAACAATTTATGACATAACATGGGATTGGTGCACCAAACGGGGCAGGGTTTATTNAGGATATTGAGAATAAATAAAGTGATACTGGACGGAGGTAATTGTATGGATTTAGATAAAATCGCCGTTTTCGCCCGGGAGCTAATGATTAATCGTTGTTCTCATATAAATAGGGAACAAGGATACATTTACTTTCATGGACAGCGGGTGGGTCAGATAGCGCTTCAACTAAGAAATTTGATATTTCCGCGGACGGTAGAATTTGACGAGGTCATTCTTGTGGGCAGTTGGTTTCATGATCTAGGTAAGGGGATTGAACCTCATTGGGAATCCGGGGCGGTGTTGGTGGGAGATCTACTGTCTGAACATTGCTCTCCAGACGAACTAACTAAGATCAAAGAGATTGTAGTCGGCCATACTTTACGCAAGGAAAGGGAATATCCATTTTACGTACAATTAGTACAAGATGCCGATATTTTAGATCATTTTGGAACNCAAGATATATGGCTTAATTTTACCCGTTGTGGATATACGAGAAAAGGTATGGATGACTCACTACGATTTTATGATGAGGTTTATGATGAGCAAATGAATAAAATCAGGAGCTTGTTGAACTTCGAAGAATCTTTGGAGTTTTTTGATGAAAAGGATCGTTTTTTGCGGGAGTTTATAGAGCGCTTTCGCGCAGAGGGTAAGGGAAAATTGATAAAAAAAGAGGAAAAGACTAGGGGGTGGGAATGCCCTTAGTCTTTTCGGTGGGAGGAAAATAACAGAGAAAAACTGTGTTTTTGTTGATTAATGTGAACCTACTCTTTCGTTGTCAATTGTTACTTCTACATTTGCCGTTAAAACATCGGCATAAGTATAAGAACGACGGCGAACTGCGTTAGACTGATCTAAGTCTACGACAAATAGTTTAGGATAGGTTTCCACAAGAACACCTTCAGATTCTAGGAAACGACGACGACCTTTACTAGCCCGAATAAAAACCTTTTTTCCTAGGTTTGATTCTAGATGGTGTTTGATATCTTCGATGGTGCTTCTTTTTTCTATTGCCATTGATTGTCAACCCCTTCTAGTTTAATATTCATAAAAGTCCAATTGTGAACTCTTTTGATAACAGATATCATATACAGTTTCAAGCCCGGAATAAATCATTATTTTATGAGTGCGAGTATTTCCGGGTTTAGGGTCAGGAAGTTTTAAGCCTACCAAGCGGTAGTTACCTGGGTGAAGATTCGTAATAGTATACGTTTTCTTTTCACCATAACTTAAATTGCCTTTGAATGCTTCTATAATAGTATTGGGATCACATTCTCGAAAGAGCACAAAGTGGTATTTTCCCACATTGGGTGTTGCTCCCAAGTGACTGTTGATGAATGTAACAACTAATGTTCCTCCTGACATTAGCTCACCCCATTTTAGTTATAGTGGTACACTTTAGAGGGCAAAGTCCGTAGGCGACCGTTTTTAAAAGTGGTCATCTTCTGAACCTCTGGATTTTGCGAACTACTTAAAATTGTTTTGCATTTAGGGCAGTATAGCTGTTCAGGTCCACTTAGTGTTAGGCATTTAGTGCATACTTTCATGTTAAATCTCCTTTCATCACCGGATTTGTGAGTCAAAAAAAGCGTCTAACGACATACTGTCGTCACACGCTTGGCGTACTCCTACGAGGTTAGCTGACGGATTAGGGCACCCAAGTTGCCCTTCCTGATTGGGATCAGGATTCACCCCACGTAATTGGTTCCCCCGTTGTCACAAATCATGAAATTCGGAGATTCTAGTGTTTCGTTTACGAAACAATGTGACATAAGTATAGCATGTTATTTAGTATGAAGTCAAGGCCAAATTCGGATAAATATAGTACTTTTGTTGTATAGTGGGAGTGATAATATAATGGAAATAGTTATTGTTGGAGCAGGCAAATTAGGTTATAAACTTGCGGAAACATTGCTAGGTCAAGACAATAATATTACGGTGGTTGATATCGAGGAAGGGCCGTTACTTAAGGTTGCAAGTAGGTTAGACGTGCTTACAGTTCGGGGCAATGGGGTTCAACTTCAGGTTTTAGATGGCTTAGATATGACGAAAACTGATCTAGTCGTGGCTGTCACAAGTAGTGATGAGACCAATGTTACCATTTGTCTTATTGCCAAAAGACTCGGCTGTAATAAAGTTGTGGCTAGGGTTAGAAATCCCGATTACGTTAATCAGATTGACTTCTTTAAAGAAAGCTTAGATATTGATTTCATTACTAATCCTGAATTAGATACTGCCTTCGATATATCTCGATATATTTTGAGGGGGTATACNGCCCATATGGAGTCCTTTGCAGGTGGAAAGGTTGGACTTTTTGATGTGCCTATGCAATGTTTACCTGCGCTTATTGGAAAAAAACTATCTGAATTAGATGTATTCGATCAGATCCTTGTTGCTGCAATCTATCGTAATGGACAAGTCATTGTTCCTTCAGGGCAAACTAAATTAGAAGAAAATGACGTTTTATATTTGATAGGACAAAGGGAAAATGTTACTTCTTTTACGAAGGGACTTTCCTTAATCGGAGAGCGTCAAACGGCACGCAAAGTAATGATTATAGGTGGGGGCAGGGCAGGCTATTATCTTGCGAACCGTCTCCTAACCAATGGCTTGCAAGTTAAAGTCATTGAACAAAATGAAGAACGTTGCAACTATCTTGCAGAAAACTTAAAAGGCGCCCTGATTATTTGGGGAGACGGAACCGATTTAGATTTATTACAAGAAGAAAATTTAAGCGGGATGGATGCTTTGATTTCTTTAACGGGTAATGATGAAGAGAACCTCATGCTAGCTTTATTGGGAAAGCAACAGGATGTTGGTAAGGTTGTGGCGAAGGTGAGTCGCTCCAACTTTGTACCGATAATAGAAAAGCTAGGGATAGATAGGGCTGTAAATCCTGTTTTGATTTCCGCGGGAGAAATTGCCCGTTTTATTCAAGGAGGTCAAATCGCATCATTATCAATTCTGTTCGGAGGTCAGGCAGAGGTTGTGGAAATCATCGTTCCGCAAAATGCCCCCATCATAGGTGTAGAACTGATTAAAGCTAAGATTCCTTCGGGTTTGATTGTGGGGGCAATTGTTAGGAACGGCAAAGTCTTTATTCCTAAGGGTAATTCGATTATCGAAGCAGATGATCGGGTTATTGTATTCTGTTTACAAGATGAGATAGCTAGTTTGCAAAGATTGTTTTATCCACAGAAAAGAGGTATTTGGCGTGAATTATGGGCTGGCAGCAAGGGTTCTGGGAAATCTTCTATTGATTGAAGCAGCCTTATTGGCAATACCACTGAGTATTTCACTTTGGTATCAAGAAAAAAGTTCTATCCTAGGTTTCTTGATAGCAATGCTAATTATGGGCTTAGTGGGCTTGGTATTATCAAATATCCCCACATCTAACAAACGGCTAAAAACCCGGGAAGCTTTTTTAATAGTAGCTTTGGGGTGGTTTGCCACTTCGTTTTTTGGCGCTTTACCTTTTGTGTTTTCAGGAAACATACCTAATTTAATAGACGCCTTTTTTGAAACGGTATCCGGCTTAACTACAACCGGTGCAACCTTACTTCCTAATGTGGAAGCCTTGTCTAAGGGACTTTTGTTCTGGCGTTCTTTTACTCACTGGTTAGGGGGTATGGGTATTTTAGTTTTGACTTTGGCAATCCTCCCCACCGTGGGTGTGGGTGGATTTCAAATTTTCAAAGCGGAGAGTCCCGGACCAACACCTGATAAGCTCACGCCTCGGATAGCCGCGACAACAAAGATTTTATATACNGTTTATTTGGTCATGACCGGTTTGCAAATAGCCTTATTTTATGGAGCGGGTCTTAATCTTTTTGAAAGTCTGGTTTTCGCCTTCGGCTCCGTGGGCACAGGGGGATTTTCAATTTACAATGACAGTTTTGCACGGTTTAGTAATAATAGTGTTTTAGTAATAATTATGTCCCTCTTCATGATCGTATCGGGCATAAATTTCTCATTATATTACGATCTATGGAAAAAACGTTGGAAGCAAGTTTTGAACAATTCAGAACTTCGTTTATACTTAAGCATTATTGCCATAAGCGTTTTGGCCATTTCCTTAAATTTATATGGAAGAGTATATGTTGGTTGGGGTGAAACTGCGAAACAAGCACTTTTTCAGGTGAGCTCAATCATTACCACATCGGGCTTTTCCACAGTGGATTTTGATCAGTGGCCAACCTTTAGTAAAGGAATCCTTTTTGCCCTAATGTTTGTGGGTGGAAGTGCAGGTTCCACCGCCGGAGGGATCAAAGTGATCCGTTTATTAGTTGCCGGTAAGGTGGTAAAACGGGAAGTATCTAAAGCACTACATCCACAGCTTGCATCGCCCATTACAATAGACGGAAGAATTGTGGCACCTGAGATCGTTTCAGGTGTGGCTAGTTTTTATTTTCTNTATTTTGCCGTTTTTATAATAGGTAGTTTGCTTATTAGTCTAGAAGGTCTCGATTTAGTAAGTTCCATGAGTGCAGTGGCCACAACTTTGGGGAATATTGGACCGGGCCTTGGCGCGGTTGGTCCGACTAACACCTTTGCTCAGTTTAGTTCCCTTAGTAAACTTTTCTTTTCCTTACTTATGCTTTTGGGCCGCTTAGAGTTATTTACCTTAGCTGTATTTGTAACATCTAGTTTTTGGAAGGAATAGTATCTTTTGCCACAAAGTTTGCATTGCAGGCGAACTATTCTTGTAGCTAAATAGCTAATTGGGGGAGAGGTTATGAAGAAAGGTATCATTATTGGTTTAAGTGCCTTGTTGGTATTGGCTTTAATAGTTGGAAGTGTTTTCGTTTGGCTTCGCCTTCAAGTAGATCCCACCATCGTTGCCAAGAAGTTTTTGAGTAAAATCGAGAGGCAAGAATTCACAGGCTTAGAAGAACTGTTTATTGATGGTGAGCATCCTTCCGAAGACGAATTGAATGAGGGTTTTGCTAGATTTGCAAAAGCTTTTCAACTTGCGGATATAAGGATCCTTGATCTTGTCCCCTTTTCCACCAGTAGCAAGGATGCAACAATTTATTTTGAGTTGAGCTACGAAAGTNTAGACCTTGCCCCTTTGAACATTTCATCTAATTTGATTTTACAACGAAGTAGTATTTTTGAAGATTGGAAGGTCAAGTGGAGTGATAANTTACCTTTACCAAACCACGGACTTGCCGTTGATTACATAAGGAATAGAATCGCTTCGGAACGGGGTAATATTCTAAATGCGAATGGCCATCTAATAGCAGGTTTAGGAAGCCGAGTCACAGTGGGTGTGCAGCCGGATCGCATTAAAGAAGAAGGCATTTTGTTAGAAGCCTTAGAGCGATATTTGGATTTAAAACCGGCATATGTACGGGCACAGTATACAGCCCCCGGGGTACAGGGAAATTGGTTTGTGCCACTTATAACATTGACTGAGCAAGAATATTCCGCCGTTGAACTTTATTTACGACCGGTTGCCGGAGTGTTTTTTAGGCGCATTGATGCAAGAACATATCCAAAGGGAGATAAATATGCCCATATAACGGGTTATTTAGGGGAAGTAACGAGTGAGATGATTGATGTCTATCCGGAGAGGGATTATGTCAGTGGAGAAATTGTGGGCAGAGCCGGCATAGAAAGTACCCAGGACATTCTTTTGCGGGGAACTCCCGGCTATGAAGTTTATGTCGACCCGGGGGATGGATCCCGCACTTTGCTGGGGGTAAAGCCTCAAGTGAATCCTGAGGATCTGCAAATAACTATTGACGATCAAATGCAAACATGGGCTTATGAATTGTTGCAAGGTATATCAGGCTCCCTTGTGGTTTTAGATGCCCAAAGCGGCGCAATTTTGGTCATGGCATCCACACCCAGTTATAATCCCAATGAGTTTATAGGGGGGATTAGCTCTAGCCGTTGGCGCGAATTAAATGAAGATTCGGGCAATCCCATGTTTAATAGAGCATTGCAAGGGTTATATCCACCGGGTTCGATTTTTAAGGTGGTAACGGTCGCGACCGCGGTTGATCGAGGAGTATACACCCCCGGTAGTAGCTTTAATGACACAGGTGAACTTAAAGTCGAGGGCAATACCATAAGAAACTTTGAAAGGCAAGTTTTTGGGGAACATTCTCTCCATGAGGCCATGGTGCATTCAGTGAACACAACCGTTGCTCAAGTGGGTTTAGAACTTGGGGCNGAAATTCTTAAGGAATACTTTGAGGCATGGGGTCTCAATCAAAGTATGAATTTAGGATTACCTATGGTTAGTAGTAGATCCGGCGACTTAGGGAGGAGTAAAGTGGCCCTAGCATGGTCGGCATTAGGTCAAGATCAGGTTCTTTTAACACCTTTGCATGTGGCTCGGATCTTTAGTGTTTTCGCCAATGGGGGAATAGCCCCACCCATACATTTGCTCAAGAACCAAGTTGACNCCTTCGGAAAATTCGTATTAAAACCCGAGACGGTAGAGCAGATAAATTCAATGTTAGAAGACGTGGTTTTAACCGGTACCGGAAAGGCGGCACGGGGAACCGGTCTTCAGGTTTATGCCAAGACCGGTACAGCTGAGATAAAAGGTGGTGGCAACCATGCTTGGTTTGCCGGACATGTGTCTTTGCCCGACGGACACAAGATTGCTTTTGCCCTTTTAGTCGAAAACGGTGGTGTGGGGGGAGAAGTTGCTGCACCGATTATGCAGAAGTTTTTATTGCGTCTAAAAGATAGATATTAGGAGGCCGTAAAATGAAGGTGCGGCACTTTAAGCTTATAGCTTTTTTACTCGTTCTTTTTATAATATTTCCCGCCATTGGTTTTGGTAACGAAATATTAGAGGTTCATTTTTTAGATGTGGGACAAGCAGAAGCTACTTTGCTATTAACTTCTGATTTTACCATGTTGATTGACGCGGGAGATGTGGGACGTTTTGATGTTATAGATCATTTGCGACGTCTAGGTGTGGAGAATGTTGATTTAATCGTTATTACGCATCCCCATTCCGATCATATTGGGCAATTGGTTGAAGTATTAACCATATTTCCTGTATATGAAGTTTGGATGTCAGGCTACGAACACACCACACCTTTGTTTGAAAGTGTTCTTGACGCACTTCTTGCCTCCGATGTGATTTATTACGAGCCCCGGCGAGGTCAGGTCTTTAGTTATGGAGATCTTATCTTGGAGGTTTTAAATCCTACGCATATCAGTGATGATCTTCATGATACAAACATTGTACTGCGGGTTAAATATGGTGATATTACCTTTGTATTTACGGGTGATGCCGAGAAAAATACTGAGAGGACAATGGTTCTCAGTGGTTTGGCGCTAGATGCCCAAATTTTACAATTGGGCCATCACGGTTCTAGAACATCCACTTCGTCGGATTTTTTGGAAATGATCGCTCCTGAAGTAGCTGTGTATTCTGCCGGAGCACAAAATATTTACGGTCACCCCCATCCTGAGATAGTTGGACGAATTATGAATGCGGGTATAAAGCTTTACGGCACCGATATTCATGGGAGTATTACTTTTCGAACTGATGGAAAAGGATACGAAGTGACCACTATGCACCATGGTGAGTTATTGGGCGGGGCAGTTGATTTAAATTCCGCCAGTTCCCTTGAATTGCAGAGAATTATTCATATTGGCGAAAAACGGGCTGAGGAAATCATTAAACTTAGGAAAACACGTCCTTTTACAAGTTTAGATGATCTAATTCGCGTGCCCGGTTTAGGCAAGCAGAGGATAGCAGATATTAAGAAGCAAAATCTAGCCTTTGTAAAGGGTGGTGAAGAACAGTATGAAGAAAGCAGTGATTGATCGGATTGTGGATGGTAAGATCGCCGTTTTATTGGTCGGTGAAGAACAAAGGCAACTGAATGTGCCCATAAAAGACCTACCTTCAGGAATTAGGGAGGGCTTATGGCTAAAGATATTATTACAAGATGAAAAAGTGCTCAAAGTGGAAACTGATCTAGATAAAACAGAAGAGATGAAGAAACGAATTAGTGCAAAAAGAGCACTTTTGTTAAGTCGGAAAACGCGGAAGCCTTAGGGTTTTTTGACCATGGAGATCCATTTGCCCGAAAGGTCCGTGGAAGAGCCGAACTTCCTAAAACCTACTTTTTCATATAAAGATCTTGCACTTATATTTTGGGCCCGTACATTTAAGCCCACAGTTTCTTTGTCCATTTGGGTTAGGGTACTTTCTAACAAGGTGCGTCCTAATCCTTTTCCTTGTTCGCTTGAAACTACTGCGATAGATACAATTTGCGCCGAGGTCCGATGTTTTCCTTTCCTAGTCTTTACCAAAGCCAGTTTATTGCGGAGTAGTAACGAAATTTCTTTTAAGGAAATCTTACCTACAAATCGTGGAATGATACGTATTAGTGCTTTGTAATTACGCTTTTCGCGACTAAGATATTTTGAAATGTATAAGCAGTAACCTTTAACCTCGCCTGCTTCATTTTGGGCAATAAAGGCCTGTCCTCCCCAAAAGAAGATCAGCATAAAGCTATGTTCAAGTAAATCTAAAAGTTGGGTTTTAGATTTACTTTTGAAGAAAAGATCAACGCTTTCGGGAAAAGCCTCGCTATACACTTGCGCTATTTGTCTGCAATCGTAAACAGATCCCTTAATAATCTTCATGTTGTGTTCTCCTTATTCAGGGCGATCAATTTGGGGGAAAGCCTCTGCAGGTGCATTATGCAAAAGTTCTTCCAGAGCTACAATTTCTAATCCTTTGGATCTTATAATATTTATCACATCCGGAAGTGCCTGAACGGTGGCTGTTCGATCTCCTCCTTCACTTCGAAGCAAGGCTCCGCTGTCATGAAAAAGAATGATGTCTCCCCCTTGTACTTTAGTATCTACAAATCGTGTAATGTAATTAGCGGTGACGCCATATCTCCAATCCCTGGTTGAAATTGACCAAAGAACGATTTCTTGACCTAAAAGTTTGGCTAATCTACGAGAACGCCCATCATACATGCCCCTTGGAGGTCTCATGAAGCTAGGATACACCCCCGTGGTCTCGGTGATTATTGCAGTGGCTTCAACTAATTCTTTGTGTAGATCAATGGTTGATAAGGTGGGAAGATTGCGGTGGTTTTGTGTGTGATTTCCTATGGCATGGCCTTGCTTTGCAACTTTGCGAGCAACTTCGGGGAATTTCTCCACATGGCTCCCCACCATGAAAAATGTTGCCGGCACATTATTTTCCTCCAGGATATCTAAAATTGGAAGTGTAAATTCTTCGCTAGGTCCATCATCAAAAGTGAAGGCAACTTTATTTGTTCCCCTATGGCCCGTACGATAGATATCGGGTTGGTAGCCGAAGCCGTAATATACGTAGACGAAAAAGAATACAAACAGGGTTATCACGCCAAGGATTATTGAAAGGAAATTTATAATAAAGTTAGCTTCGCGCAACTCAAAAAAATGCGTGACTTTTTTGCCCAATAATCTATAAAATAGACTTATCAAGACCAGGAATGCCAATAAGATAATCACCCTTAAAGCAAATTCCAAATTAAACATCCATTACACCCCCTCTAACAATCTTGCGATTGGGCGACCAATAAGGTCACGATTAATTTTATCTAATATTTTTTTGTTATACAAGCTGAAAAATTTGCGTCTTCTCTATCATAATAGTAAAGTATAATCAAAGGGTGATGGAGGTTAATCAGGTGAAAAATTATCATACACATACTTTTCGATGCAAACATGCCCATGGTGATGTGGCTGATTATGCCGAAGCGGCTATAAATAAAGGTTTTAGTTTGCTGGGGATGGCCGATCACACGGCTTTGCCCGATGATCGTTGGATAACCATGCGCATGAGCTACGCAGAACTACCCCAATATGTGGAAGCGATCTCACATGCGAAAACCCGGTATCCCGAACTTACCATTTTAAAAGGGATGGAATGCGAATGGACAAAAGAATATCATAATTTTTATGCCCAGGAATTACTGGGCGATTACGAGTTTGATTATCTCGTTTTGGGAAGTCACTTTTTCCCTTACAAAGGTAGATTCCTAAGTGCCCACATGGATGTGGGTGATGGGAACAAATTGGCGGCATACACTAAACATTTAATTGATTCAATGGAATCGCGTTTATTTGCCTTCGTTGCTCACCCCGATTTATTCGGTTTAACGTATTTAAATTGGGATAAAAACACAATTGCCGCGTCCCGTGATATCTTGCAAACTGCAGCGAAACTGCAACTACCGCTTGAAATCAACGGAAATGGTCTAGTGACGCGGGTTATTAATACACCACAAGGTGTTCGAACCGCCTACCCATGGCTAAAGTTTTGGGAGCTTGCCGCGGAGTATAATGTTACTGTCGTTGTTAATTCCGATGCCCATCATCCGGAAGGGGTTGATCAGGGTATGGAAGACGGCATGAAAATTGTGGAGAATTTGGGTTTGGAATTGGCTAATTTAGATTATTTGAATGGGAGGTAACAATGTTTACTATTTTTAATGACTCTGAACAATTGGTTCCTATCAAGGTGTGGTTGCCCAATGAGGATGACTTGGATGAGACATGCCTTCAACAGGCGCTAAATCTATCTAATTTACCGTTTGCTTTTCGGCATATTGCCCTAATGCCAGATACGCACACAGGGTATGGCATGCCGATCGGAGGGATCTTTGCAAGTTCAGAGGTTATTATCCCCAATGCTGTTGGTGTAGACATTGGCTGCGGCATGGGTTTTATCCACACTAATGTTCCTATTAAAGTGTTGAGGGAAACAAAGACACCTAACGGTTCATTGGCCCAATATTTTGTGGGTCAAATAATGCGTAGTGTTCCCCAAGGCTTTGAACATCACAAACAAAAACAACAATCGGAATTTCTAAATAATTATCCGGTAAAACAGCTATATAATTATGGGGTAAAGCACTTACCTAAAATTGATGAAGCCCATTACCAAATAGGCACATTAGGTGGGGGAAATCATTTTATAGAATTGCAAGAAGATGAAGAAGGCTTTTTGGGTATTATGGTGCATACAGGTTCTAGAAATCTCGGTTATAAGATCGCCAACTACTTTAACCGCCTTGCTAAAACTTTAAACAAGAAAATGGTCTCCACCGTCCCTCCGCAATTCGATTTAGCGTATTTACCCATTAATTCAGAAGAAGCGCGGGGCTATATTGGCTGGATGAACTTCGCATTGGAATTTGCCAAGCATAACCGTGCTTTGATTATAGGGAGGGTACAGGATATCGTCTTTGACGGGCTAAAGCGTTTTGCAGGTATAGACGATATTAAGATTACCATGGAAGTGAACGCCCATCACAACTATGCGGCTTGCGAAAAACATTTTGGCAAGGATGTGTGGGTACATCGAAAAGGGGCTATTAGGGCGAACAAAGGTGAATTCGGCATCATTCCCGGAGCCATGGCTTCTTATTCTTATATTGTGGAAGGGCTTGGTAACCCGGAATCTTTTAATTCTGCAAGCCACGGTGCAGGTAGAGTTATGGGACGTAAGGAAGCTGTTCGTCAGTTTAATGTTGATGAGGTCTTGGCTGACTTTAAAGAAAAAGGTGTTATTTTAGGAAAAAGACGTCGTGGCGACACGGCCGAGGAATATTACAAAGCCTATAAGGATATAGATGATGTTATGACCCAACAAGCCGACTTGGTCAAGCCGTTACTAAAATTGAAGACTGTTGCCGTTGTGAAGGGGTAGAAGAAAATTAATGGGTGGTATATAATTAAATATTACATGAGTAAAAAATAGAAAGGTTTTTGAATAATCTATGAGTAACCTTAGCCGATTTATATCGTATTACAAACCTGAGAAGAAGCTGTTTTTTGCTGATATGTTTGCCGCAAGTGTTATCGCTGTTCTAGACTTGCTTTTCCCCATTATAACAAGGCTTTTCATGAAGGATTTCATTCCTAATCAAAACTTAAGGGCCGTAATTTTATGGTCCATCGCCATGGTTGGCTTTTATCTGATTCGTTTAGGCGGTCAATATTTTGTCGAGTATTATGGGCATGTTATGGGTGTGAATATGGAATACCAAATGAGGAAGGATTTGTTCACCCATTTACAAACTTTAGATTTCCGCTTTTTTGACAATACCAAAGTGGGTCATTTAATGAGCAGAATTGTTAATGATTTACGCGACATTTCCGAGCTTGCTCACCACGGACCTGAAGACATCTTCATTGCTTCACTTATGCTAATTGGTTCGTTTATTTATTTGATGACAATTAATGTGGCACTTACTTTAATTACTTTTTTCTTTATTCCCGTTATTGCTTGGTATGCTTATACTAGACGTACCGCCATGAACCAAGCCTTTAAGCTCGAACGAAAGAAAATTGCCGATGTGAATGCCGATGTGGAAAATAGTCTTTCGGGTATTCGTGTTGCCCAAAGTTTTGTTAATGAGCAACACGAGAAGGTTCGTTTTGATAATGCCAATAGTGCTTTTAAGTTTTCCCGCTATAAGGCATTTAAAGCAATGGCAACGTATTCATCTGGTCTTGATTTTTTAACTAATATCTTGAATGTTTCTGTTTTAGCTGCAGGTTCTATCTTTATGTTCAAAGGTTATATTGATTTGGCTGACTTAACCGCCTATTTAATGTTTATTGGTTTCTTCTTGCAACCAATCAGACGTTTGATTTCTTTTACACAACAGTTTCAACAGGGTATGACCGGGTTTGAACGTTTTGTGGAGCTATTGGAGGTTGCCCCGTCGGTGACCGATAAACCGAAAGCCAAGGATTTACCCGCGGTTAAAGGTAATGTTGAGATTAAAAATGTCTCTTTTCAATACAATGAAAGTGCCGAAGTTTTGCAAAATGTATCTTTGAATATTCCTGCCGGTAGCACAACCGCTTTTGTGGGACCATCGGGTGGAGGTAAGACAACACTTTGCCATCTGATTCCGCGCTTTTATGATGTAACCGGAGGTCAAATCTTAATAGATGGTCATGATGTTCGTGATGTGACATTGAGTTCTCTTCGCTTGCAGATCGGACTTGTGCAACAGGATGTATTTTTGTTTACAGGTTCAATTCGAGAGAATATTCTTTATGGTTATCCCACCGCTTCTGAAGAGGAAATGATCGAAGCTGCTAAGAAGGCGCAAATTCATGATTTTGTCGTTTCTCTTCCCGATGGTTATGACACATACGTAGGTGAGCGGGGGGTTAAGCTCTCCGGTGGTCAAAAACAAAGAATATCGATTGCCAGGGTGTTTTTGAAGAACCCGCCGATCTTGATTTTAGATGAAGCAACTTCGGCCCTAGATGCCGCAACTGAACAAGAAATTCAGGCGGCCCTAAATGAGCTAGCGAAGGATCGAACGACGTTGATTATTGCCCATCGTTTATCAACAATCCGCCATGCCGATCAGATCGTAGTGCTTACAGAAGGCAAGGTGCGTGAGCGAGGTGGGCATAATGAACTCCTAGAGACGAAGGGTATTTATGCAAGTTTTCACTCAGGCCAATTTGACCATGTTGGCTAGCCTTTGAATTATTAAACTTTCAAGAAATTTGTACTTGCTACCTACAAGAACAAATGGTACTAGGAGAAAAGTGTTAAAAGAGAAAAGAGGTTGATTCTTTTTTCACTAATGTGCAGGATTTTGTTTGAATGTGGAGAAAGATCCATATCATAGAAGTTAACTCATGTCTTAGGGTCATAATATAAAGCCCTGCGTGAGAATCCTCGGAGAAAGGGGGCGGATCAAAATAAAACTAGGGGTGGAAGAACACTACCTAGTAATTAATTGGTTTGCCCACGATCAATCGGGGGAAAATTCACAAAAACATTTCGGAGGTGCAAGTATTAATGAAAAGAAATTTAATGTTACTAACTGCTGTTGTGCTTGTTGCTGTTATGTTGTCCGGTTGTGCCCTATGGCCATTTGGTAAAATTGTTGTAGATGTTGAACTTCCAAAGAACGATGATGGCGAAGTTCTTTTAGAAGTTAAAGATCTAGCTAAAAAAGGCAAGTATAAGAAGGAAGCTGCACTTGAACTAAATTTTGAAACAACTGATAAATAT
>JGI24708J26588_10001195_pt1 | contig 20569 bp, 21 predicted proteins | sample BioPla1DNA2_FD_26588 | JGI IMG/M metagenome (IMG submission 26588) | reverse complement strand
AATATTATAACAAAAGAAATTAACTTATTTTACAGTATTATATTGGCATGTGCATACTTTTTTTTCCTATTTTTTCTTCCACGTATTTTTGGGATAAAAGAATTTTTAGGAGCAGGAGATGTAAAAATATATATGATGATTAGCTTTTTAATGGGTTGGAAATTTTCAATTTATACATTTATTTATTCTATATTTTTAGGAACTATTTTTTTAATGCTTTTAAATTTCAAAAGAATTAAAAGCATTTACAATAACATCTTTTTGTTCTTTTCATTAAAAAATAAATCTATCATAAACGAAGTAAAAGAAAAAACAAATATTTTTACACCATACATTTTAATGGGTTGTATTTTATCGTATTTAATTAAGTGCGATTGGTTAATGTTTTTATTTTAAAGGAAAAAGATAGGAGGTGCTGTTTGAGTGAAAAAAGCAAAAAATAAAAAAGGACAAGTAATGGTAGAATTGGTTATGGTTTTGGGGGTATACTTGTTTCTTTTAGGTTTTATGATAACTGGATTTCAAGTCATGCATAATAAAATAGTTTATTCCCTTGCTGCTTATGAAGGGGTAAGGACAGCTATTGCATATGATCCTGTAACAGGGGGGCACAATATCTCTCTTGCACAAGAAAGAGCTAACAGTGTATTGGCAACTCAGATAGGAACAACAAAGGGAGATGTAAAAATAGATATAACTACAGAGGGCGACTATTTTAAATGTACAGTAACAGGAAATAATAAATTTTTATTTCCTATATTAAATCCAAATGGTATTGGAAGTAAAAACGAACACATTATTACAACATCTTTTACAATGAGAAAAGAGAGACCATCTACTGTGGATGATTAGAAGTAAAAAAAATTATTGTGGGAAGAGAGGTGTTAGCAGTATTTTTCCCCTATCCTAAAGGGTATGGGTTTCCTACTGCAAATTACAATGAAAATAATTAAGAATAAAAGAGGTTCTATTATATTAGTAACAATATTTTTCATTCTTATGTCTATATCATTTCTAGGGTTTTCTTATGATATAGCAAGAATTATGTATTATAAAACTTACACACGGAACCTTGCTTCTGTTATAGCTTTATCAATAGTAAATGAATGTGGATATGTATATCATGATTCACAAAATGGTGCAAGAGTTGTAATAGTACATAATCCAAATTCTAAGCCTTTAAATTATAAAGGAAAATATTATGCAAATAATGAGTATATAAGGACTTTGTACGAAAAGAATAAAAGTGGTATGGATCAAGCGTATCATGTAAATCCCGATCAGATATTGATAAATCCCTTGCATATAAGAGATGCGGTGATTACAGATGCAATAGATACAAATCGTTTTGAAGTGGGTTCTGATGGTATAAATGGAGAAGTAGAAATACATATTACTGCAGAGGTAGATTTATATTTTCTTAAAACTCCTTTTAGGGGTAAAATGAAAATCCATGAATTTGCCATAGCACAGCCTACAGCAACAGCAATAAGCAACTATGAAGTGTTAAGGGAAGAGCAAGAAATTATATTTTATCATGATGCAACATGGTAGAATATAATCAAGAATTTTTGCCAAAAATTATTTCGTAAAAGATTATTTTCTAACTAGGTTAGTAGATAGTCTTTTTTGTTTTAAAAGAGATTTGATTTTTTAAAAAGTAGGTTTTTCATATAAAAATTTGAATTTTATAAGATACTTTAATTATATTATTTATAAATAATTAAGGGATTTTAAAATATAAGGAGGTATTTTTATGAGGCTAGTAGCATTTTTAATTATTCTAGTAATAGTTCCTTGTGTATTTTTCATTTTACTACACAAGGCAGTAAAATGTTTGAAGTACGTAAAGAATGTGTTTGCGGAAATAATTGTTCCGCAAACCATCTCCATAATAAATGGAGATAGGGAAAAAGACGAATTAATGGAATTGTCCGAGTCACAAAAAAAGACAATTCTGAATAACCCATTTTTCGGTTATTCAGAATACAAAGGTTCAGACGATTCGGACGATTCGGGCGATTCGGGCGAAAGAAAGAATTTTCCTAAAATAGTATTAATAGTGTGTAGTATAGCACTGTTAATACTGATACCCAAAATATTATTAGGTATTTTGAGTATTGTAAAATTGATGTATTTTTAAAAAAATAACCAATTTTTAAAAATACATCTCGAATTAAAAAAACCAATTTAAAAACTAAACCAATTAAAAAAACTAAACAAGTGGTTCACCCCCTACTTGTTTAGTTTTTTTTCTTGATTTCTATATAAAACATTATATATAACTGAAATACTGAATAGTAAGGAGGAATTAAATGATTTTAATACTAATAAGTACAATTTTACTAGTTGCACCAATGTTTGCTTTTAAAATAACACAAAAAAGCTACAGAAAAATAAAACAAGATCAATGGGAAATGAAACCCATTGTTCTATTAAANAANAAAATCTCAAAAAGAACAATAATTATTAGCTTACTAATAGCTATTGTTCTAATAATACCACTTTTTTTATAATTTATTTCAAGTAATGAAGGGCCTGTTGTTTAAACAACAGGCCCTTCATTACTTGAAATAAAAATTTGCTTTTAGTAATCTTCTGTTTTTATAATATAAAAAATATATTGAGGGTTTTTAAAAAAATAAGGAGGCTTTTCAATGGTGAACTTATTTAAAATAGCATCTGAAAAAAAATACTTAAAAAGTGGCAAATTTTTTGAAGGGAGTCAATATTCTNCCCCTATAATAAAAGCCATAGAAAATGTATTGTTTGAAGACAATATACTTAGTATTGGGCAAACAGAAGATAACGATTTATATCTAGAATATCTCGAAGACAATCATGTTGTTCAAGTGTTATACAATGATTCGGCAGGAATACTTCAGTTGCATAGCAAAACTACTAAAATAAAAATAGAAATATCTTCCGTTATGTTTGTACCTATTTTCTTGCATAAAATTATAATCGAAAAAAACAAAACAATAATTGACAATATTTTAAAACTAAAAAGCATGTTTCCAGTACCCCCGAGTACATATACCTTGTCTACCATGCCTTTTAAAAACATATATGAAGAGTTTGTAAAAGAGAATAACAATAAGTACTATGTAATAACTAATGAAGCTATCATCCAGGATGTCATAAAAATAAAGAAAGACTATACTGAAGAGATCACTGGTAAAAAGGGAGCTTTTCTGCTTAAAAAAGATTCAACGAAAGCAGAAGAAATAATAAATGCAAAAATTCCCAATATTAAATTTGAGGAAATGTCAGAGGAAATGAAGCTAAAAATTCCCGTATTGCCAAAATGGATGGCAATGCCTAAAAAATTAATACCTGTTGCTAAATCTTTGTCAGCAGGAAGAGCTATTTCAATGTTACAATATGGACCTGCTGGTGGTGGGAAAACAACAAATGTTAAGATTATTTGTAGGGATATACAGCTGCCACTTATGGCAATTGTAAATTGTACAAATAATTTAGATGAATTTATTTTAGGAAAATATATTCCTTTGGGTAAGGAATTTGTTTTTCAAAAGTCAGAAGTAGCAGAAGCAATAGAAAAAGGAGGTGCTGTAGTTTTTGAGGAAATTAACTATGGTAACCCCAAATACATGTCGTTTCTTAACTCACTATTAGATGAAAACGGATTTGTTCGCCTGGACAATGGCGAAGTAATAAAAAGGCATAAAAACTTTAGGTTTTTTGCAACCATGAATTATGGATATGCAGGAACCTCAGAGCTTTCAAAAGCTCTATACAATCGTTTTCAATCGAAAGTAAGAATAGATGATTTGGATGATGAGCAAATAAATCGCCTCATTTCTAATAACAGTAAAGTTTGTTCCGAAACGGCAAATGACCTTATTTTTATTTACAGAAAAATTCAAAAGAAATTAAAAGAAGAAGAAAGGGAAGAAATAATTTCTCCTAGAGATATAGTAAATTGGGCTATACAAGCCCAAGATTCAAATATAATAACAGCAGCGGAATACACTGTTTGTGCTATTGCTGAAAATGATAATGAACTTTACGAGGAGATTTTAGACATAGTGAAAATGAAATTCTAAAACTGAAAGGAAATGGTAAAATGAAGGAATTAAAACTTGTAATCAGTAATGAATTGTATGAAAAAGTAAGGAATGAAGGAGATTTAAGGGGAATTGACATGAATGATGTAATTGTAGAAGCTGTAGAAAGATGGTATTCAGAAAAAGATAGAAAAAAGGAAAATGAAAACATGAAAAAGGCATTAATAAAAATTAAAAAACTATCCGACAAGGCTTATTCACGGATAGACAATTCTTTATATAAAAATTCTTTTAGAGAACATGGTGTAGTCTTGGGATTAGATGATTTGTTGAAAATCCAAAAACTTTTATCAAAAATTATAAATTAAAAGGAGGGAAAACTGTTTTTGTAACTGTAATTACAGTTACAAAAACAGCCTTGCCATGAATAATAAATTAAAAAACTCAGACATAAATTTATTTATGTCTGAGATAAATGAGAGAAGAGAAGAAAGATTTTTAAGAGGAATAACAGATAATTATAATAACAGATTAAAATTTTCTTTTAAAACTTGTACAGATGGAAATTTGGTGCAAGTTAATCCTTTTTCACCTTACATTAAAAATTTGCCAGCCGTAAAAAAGGTTTTAGAATATATGAATTTAGATCAAGAAGATTTAGATCAAGAAATAACAGAATGGACATTACTTAAAATTTATACAAGAGGTGGGATAGCTCATGAAGCTTTCCATATTTTGTTTTCTGACTTTAAAGTAATTCATCAAATTAAAAATGATTTTCTTTTTGAAGAAGAAGTGCATCGTCAAACGATATTTAAAATACTAAATATCATAGAAGATGCGTACATAGAGATAGCTGGTATCAATTTTCTAAAAGGACTAGAATTTTATATAGAATTCTCAAATTTATTAGCGTTTGAGAATCTTCCTCAACTTAATGAAATTGAGGACAAATGCATTGAAGGTCAAATTCCATGGCTAGATCTTTTTCTTCAATGGGCTATGACATATACTATTATAGGAAAAACAAAGGGAGAAATAAGAGATGAAAAAATGCGAAAAATAATCGAAAAAACAAAACCTTTTTTTCAGAAGGGGAGAAAAGAGAAAAATAGTAATAAACGTTATGAATATGCTAAAAAAATTTATGACGTTATAAGAAAGTTGATAGATGAAGTAATAGAAAAAGAACAAAAATCAAGTTTTGAATATATTAAAAGCAATTTTATTCCGAAATTAGAAGCAAAAGCAATAGAGAAGAACATAGAGCTAGAGAAAGATTTTGACAGTAGAGAAGAAGATATAGAAGAAGATATAAATGATAAAAAAGCAATAAAAGAACAAGATTTTGACAGTAGGGAAGAAGATGTAAATGATAAAAAAGCAATAAAAGAGCAAGATTTTGGCAGTAGGGAAGAAGATGTAGAAGAAGATATAAATGATAAAAAAGCAATAAAAGAACAAGATCAAAAACAAGATAATCTAAATAAAATAAAAAAACGGAACGAAATAAAAGAATTGTTAGAAAAAATAAAAAGCGAAAAAAAGGTAGTTGAAAAATTAGAGCAAGGCGAAAAAAAGAAACAGAAGAAAGAAACAAAAAAAATGGAAGAAATAGANGAAAAAATGAAGGAAGTAAAATACTCAGAAATAAACAAGAGGATAAAGATTGAAACAATAACAAATTTTGAAAAAGCGGAAGAACAAAGAGAAAAATACAAAGAGATTTATTTAAAGAACAAAAAAACAATAAAAAGATTTAAAAAAAATCTTTTTACTCTTATAAAGAATCAAGAAGAATCATGGGAAACCAAAAAACAAATAGGAAGTTTTTTAGATACACGGAGGTTAGCAGATCCTAAAAATAGAATCTGGAAAAAAAAGGAGGATAAAAAGGAAGTAGCAGATTTATGTATTCAACTTATGATAGATGGGTCAGGATCTATGAGGTACAAGTTAATGTCTGTAATCGAAGCAACTGTAATCTTTTACGAAGTTGCTAAAGCATTAAATATTCCAATATCTGTCATAGAAGAAAGGGCTATAGGTGGACATCCTTTAGTTCACCATAAAATATTGGTAGATTATATAAATTATAAGAAAAACAATATAAAGTACAACATATTGCAACTGGACTCTTTGGATGGAACTCGTGAAGGAGTTTCGTTAAAATGGATTGGAACTCGTCAAAATTTACAACCTTATAAAGATAAACTACTAATTGTTTTGGCAGATGGAATCCCTAATCATCGATATGATAACTATCGTGGGGAAGTCGCTGCAAAAGATACAAAAAAAGCAGCAGAACAATTGGAGAAAATCGGAATAAATCTAATTGCTGTGGCACTAGAACGGTCATGTTATAAAAATTTATCAAGAATTTATAACAACGTTGTTTTGTGTGATAATTTAAATAAACTGCCAGAGCAAATGATAAAAATATTAAAAAAATTTATAATAAAATAAGTTTGATAACAATAGAGACTATTCACATTATGTAAATAGTCTCTATTGTTGTTTCTTGTGTTATATTTAAAATATAAATAAAACAGAGGTGTATTTCTTATGCAAATTTTAATTATTTCCGAAAAACCTAAAATTGCTTTAAAAATAGCTGCCAATGGGCGAAAATATTTGGGCGATTTTTATATAAACAATAGTCTGTTAACTAAAAATTATTTAGAAAAAAACGAGGCTTTGTTGGTAAGAGCTATAAAAAAAGAAGGGTGCTTAAAAAATGAAAAATATATTATTTCTTTTGCAGAAGGACATTTAGTAACGTTAAACGATGCAAAAGATTATTCTTCTTCCTATAAGCATTGGAGGAACATACCCTTTCCATATGTTCCAGAACCATTCAAAACAAAAGTAATTTCAGGGAAAGAACATATTTATAACAATATTAAAAATTTAATGACTTCTAATAATATAAAAGAAATTATTAATGCGTGTGATGCAGATAGGGAAGGAAGTAATATATTTCACCTTATTTATGCCCATGCAAAATGTACAAAACCAGTAAAAAGACTATGGGTAGAATCTCACACAGAAGAAAAGTTATTAAAAGCTTTAAAAAACATGGAAGACGAAAGACTCCCAAGACATTATAATTTAAAAAAAGCAGGATTCTGTCGTACAAAATCTGATTGGCTATTGGGGGCATTATTGACAGCAAAAGCTACGATTGAACTAAGTCAAGGAAAAGACATCATAACTGTAGGGAGGGTACAGACAGCAGTATTGGCAGAAATTGTGCGTGTAGAGTTATTGAATAGGAATTTTAAAACTAAAAAATTTTATCATATACTTGCTAAGTTCAAAACAAAAGATGGTAAGATTTATGAAGGAATATGTAATGACGAGGATTATGAAGATATTAGAGAAGTGAAAGAAGTAATAAGTAAGCTTAAAAAAGAGGGGAAAATAAATGATTGTGGCTCTAAAATATCGAATCAATATTGTCCACCTTTGCACGACCAGACTTCCTTGGCAATAGAAATGTCAAAGAGTATAAATATGAGTCCAGACCAAACATTAAAATGTTCTCAGAGTTTGTATGAAAAAGGATATGCAACTTATCCAAGAACATCTTCTAGGTATATAACTCAATCCGATGCTAATGATTTTGAAAAAATGTTGAAAGCAATTTCAAGCATAAATTCGTTAGCCTCAAGATGTGTTTTTGATAAAAGCAACAAAAGAATTGTAGACGATTCAAAAGTAGAAAGTCATATTGCTATAATTCCTACTCCTGAACTACCCAATGTTTCAAGATTAAACAATGATGAAAGGTTAACTTATGAAGCATTGGTAAAAAGAGTAATAGCATTAAATTTTCCAGTGGCCGTGGATAAAAAACAGTTTATAACTACAAATGTTTCAAATTTAAACTTTAAATCTTTTGGTGTAGTAGAGTTAGAAAGAGGTTGGAGAGAAGTTTATAATATTAAAAGAAAAGACAACCCTTTAGTTGAAGTAAATAAAAATGAAATAGTTGAAGTTATATCTTTAGAACCTAAAGAAGTGGTTACACAGCCTCCTAAAAGATACACAGAAGCAACCATACTAAGTTTTATGGAAACCTGTGGAAGAAAGATAAAAAACGAAGAAATGAGAGAATTAATGAAAAATAAAGGCATAGGCACTTCTGCAACAAGAGCTGAGATATTAAGAAAATTAAAAAACATTAATTATATAGAATTAAAAGGGAAAACTATTTATCCAACAGAAAAAGGAATATGGATTATAGAAACTTTGCCAATAAGCGAATTGAAAAATGCTGAATTTACAGGGCAAATGGAAGAATGGTTGTATAATGTTGAAAAAGGCAAATTATCTTCAAAAGACTACATGAACAAAATTTTAGATTTATATAAGAAATCATGTAACAAACTAAACAATAGTACAAAGACATTAAATACTTTTACGGAAGAAACTATAGGTAAGTGTCCTTTATGCAATTCCGGTATTGTCAAAAGAGAAAGCAAACATGGGGTTTTTTATGGATGTTTGGGATATAGAAATAACTGCAAATTTATAATTGGGAAAATAGCAGGAAAAACATTAACTGAAAATCAAGTTAAAATATTATTAAAAGAAAAAAAGACAAAGGAAATAAAAGGATTTAAAAAGAAGAATGGGGAAAGTTTTTCGGCGAAATTAAAAATCGAGAAGGATGGAAAAATTAATTTTTCGTGGAGTTAGGCAAAAGCTAAATGTCTTTATACAAACTACAAAAAACCTCTTTAATAAAGAGGTTTTTTATCTTTTAGCTATATGAGGAGAATACCCCCACTTCTTAATAAAATGTAAGTGGTGGGTAGTTGACAGTTTATATTACTTATAATATTTTATATTGTAAGTAAGTTTTCCATTGTTTAAATATTCTGATATTACTCCATCTGTTTTTTGTCTGTATAATACATCTTTTATTTTATCTTTTATTTTATCAATAGGAATGTATTCTATATCGCATTTAGTAATTATTATATATTTATAACTATTTTCACTTTCATCTATAAGATACGTGTGCTTTTTTGGGTTGTAAATGCCATACTTTCTCATTAGATGAATACTTCCATTTTTAATGGGTATATTATTCGGGCGTTTATAATCTGGTGATATCGGATGATCTAACTGAACAGCATAATATTCTATATTACTATTATTAATATAGAATTCATCTTTATAGTTTTCGTAAAAATTATAAATTTCATCCTCTGTTATTATTGCATTTTTTTGAAGGCTTTTTTCTAGGTTTTCTCTCAAGAGAACTCTTTCTGCAAAATCCCCATATTTTTCAACCAGTTTTGAGTAATTCTCTCCTTCTGTATCAATATTTATATTTAATTCTTTTGCTTTTTCAGATAAGATAATAGTATCTGAAATAAAAATATTTATCCAACTATTTTGTATGTTGTCATTATCTTTTTTTAAGGTTTCTTTAATTAAATCATAAGTCTTATTTTTTATCTTTATATCGTTAACTTTAACAGCAGTATTTATAGGAGATAAGTTTGTGGTAATAAAATAAAAATAAAAAATTGTTAAAGTTACACAACCTAATATGAGTCCTATAATTGCATATGAAGGACCTTTTTTCTTTGTCAATTCTTTTATTGTAATCAAATCAGACATATAAAAAACACCTCTTTTTATTTTTAATATAACATATAAAAAATATCAAATATTGTCTTTTAAGTAATAAAATTTACAAGATTTTGTTATGAAAAAGACTTATATTGTAAATATTCTGCCTTTTTTAAAAAAAACACACTAATAATTAGAGATATTGTTTTTATAAAATATAATGTTTTATAAAAATCATTTTAATATACTTAATTTTAATTCTAGAGAAAGGGGGTTTATACAATGTGTTATAATTTTGCAATCGAGACTTATAAGAAAATTCTTAATGGAGACATAAAAACATTTAGTCCTTATTTTTTCGAAATAAGATACCGAAAACACCGCATTTGTCAACTTGTACGATATTTAGTAGAAGAAATACTAAAAATAACACCTGAAGAAGCATTAACTAAAGTAGATTTAGAAATTTTGAAAAAATACAAATTAAACTGTTTGCTTAAATACATAGAAAAACCAGTAGAGTTAGAAAAAACGGACTGTTCTCATTTAATTATTTATGCTTATAAAGGCAAAGTAAGAGAACCAGGAGTGGAAGAATTAACAATAAGAATGTACAAAAAAGTATTAGCAGGGAAAGTTAAAAATTTTCCTAAGAACTATTTTTTAAACGGTATAAGGGGTGAAGAAAGAGTCAAATATTGCGTTTCTTATTTGTGCTTTGAAGTTTTAAAACTAACAGAAGAGGAAATCCCAAAAAAGTTAACAGCTGAAATTTTAAAAAAGTATAAACTAGGTATAGTTTTAAGTTTGTTATACTTTTCAGTACAAGATTTAATATTTTCTATATACCCAGGCAAGTATAAAGCAAAAGATTTTGATAATTATAAGTAATTTATAAAAATAATGCGTGAAAATTTTGTTTTTTCATGCATTATTTTTATAATTATATAAAAATAATATAAATAGGAGTGATTTAAATGAATAAAGTAATTCTAACTGGATCAGTTGCTACCGAACCTAAAAAAATAACAGAAAAGGTAACAATAATTAACATGGTAGCAATAGGAGAGTATTCACCTGCACTAGGAAAAAACATAACCGATCTTGTACCAGTAAAAGTTACGGGGAATAAGGCAAAGTATGCCTTGCAAGCAAAGGTAGGACAACAAATTGAAGTTATCGGAAAAATGGGCAGCAAAAAAGTAAATGAAAACTTCTACTGTGATGTAATTGCAAAAACTTTAAGGCTAGGACATACATCTTTAAAAAAGAGGGAAGAAGAATAGTTCTTATAATAATTTCATTCATCTGCTTTTCGAAAAGCAGGTGAATGAAATGTTTGAGATTAATAAGAGAGGTGATAGTGTGATTTATACATTTTGGTCAGTCAATGGCGGCGTAGGAAAAACAACTCTAGCAAGTAATGTTGCTTTAAAAACAGCAATAAAATATCCGGAAGCTAAAATAGCTCTTTTGGACTTTAATTTATTTAATCCAGATATAGATTTATATATGGGTATTCCTAATAAAGATTTAAAACATATGCTAGATTTTTTTCTAAAAAATGAAATAAATTTTGAAAACATTTCAAAATATATGCTTGAATATAAAGAACAGAAAAATTTAAAAATTTTAACTGGCCTATATGATATTAACTTTTTTGACAAATTAAATGCAGAGCATTTTTCTTTATTGTTAGAATATTTAAAGAAAATGTTTGATTATATTTTCATTGATATAGACAGTTCTTTGAATATTGATGCAACCTTTATATCTATTTGCAATAGCGATAAGCTATTGATAGTAGGAGAACCTCAATATACTACCATAAGAAATATAAACAGATATAAACAAGAAGTTTTACAAAAAATGGGAATTAAAAATGAAGATATAGAGATTATAGTAAATAAATATGAAAGTTTTTTAATTAGTAAAAGTGAGTTTTCTCATGTGTTTGGAAACAATATTTTTTATATACAAAAAAGTAACTTAATAAAACAGAGTACTAATAATGGAGTACCTTTCGTTTTATCTAAAAATAAAAAACTAAGAAAAACAATAGAGACCATAGAATCTCTTATTGAAAAAATTATAGTTGGGAAGGAGGACTAATAAATGGGTACAATAAACTTCCTTGAGGAAGCCTATTATGCAAGACTTAAAAAAGATGCAGTTGAAAAAATAAACATAAGTCAACTCAATGAGTTGATAGAAGATATTGTTTCTAAAATAATAAACGAACATTCTGCGATTGTAAGTGGAATCAAAAATAAGGTTTTAAAAAAGAATGTTTTAGAAACAAAAATTATTGAAATATTAGATACTAAAAATGTGTCAATTCCAAATATTTCACGAAAAGACTTGATTAAGAAAATAATGGATGAAATTTTTGGATATTCTATATTGCAAAAATATATAGAAGATCCTGATGTTAACGATATTATGGTAAATNATTATGATTGTATTTATATTAGAAAAAATCTTACTGATATAAAAATANCAGAAAGGTTTAGGGATAAAAATCATTATTTGCAATTTNTATATAAAGTATGTGCTTTTATAGGAGAAAAATTAAATGAGTCATCTCCACAGGTAGATGGGANTGATGATAATTACGGGTTACGTATAAATATCACTATTTCTCCNATCAATACCTATAATCCTTCCTTAGTTATAAGAAAAAGACACAAACATTTTCCTTTNGAATATATACTTAATCAAGGNAACATGTCGTCAGACATGTATGACACTTTTAATTTAATGGCTAAAGTAAATAGTAGAGTTATATTTGCTGGACAATTAGAATCAGGAAAAACAACTTTATTAAATAGTTATTTGAATCTTATAGATAAAAGAACAGTTATTATGGAAGATACCCCTGAACTGTTTACAACCAATAGCAATACAATATATCAAAAAACAGTTAAAGGAGATGGAAAAGAATCTGTTAAAGTAACGTTGGCAGATTTAGTTAAAAATTTTAGACGAACTAACGCTCTTATGCCTGTTGTGGGAGAGGTTCGTGGAGAAGAAGCAGTAGAATTGCTTGATCTGTTTAATACAGGATTTACTTGCGGAGCTTCATCTATACATGCTAATTCTGTAGAAGATGTAGTAAATCAGTTAATATTTCAAATTAAAGCATCAGGCAAGCTTGGTGTGGATAGGGAAGAGTTAGAGGAATATATAGGTCGTACTATAGACATGATTGTATACATGGAAAAAAGGAAAGTAATTGAAGTAACAGAGATATATTACGATAAAAAATTAATATTTCATCCATTACATAAGTTTGAAATACAAGAAGAAACCGCAAATACTTTAAAAGGTGAATTCAAAAACTTAAATCCTTATTCTAAAAAAATGCAAGATAGGATAAGAAGAGCGGGATTAATAAATAACATTCCAACCCATATGTTGAAATAAGTAAAGGAGGTAAGTGCGACATGCAAAATTTTATACAAAATCCATCAACTATGAAAATATTGTTTGGAATTTTGTCAGTTTCAATATTTGTAACGGTTATTATTTTTATGCTATTTGTAAAAAAAATAAAAGACAATAAGAATAATATTGTAGCAAGAATATCAAGATTTAATAAAGAAATGTATGAAGATACATTAAAGAAAATACAAAAAAGAAATGCAACTAAAAATTTATACGAGCATATAAACTTACTTTTATCCCGTTCACAACTTAAATATACTTTAAAATTAAATTTTTGGGTTTTTGCAATAATAACTTTATTGAGTTTTTTCGTAGGATTATATAGTTTCATAGATATAACTAACGATTATTTAACTTCTTTGTTGGTGGGTATAGGATGTGGTTTTGTTCCCTATATTGCAGTTGAAGTAATTGCATCAATAAAAGGAAAACAAATTAAAAATCAGATTCTTACACTTATTCCTGTTTTAATGAATAATACAAAATTAACATCAGGAGATATATTTCAAGCCATTAAAAAAACAATAGCCAAAACAAAAGAACCTATAAAAATTTATTTAGAAGAGTTTGTAGCAGAATACGAAGCAGGTTTAAAAATAGAAAAATGTTTTGAAAACATAAAAAACAAAGTAATGGATTATAGATTTACAAGACTTATGGATGCTCTAGAAATACATTTGTTTAAGGGAGGAAATACAATTGTTACTTTAAATAGTATGCAAAAAGAATTCTTAGCAAGGGAAATAGAAGAAGATAGACGAAAAAAAGAAACATTTGCTAATGTTTTAGGAGTTTATCTAACGGTGCTTGCCAATATAGTAATCGTTTTTTTAATGAGTAAAATTATGCCTGAAGTTGTATTAGAGTTAAAATCTTCATACAAAAACAACATATTGCTTGCAGTTATATTAACACTTATAAGCTTGTTTATGGCTTACAAAGCAACAAAAGTTGGGAAAAAATAAGGAAAGAGGTGAAGATATGTTGACATCTTTTTTTGAAAATGTGTCGAAAAATATAAATATTTTTTCATTGCAAATAAATTTTAAAATATTATTACTGATAGGAATATCTTTGTTAAGTATTTGTATTTTTTTCTTGACATATATAGTTTTTAGAAAATTTTCTATTCAAAAAAGATTAAAAAAGAGAAATATTCGTATTAACAATAGTAGTTTAAAAAAATATAATTTACTGAACAAATTAGTAGATCATTTTGATAAAGAAAAGATAGAACTAAAACTTATTCATTCAGGAAACATTATAGGCTTAAACAATGTAGAAACATATTTTGTATATCGTATAATTTTTACTATTGTAGGATTAATACTAGGATTGTTTCTATATAATCCACTTAGTATATTGAGATCAGTACTTGTAATAATATGCTGTGGGTTATTAGGGTTTTTAACTTTAGATTTAATATTACATAAAAGTAAGCAAAAACGAATAAGATCCATAAAAGAGCAGCTGCCAATATTTTTGATTAGTTTTGATAACTATACAAAGGCAGGATTATTGTTTGACGATATTATAGATACAATGTTTGTTATGGTTAAAGGTGATTTAAGAAAAGAATTGATTCGTTTTAATGTTTCATATTCTCTCTCAAAAGATTTTGAAGGAAGTATGAAAGAATTTACAAAAAGATTAGGCTTTATAGAAAGCGAAGAAATTGAAATTAAAATGAGACAATGTTATTATTCTGGTATTTACGATGATGTTTTAACAAATGAGAAAGAACTAATTGAGAAAAAAGTAATAAATGATATAAANAAAGAAACAGAAATGTATAGCTTGTATTTGGTTTTTGCAATGTCTCTTACTATTATAAATATATTTTTATTGGTTATTATGCCTTTGTTAGGAGTAGCAAGAGAGGGATTAAAATTTTTGAAAATTTAAACCTATCAAGAATTTGATTTAGTTTTACAAAATAATTATAATTCAGTATGAAAAAGCTTAATTATTAATTATTTTGTTTTAGATAAAAGTAATTAATAAAAAGAAAGTGAGGAGATGTTTTTATGAAAAAACTTTTTAGAAAAAAAGGAGATGCTTTGTCTGGGGTTATTCTAGCGATAGTATTTATTATTATTGTATTACTCACAATTCCCGCATTTAGGGGAATTCAGAATGATAATACATCTGCAGCAGGAGCCATTTCTGAAACAAATATAAACTTCATTAATGAAGGGCTTAGAGATGCAGGGGGAACAGCAGGATATGACCTAGATACCGAACAATGGGGTATAACAGAAGCACAAAGCATAAATTAATCCTTTACGCCTTTAAGGTTAGGGGTAGTTCCAGAAAAGAAAGTGTCTATATAAACACTTTCTTTTCTTTATTTTAAAAATAAAAAGGGGTAAAAAAAACAGGTGTAAAATTGAGTTTTGCAAAAAAGGTTTTTATAATACTACAAAACAAAGGTTTATAAAAAAAATAAAGGAGAGGTGATAATCAATGTTTAAAAAACTTTTAGGAAAAAGAGGGGCTTTATCTGGAGTTATGTTTGTTGTTATCATGCTTGTTTTAGTTTTATTATGTGTTCCTTCTTTTAGGGCACTCATGGCAGATAATGGACAAGCATCTGAAAACGTAGGTACACAAATAAAAAATATAACAACTCCTTAAAAAATTGTAAAGGAGGGAGCAAAATTATGAAAAACAAAAAAGTGTCTTGCAAGGGAAATATAAGTACAGTTATTGCAGCTATAATAGGAGTACTCTTGTTATGTAGTATATTTTACCACTATTTTTTCATTAATTTAGATTTAGAAAGATATAATATAATCAATCAATATGCAAGAGATATTTTATTAGTTAGCGAGACAAAAGATTATATCGAAAAAAATTATTTAGAAACTTCTCTTGACAATTTAGAGCGAAGAATAGTAAAAAAAGATGACGAATTTGTAAACATGTATATAACTATTAATGGAGAACATTATGATGTCAGAAACATGCCAAATCTTATTCAAACAGATTTTGGGGAAACCATTGAAATTTCAATAGAATACCATTATAAACCTCAGCGATTAGATTTTAGTGGAAAACTTGTACCAACAAGAAAAGAAGTTGAAATGGAAATAATGGGAGTTACCCTTACTACAATTTCTAAAAATAGGGGGGTAAGTGATGGTTAGAAAAAAAGGTGGTATTTCTACAACAGTTTTTACAATACTTATTATTATGGTAATCGTTGTAGGCTTGTTGGTTTTTTTNGAAACTAAGACATTAGATATTAAAAGAAGAAATATCCACAATGCTGTAATAGGTGCTAATTTGGCACTATATACCGTCATAGAACAAGGAGATAAAACAGCTTTGCTATATACCTTCAGCGATTTACAAAACTATATTTTAAACCCTGGTACCATACCTCAAGAAAAAAGAAACGAGATAATAAATTTAGCAACATCAGAGTATTTTCCACAAGGAGAAAAATATAAGTCTGTTTATATAGAAAAAACCAAAGCTATTGATGTGTTTAAGGAATATCTTTGCAAAAACTTAAATTTAATAGAACAGGAAAACAATGTTTTTGTTTCGGCTAATGAAAATAATTTAAATTTTATTAAACAAATAGAATTAAAAGAATTTTTTATACACAACGCTCTTTCAGATTGGGATGAAGATAAAAATGTTGAAAGTAATGATATTAAAAATAATAGATATACAGGAGTACACGTATATCTCGAAGCAGAAATATATAATGGAGTTAAAATTTACGGATTTAAAGGTACGACTATAGTACCTATTCATATAGATACAGATATAACACTATTTAGATTTACATAATAACAATAATAAAAATTAGGAGTGATTTAAATGAATAAAGGATTAGTTTTTACAATAATTATCTCATTATTAGTAACAACTTTAACTATTGTAGGTATATTATATTCCATAGACAATATGTCAAAACCACCAGAGACTATAGCTGTTGCTGTATCAACGAAAGATATTCAAGCAGGAGTTATATTGCAACCAGATATGTATGAGTATGTTGAAATACCCATAAATGAACACATTAGTACATACGTAACAAAAAAGAATGTTGAAGAAAAAAAGAAGGATGGCAGCATAGTTTTTGTTAAAAAAGATTTATTACAAGGAAAAGAAGTAACAGAAAATATATATAAAGGAGAGAAAATCCTTAGTACTAGAATAAGTAATTTTGTATCTTTACAAGAAGATGAAGGCGACGAAATACTTTATGATAGTACTGGATTAAGAAGAATGACTTATACAGCACAAGGGGTTCAAAACTTAGCAGGACAATTAAAAGCAGGTGATAAGATAGATTTTTGGCTAAGATACAGGCTTCAGGACAAAGAAAATAAAGACTCTATAATTGTAGTTGATAAAATCCTAAGCAGTGTTTTAGTTGTAAAGGCATTAAATAGTAGTTCTCAAGAAATCAAAAATAAAAATGAAGTATCTACAACAGTTGAATTACTTCTTACTCAGGAAGAAATTCAGGAATTTATCAAATATAGAGATCTAGGAAAAATTACACTTGTTAAAGTTCCTCCCGATGCAAATGTAAATAATGAAAAAGAAATTACAAGAAAAAGAATGTCTATGAATGATTTGATTTGGGATGTCTTATCAATGGAAGAAGACGAGATGAATAAAGAACAAATTGTTAAGGATGAAGATCAAAAAGAGAATGTCGATAAATATTATATAGATGAAAATGAGGAGTAGTCATTTAAAAAAAAGGTTTCTATAAATAGAAACCTTTTTTTAACAACAGATAGTCCAATATTTTTTATTAGAAATGTCTAGCAAGCCTAAGGCTTGTTTTTCTTCTCCTCCAAAATTAATACCTATTTTATTTTCACTTATATTTTTGAAAAAAGGGTTATCTCCAAAAATAAGTATATTCCCTGATTCCACTTCTTTCTTATCAATTTCTGCATGCGAAAAAAAGAAATTTTTATATTTTGCATAAAGTTTTAAGTTTTTGAAAAATTCTAAATGTCGCATTTTTACTAAAGGATGGTCGTCATACCAAAAAAGGATATTGTTTTTTGTATGACATAATTCTTCTTCGCTAAGATGATGTTTTTTAAGAATTGCATCAATATATAATTGTTCTCGTTTTCCTCTTAAAATTACAGCACCTTGTTGTTGAAGTTTTATGCATTCTTCTACAACCTCTATGCTTTTTGGACCAAAGTCAATAAGTTCTCCGAGTATAAAAAGTTTATCTTTACAAGGATTATACTTTGCCTCCTTTAAAAGAGTTGTAAACTGGTCAAAATAACCATATATATTTCCAATAGTTAATATCCTCATATTTTCCTCCTAATTTTTTTTAATATTTTCGCAAAAAAACAAATATCATTGTTAAAACGCATATTTTTAGATATAAGGCACTTTGTGTCTAATAAACCATAGGACATTAAGAGTGTATCAAAAACTGATTTGGAGCAAAATTAAGGGCTTGATATTTTTGCAGAATGTTTATTTTTTCCAGATGCAGCCTATTCTAATTCTAACTCATTTATAAATTTATATTTTGAATACCACGTTGAATTTTTATAAATTTCATCATTTAATTTATTAATAGCTGCATACAATTTAGGATAAGCCAACATTAACATAACATATTTATTTTGTCCCGATTGTCTAGTTCCGATAAAATCACCAGGCCCTCTTATTTCTAAATCTCTTTTAGCAATTTCAAAACCATCAGATGTTTGGCACATAATCTCTATTTTTTTATCATCTTTTTTAAGAGATTGAAGTATGCAATAAGATTGCCAATTACTACGCCCGACTCTTCCACGCAATTGATGTAATTGAGCTAAACCAAAACGCTCTGCATTTTTTATAACCATAACAGTAGCATTTGGAATATTTACTCCTACTTCTATTATAGTAGTTGACACCAAAATTTGAGTTTTATTATTAGCAAAGTCCTTAATTTCTTTTTCAACTTCTTCTTTTTTCATTTTTCCAGAAATAAATGATATTTTAATTTCTGGGAACTTTTCAAAATAGTTTTTGACTTCTTTGTAGGTTGCATTTGCTGACTTTACTTCTGCCATTCTTTCTGATGAAGAATCTTCGATTATGGGACAAACAATATAGCATTGTCTGTTTTTTTGTATTTCTTTTAGCAAAAACTCATATATTTTTTCGCATTTTTCTACTTTGTAAGTTTTTACAACCTTTCTACCTTGGGGTCTTGTTTTTATAGTTAAAACTTGTGTGGATTCTCCATACAAAATCATAGACAAAGTTCTGGGAATAGGAGTAGCTGACATGGTAATGAAGTGAGGTCGATTATGTTTTTCAATCAATTTTTCCCTCTGAACTACCCCGAATCTATGTTGTTCATCTACTATCATCAATCCCAATCTTTTAAATAGTACATCTTTTTGTATAATAGCATGAGTTCCTACAACTATTTGAATTTCTCCCAATTCTATTGATTTTAAAATTTCTTTTCTTTCTTTTGTTTTTAATTTTCCTGACAAATATCCTACTTTAAAAGGAGTATCTTTTAATATTTTTTTTAATTCACTGTAATGTTGTTGTCCTAAAACTTCTGTCGGGACCATCATACAGCTTTGATAATTATTTTCGGCCATCAATAACATCATGAAAATAGCTACTATTGTTTTTCCTGAACCTACATCTCCTTGGATAAGAGTATTAAGCTGTTTTTTTTGTTTTATTACAGAAAACATATTTTTTAAGCATTCTTTTTGATCCTTTGTTAAATCAAATGGAAGTTTATTATATAACATTTTCCATGTTTTAAAGGAGCTGATAGGATAAGCTGTTTTTTTCTTGTTTATTGTGTTTAATCTTTTTAATTGAAAATTGAACACAAATAAATCGTCAAAAATAAATCTTTTTTTTGCNTCTTTGATATTTTCAAAACTTTGTGGAGCATGAATGTTTTTAAAAGCATCATATTCACTAATTAAATTAAAACTTTTCTTTATTTTGTCTTCTAAATAATCCTTAGTATTAATTAATTTTAAGGAATCTTCTATTATTTTTTTTAAATATTTATCTGACATTCCTTTTATTTTACTATAAACAGGTATGATTTTTTGCAGTTTTGATATATTAGAACTAAACTCGAAAGGAAATATTTTTTTCATATTATAATATTTTGCATCTATTATTGTACGTCCACAAAAAATATATTTTGTGCCTGGTTTTAACATATTATAAACATATCTCTGATTAAACCAATAAGCATTTATTATATTTTTATTTTCATCAAGTATTTTAGCATGAATATGTTTTTTATGAAGCTTAATTTCCATAACTGTTCCTATTATAGAGCAAATATTGTTGTCCTGAATGTTTTNAAAGTTAATTATTGGTTCTCTAAAATCATAATATTTGTATGGAAAATATTTTACTAAACTTTCTATACTGTAAATATGTTTTTTGTTTAATTGATTTATTTTTTGTTTGGGAATACCTAATAATTCAAGTTCCATTTGATTTTTAAATACCTCCTT
>JGI24708J26588_10001193_pt1 | contig 20576 bp, 18 predicted proteins | sample BioPla1DNA2_FD_26588 | JGI IMG/M metagenome (IMG submission 26588) | reverse complement strand
GTTAGCCACTGAAAATTGGCGGGAGACTATTCGAGCATCCTGCCCGCAATGTGAAGCACCTTTATCATCTAATGCCAAGTTTTGTCCGGAATGCGGGGCGCCCCTAAAGGTTCGGGAAAACTGTGCTGCCTGCGGAGCCAAAATCACTCCGGGAAGTAAGTTCTGCGCGGAATGTGGACAAAGAATTTGATCAACCTACACCCGTTTTGTTGATTTCAAACTGTTGCATGAGAAAGTGCGAATGTTGGAAAGTTAAGTGTTGAAACCAACTTGATGAGGTGAAGATCAATGAGCAATCAAGAACCGAATAGGGATAAAGCAACCTTTGCCGGGGGATGCTTCTGGTGCATGGTAGCACCTTTTCAGGAAAAAGACGGGGTAAGTAAAGTAATAGCCGGATATACCGGGGGACACAAAGAAAATCCCACATACAGTGAAGTCTGCGCCGGCCAGACCGGCCATTATGAAGCAGTTCAGGTCACTTATGATCCAGCCCGGGTCACTTACCCGGAACTGTTGGATATATTTTGGAGGCAGATCGACCCCACTGATCCCGGCGGGCAGTTTCATGATCGGGGACAGTCCTATCAGACCGCTATTTTTTATCATAATGAAGAGCAGCAACAACAAGCCAAAGAGTCGCGGGACAGTCTCCAGGCCAGCGGACGTTTCCAGCAGCCCATAGCTACCCAGATACTGCCGGCCACTGAGTTCTATGAGGCGGAGGACTATCATCAAAATTATCACCAGAAAAACCCGATCCATTATAATCAATATAGGCGTGGCTCAGGCCGAGAGGCGTATTTGCAGGAAATCTGGAAAGAGCCCCGCCTGAATGTGGAGCAATTGCGCCAGAGATTGACCAAGCTGCAATTTGATGTAACCCAGAACAACGCAACCGAGCCGCCCTTTCGCAACCAATATTGGGATAATGAAAGGGCCGGTATTTATGTGGATGTGGTATCTGGCGAACCCTTGTTCACTTCCCTGGACAAATACGACTCAGGCTGCGGATGGCCCAGTTTTACCCGGCCTCTGGATCGGAACAGCCTTGTGGAAAAACTGGATAAGAGTCATGGTATGATGCGCACCGAAGTACGCAGTCGAGGAGCCGATTCCCATTTGGGGCATGTCTTTACCGATGGTCCGGCACCGACCGGGTTGCGCTACTGTATCAACTCCGCCGCTTTGCGCTTTATACCTGCCAAAGATTTAGAAAAAGAAGGCTATGGCGAATACAGTCATTTGTTTAAATAGGAGGATTTTGCATAATTCCATCAATACTTCCACAATGTCACTCTGAGCGCTAGCGAAGAGCCTTATAAGTTGCCGTAGATCTTTCGCTACCGCTCAGGATGACATTCTATAAATTACAATGATAATTCAGGAATAGTTAATTATGCNAAACTCAAAATATGTCTCACTAATCCAAGGGAGCAAATCCTTCCCCCAAAACCTTGTGAGTAGTNTGTACAGAAATAAAAGCATANGGATCCAAAGAGCGTATGTAGTCACGGAGCTTGATATATTCACGGCGCTTGACGATACTGATCAAAACCGGGCGTTCCTGGCGGTCATATCCGCCCAGTGCAGTATAGATAGTAACTCCCCGATCCAATTCGTTTATGATAAATTCTCTCACCCGCTCGCTTTCCCGGGTAATTATGGTCACATGGTGGCTGGTGTCGATACCGGCGATGATATAATCGATGGTGAAACTGTACATTATAACACCTAATAGAGCGTATAAACCCTTTTCTATGCCAAAAGTGAAAGCAGCTGCTACCACGATAAAAAAGTCTATGATAAAAAGCCCTTTGCCCAAATCCAGACTGTGGTATTTATAGAGGATGCGGGCGGCTATGTCAGTCCCACCGGAGGAAGCGTTTTGATTAAAAAGGATGGCCAGGCCGATGCTGGATATGATCACGCCAAATATCATTTGGATCAACAGGTCATCAGCAACCGGCTTTTGCAGAGGATACAGTTTCTCCAGAGCCCAGATCCACAAAGGGATAACAATGCTGCAGTAGACAGTTTTTATGCCAAAATTGGTTCCAATCAGGATAAAACCGGTGGTCAGCAGGATAAGGCTAAGTATCAAAACCAGAGCACCCAGTGGCAAAAAGGGCAGATAATGATTCAGAACCAAGGCCAGACCATTGATACCTCCGGCGGCAATATTATCAGGAGACAGGAAAAAATAAAATCCTGCTGCATCCATAAAAGCTCCCACATTTAATAACAAAAAACCGAGGATAGATTTCTTCATAGCGGACTTCCTTTTTTTACTTATCCCTATTATTACCCATTGGGCGAACAGTCAATCCACCATACTTACGAGGCGCCCATGATCTTGGTGATGGTAGTTAAACCTATTGACGCCTTTCATAGCCTATTCTAGACTGCAATTAGTAACGAGATTCTGAAAAAGACCAAAAACTAACGCCAGGGTGAGAATTACTGGGTAAGGTGGGGAGGGGGGCGATGCCCACATCGCCCCGCACGAAAAGTTTATCAGAATGCCCCCTGTTTCCCTGGTTGTGAATAGAGCATAGTGGAAGAAATCGGATGCCCCGGGGAGGTGTATTGATGACCCAAGAGGTTTTGATGAATCTGCACAATGTCAGCAAATCTTATATTATGGGCGAGGTTACCGTTCAAGCGCTCCAAGAGACTTCCCTGGACATTTATGATGGGGAACTATTAGTTATTCTAGGGCCCAGCGGCTCGGGAAAGAGTACTTTGCTAAACCTGGTGGGAGGAATCGACCAGCCCAGCACGGGGGAGATATTTTTTGATAAAAAACCTATCACTGGCATAACAGAAAAACACTTGACCAACTATCGCCGCCACGAGGTAGGTTTTGTTTTTCAATTCTATAATCTGGTTCCTGATCTGACTGCGGCAGAAAATGTAGCTTTAGCTGCCGAGTTGGTGGAGAACCCTCGCCAGGTGGATGAAGTTTTGCAGGAAGTGGGTCTGCTGGATCGGGCTGATCACTTCCCTTCCCAATTAAGTGGGGGAGAACAGCAACGGGTCGCCATAGCCCGGGCGTTGGTAAAACAACCCCGGCTTTTGCTATGCGACGAACCTACTGGAGCCCTCGACTTTGAGACCGGCAAAAGTGTTTTAAGGCTCTTGTATGATATACGTCAACATCGTTCCGGTACAGTGATCATAGTGACGCATAATACTGCCATAGGTGCCATTGCTGATCGGGTAGTGAGGATGCGCAGTGGTTTGATAGCCGATATAGCGATTAATAAGCATCCGGTTGAACCGGAAAGGATTGACTGGTAATGAGCATACTAACTCGCAAACTCCTGCGAATGGTAAGAACCAATAGGGGCCAGTTTATAGCTTTAGTTCTGATCGTTATGCTGGGAGTTTCGATCTATATAAGTATGAATACGGCTCAGTCCAATTTGGGCCTGTCCCAGGAGCGNTTTTACCAGGAATACCGTTTTGCGGATTACACTTTTGCGGTGGTCAAAGCTCCTGAATCAGTAGTAAACCGGATTGAAGCCGTGCCGGGAGTAAACAAGGCCACCGGGCGTTTACAGAAGGATGTTCCCATTGTAAAAGACGACAATGATCGGGCTATAGGAAGACTGACCGGATATCCTTTGCCCATGGAGGGCGAAGTAAACCGTCTGCATCTATTGTCGGGAAATTGGTTGGAGGAAGGTGTTGCGGGAAATATCGGAGCTTTGGTGGATCCCCAGTATTTTCAGGCTAATGATATGTCTCTGGGTGATAGTTTGGTGGTTATTGCCGATGGCAAGAAAGTGGTCTTGACGGTGATAGGCACTGCCACCAGTCCGGAGAATATTTACCCCATGCGAGATTCCGGATCCATGATGCCCGAGCCAGATAGATTTGGTATCATTATGATCCCCCACAACCAAGCCCAGCAGATTTTGGATCATCCCGGCCAGATCAACCAGGTAGTAGTGGATCTGGCCCCTGGGGTAGACGAAACTCTGGTGGCCAGGCAGATCGAGACTATTTTAGAACCCTACGGTAACTTGGCCAGTTATCCCCGCCAGGATCAGCTAAGCCATGCCGCCCTGCAGGCTGAATTAGACGGATTGCAGGCCATGTCCAGTTCACTGCCCTTGATATTTTTCTTGATCGCTGCTGCTATTCAATTTATTATCATCAACCGGCTGATCAAAACCCAGCGCCTACCCATTGGGGTCATGAAAGCTCTGGGTTACAGCAGTAGCCAAATCATATGGAATTATGCTGCCTATGCTCTTTTGGTGAGCGCTGTAGGCGCCATCCTGGGCATAATCATGGGAGTGGTTATGGCCGCCGGCATATCGCAGGTTTATGCCCAGTTTTTCAATCTTCCCGGGGAGATCGGAGGAGTAAACCTGACGGTAGTGATCCGCAGTCTGTTAATAAGCCTGGCAGTAGGTCTGGCAGCCGGATTGCTGGCTTCCCGATCAGTGGTGCGCATTGATCCAGCCGAGGCTATGCGCCCCGAACCACCCGTTTTAGGAAGACATACCCAGCTGGAGCGCTGGCCCTGGCTGTGGCAGCGTCTCAGCAGCAGTTGGCGCATGAGCCTGCGCTCCATTTTCCGCAATTGGGTGCGCTTTGCCGTTACAGTGTTGGGAGTAGTCTTTACCGTCTGCCTGCTGATATTTGCTTTTTTTATGAATGATGCGGTCGATTACATGCTGAACCAGGGCATCTCCATGACCAGCCATTACGATTATATGGTTCGCTTCACCCAGCCAGTTCGCTATGCTGAGATGAACGAATGGATCCGTTGGAGTGAGGTTCAAAAAATGGAACCTATTCTGGAAGTGCCGGTCAAAATAAAGGTTGGCGATCGAAGTGAAGAGGAGCTTTTGACCGGAGTGGAAGTCACCAGCCAACTCCGCAAAGTTTATGATATGTACGGACAGCAGCATCCGGTACCAGAAGAAGGTATCCTGCTTAACGAAGCCATAGCCAACCGACTAGGTCTTCGGCCGGGCGATATGGTCGAAGTACAGACGGCCATGGGTATAGGCCCTTCCCGGACTGAGCAATTACGCATAGTCGGAACTAATCAGCCTATGACCAGCAGTGGTTCTTATATTTCCTGGGATACAGCTAACCACCTTCTGGGTGAAAGCCAGGTAGTATCAGCAGTAATGCTGAAACTAGATGGGGCGGAAATGAAAAGTGTAGAAAACCGCCTGCATGATATTAATGGGGTCAGTTCGGTAATGAGTCCCCGACGTGAACAGTCGGCTTTACTGCAATACATGGACACCATCATCGCCTTTATAGCCATTATGGTACTAATGGCGGGATTACTAGGTCTGGCCATAGTGTACAATACCTCGGTCATGACCTTTCAGGAGCGCCAAAGAGAAATGGCCTCACTAAGGGTCATTGGTTACTATCAGCAGGAAATAGCTGCCCTGCTCCGCAAGGAGACCGGAGTACAGACGATCCTGGGAATCATCATAGGATTACCGGCCGGAAAAGCCATGGGAACGGTTATCATGGCCAGTGTCAGCACCGATCTTTTCAGTCTACCGGCCATCATTTACCCCCGCACCTATATGATCGCGGCTCTGGCTGCCTTGATTTTTACCTGGATGGGACAACAGCTAGCCCTTCGTAAAGTAAAACAGATCGATATGGTGGAAGCCTTGAAGAATAGAGATTAAGGAGGGAAGAAGGTATATGAAACTCAAAAAACCCTGGGTAATTGGGATCTTCGTGGTAGCGGTCATAGTTATAGCGGCTGCCTTAATGAGCAGCGGGCAACAGGTGGAGGTCACTCAGGCTAATAAGGGGATCTTCACTCAGGTGATTGAAGAAACCGGTTATGTCCAGGTGATCGAGGAACAACAGATCCAAGCCACCCAGACAGCTTTAGTCAGCCAGGTGTTGTTGGATGCTGGGGATCGGGTTGAAAAGGGTCAATTAGTGATGATCTTGACCAATTCAGCTTTAGAAGCAGAACTTGCTTCAGTGCGTTCTCAATTGGCTCAGGTAAAATCCCAGCTCAGTCAAGCAGAGTTGGAACTGCTGGCCAGACGAGCCGAGTTAAATCAAGCTCAGGATGATCTGGATAGAAAGAAGGCGTTACTGGATGCTGGAGCTTTGGCAGAAGCCGATTACCAAACAGCCCAACTTCAGTTTAGTAAAATTCGCAATTCGGTAGCCCAGCAGGAAAGTAGCGTAGCTGGCTTAGCCCAACAGGTAGGGGATCACCAGATAATGTTAGATGCCCTGTTAAGCCAGAGTGCAGAATGGGAAGTTCGCAGTTCAGTGGCCGGAGTGTTGCTGGATCGGCCCGTCAAAAAAGGACAGGTCGTGGCTCCAGGTACCTTGTTGGCTCAAATCGGTGCTGACGAGGGTATGGAAATAAAAACTGATCTTCTCAGTGATGAAATAGGGCAGGTGCAAGTGGGACAAAAGGTGACTATCACCGCACCAGTCCTAGGAGAACAGAGCCTATCTGGTCAAGTGGGCAAGATATACCCGCAGGCTTATGAAAAGGTATCAGCCTTGGGGGTAATTCAGAGAAGGGTGCCGGTAGTGATAAGTCTGCCACAAACCGCCAACCTGCGTCCCGGTTATGAAGTGCGAGTCGCTATAGAAACAGTTCATAAGGAGGATGTCACCCTCCTGCCCCGTGAAGCTATTCGCTTGAATAGTAACGGCGATTACCAGGTGATGGCAGTAGTTGACAATCGTATGGTCATCACGCCGGTTATCGTTGGTGATAAAAATCAGCTGTGGGTGGAAATAATAGAAGGTATTGAACCTGGCCAAATAGTGATACGAGATGGCAGTCAGGAAGTAAAAGAGGGCAGTCGGGTCAAACCAGTGCAATAGTAACTATGAAACAGGGGTACTGCCTGTCGAGCAAACGGCTTGAAAGCAGTAGCAGATTTACTTATCATGGTAAGAGACTGGCGATCGTAGCCAGAGCGCTTTTAAGAATAAGGAGGCAGTAACTTTTATGAGTGACCGGGATGAAAAATCGTTAGGTCAGGAGACCGCCGACAGTTTGCCCGTTAACTTTATTCAAACCATAATCACGGAAGACTTGAAATCCGGGAAAAATAATGGGAGGGTGCATACTCGTTTTCCTCCCGAACCTAATGGCTACCTGCATATAGGACATGCTAAGTCCATCTGCCTGAATTTTGGACTGGCGGCAGCCAATGGAGGGATCTGCAACCTTCGTTTTGATGACACTAATCCCAGTAAAGAAGAAATTGAATATGTGGAATCCATCCAGGACAATGTGCGCTGGTTAGGCTTTGACTGGGAAGATCGGCTCTATTATGCTTCTGATTATTTTGACCAGCTTTTTGAGTTCGCCTGCCAGTTGATCAATAAAGGCCAAGCCTACGTCTGTGACCTGAGTGCCGAGGAAATCAGGGAGTATCGTGGGACTTTGACGGAACCTGGTAAAGAAAGCCCTTATCGCAACCGCTCAATAGAAGAAAACCTCGATCTATTCATGCGTATGAAGAACGGAGAATTCCCGGATGGCGCCCGAGTGCTGCGAGCTAAAATAGATATGGCTTCTCCTAATCTTAATATGCGCGATCCGGTGTTGTACAGGATCCAGCATGCTCATCATCACCGTACCGGGGACAAGTGGTGTATCTATCCCATGTATGATTATGCTCATCCTTTATCTGATGCCCTGGAGAGTATTACTCATTCTGTTTGTACGCTGGAATTTGCCGATCATCGACCTCTTTATGACTGGTGTATTGAACAGGTCGATTATGGTAAGGAAATCCATGGCCGGCCCCAACAGATAGAATTTGCCCGCCTAAACTTGACCTATACTGTAATGAGTAAGCGTAAACTGCGTTTGCTGGTGGAAAAGGGAGTTGTTGGGGGATGGGATGATCCGCGCATGCCTACTATTTCTGGTCTGCGCAGGCGTGGTTATACTCCAGAAGCTATCCGTGACTTCTGTGATCGCATTGGGGTAGCCAAACGCAATAGCACAGTGGATATTGCCTTGCTGGAGCATTGCATCCGTGAGGATTTGAACAGGCGGGCTTCCCGGGTCATGGCAGTCTTGCGCCCGCTGAAAGTAGTGATAACTAATTATCCGGAGGATAAAGTGGAGTGGATGACCACCGAGAACAATATTGAACAACCGGAGATGGGGATCCGGGAGATTCCTTTTGCCCGGGAAATATACATTGAACAGGAAGATTTCATGGAGGATCCTCCCAAGAAGTTCTTCCGTCTGCGACCCGGCGGAGAGGTACGGCTCAAAAGTGCCTATATCATAGAGTGCCAGGAAGTCATCAAAGATGATCAAGGACGAATAGTCGAACTGCACTGTACTTATGATCCTGATTCCAAAAGCGGGGGACCCAATGCTGGACGACGAGTGAAAGGTACTTTGCACTGGGTGTCTGCGCAGCATGCCATACCCGCAGAAGTGCGTCTCTATGATCAGCTGTTTTTGAAAGAAAATCCGGATGATGAGGAGGAAGGGAAGGATTTTACCAGTTTCCTAAATCCCGACTCTCTTGAGGTGTTAAAAGATTCTCTGGTTGAACCGAGCCTGGCTGATGCCGCAGTGGAAAGCAGCTATCAATTCCTGCGCCAGGGCTATTTTGTGGTTGACCCGGATAGCAGCAGTGGAAAACTGGTCTTTAACCGGATAGTGGGATTACGGGATTCCTGGGCTAAAATCCAGAACAAACAAGGCTAAGCACAGGGAATCCGGTTACAATCACCCAGCGGGACATGTGGTTGGACGAGGTCGTGCAGGTCAGGAATTAAAAGTGGATAGGTTGAGCTGATGATATGATAAACCTCCCCCTGAAATATCAGGCGGGAGATTTTGCAGCTGTGATGGCCTTGCTGAATATCAGCCGGGCTGCGGAATGCGGGCGACTGAGCTTGTTTAGCAGGCTGGTCATAATGCTTATGAAGAGGTAACCGATTTGCAGCCATGAATTAGTGGGTTAAACAGCCCGTAATACCGCATTTAATTCTCCTCCCACTAAAATAACTATACTGCTTAAATACAACCATGTCAGTAGAACCACAATTCCCCCCAGACTACCATAAATGATAGTGTAATCGGCAAAATGTTCCACATACCAGGCAAAGACAGACGAAGAGATGATCCAGCCCCCACTGGCCAGGATAGATCCAGGTAGAACCTCCCGGGAATTCAATCTGAGGTTGGGGCTGAAACGATAAAGCAGAGTAAAGACCACCAGCATAGTGATCAAGGGAATCAAGTAGCGCAGATAACTCCAGATATGGGCAAAATAATTATCAGCCTCCAACACAGTGAACAGGGATTCCCCCAGGACTCTGCCCAAGACCAGCATGACAAAAGCGAATAGAATTATTAGGGCCAAAGCCAGAGTAAAGAGAATAGATAACCCCCGCACTTTCCAAAAGGAGCGGGTTTCTTTTTCACAATAAGCCTGATTGATGCCATGAATCAAAGCACTCACACCTGTGGAAGCAGCCCATATGGTAACCAACATACCAATGGACAGCAGGGTATGGGAGCGAGCTTTAAGAGTATCTTCGATAATAGCTCTGACTTGTATATAAGCGTCCCAGGGCATTATACCGGCCAGCTGATCCAAAGGCATGTCACTGGCAAGGGGAGCATAGCTGAGGAGGGTGATCAAAAAAATAAGAAAGGGGAAAAAAGACAAGACCAAATAAAAGGTGAGCTGAGCTGCCAGAGCAGTCAATTCGTGTTCCCTAAAACGCCTATACAACTGAACTGTCACCTCTAGCCATAGGGCCAATGTCTCTCCTCCTTTGTACCGACAAACCTAACTTGTTTAAGACAGTGTAGGATATTACAATGATTTTTATAACTAAAAGACAGAAGTCTCTGAACTACCTAATATTAGAGTTCAGAGACTTTATTAGTCTAGTCGTTTTTACTTGGTACTATACTCAGACTTTCAATTTTGGATCGATCCTTTGGCTTCAGCATTAGCCTTTATTTTTTGAATGATAAAAGCGGTTGCCAACAGGCCAAGACCAACCAGATCGGTAGTAAGGTCAGGATCAATCATCAGCAGGCCGCCGGCAAAGAACATCAGCCGTGTAAGCCACTGGGCATGAGTAAACATATAGCCGGAAACCGCAGAGGCCAAGCCCAGCATTCCTATGGTTGACGTGAGAATAATCATCAGCACTTCAGGCACAGTAGTGTCTATCATTAATAAAGCTGGAGACAGCACAAAAATATACGGCACTATAAAGGCAGCAATAGCCAGTTTGGAGGCCTGAATCCCCGTTTTTAGCGGATCACTGCGGGCTATGCCTGAACCAGCGAAAGCAGCTAGAGCCACTGGCGGGGTCACATCTGCAATTATACCAAAATAGAAAACAAACATATGGGCTGCTAGAATGGGAACACCCAGCTGCAGGATAGCTGGTGCAGCAATGGTCGAGGTTATTACATAGTTAGCCGTAGTGGGGACTCCCATACCCAACAAAATCGAAGTAATCATGGTAAAAAACAGGGTAGGTAACAGGTAGCCATGGGCCAGCTCCACTAGGGAAGAGGCTAGTTTTAGCCCCAGACCGGTTTTGGTCACCACTCCAATTATAATGCCGGCTGTGGCACAGGCTATGACCACACCCAATGCTGAACGGGCTCCATTCTCCAGACCTTCTAACACATCCCGGAAAGAAATACGGGTAGAGGCGCGCAGCAAAGAGGCTACAATGGTAAGACCAATTGCCCACAAAGCGGCTCGCATGGGAGTGTATCCCGATATCAGCAGGTAAACGATAGCAATCAAAGGGATAGCCAGGTGACCACGATCGATTACTAAGCGTAGAACATTAGGTAGTTGATCTCGAGAGACGCCTTTTAATCCGTTCTTTTTAGCCTCCAAATGAACGCAGATCATAACTCCGGTGTAGTACAGCAAAGCCGGAATTAAAGCAGCCTTAACGATCTCAATGTAGGGTATGCCCACAAAATCAGCCATCAAAAAAGCTGCCGCACCCATTATAGGGGGCATTAATTGACCTCCGGTGGAAGCTGCTGCTTCTACCGCCCCAGCGAACTCTGGCCGGTAACCCAGTTTTTTCATCATGGGAATAGTGAAGCTTCCGGTGCCGGCCACATTAGCAACCGAACTTCCGGATATAGTCCCCATAAAACCGCTGGATATGACCGCTACCTTGGCTGGACCACCAGTAGCCCAGCCTGCTACGGCATTGGCCAGATCTATAAAGAACTTGCCCAGCCCGGTTTTATCCAGGTAGGCCCCCAGGAGAATAAATAAAAAGATAAAGGTGGCTGAAACCCCCAAAGGTATACCGAAAACTCCCTCGGTAGTGAAGTACAAATGGTCTACCAATAAATCAAGCGGTACTCCTCGGTGAGAAAAGACCCCCGGGATATGGGGGCCAGCAAAAGCATAGCCTAGAAAGACCACCGCTACGATTACAATTGGCCATCCTACGACGCGACGAGCAGCCTCCAGAACCATTAGTACACCTAAAGCGCCCACCACTATATCAGTGGGAGTAGCCATGCCGGCCCGTAAAACAAGATCTTTATAGAAAAATAAAATATACAGTGGCAAAGCAGTAGCTACCACTGCTAGAACAGCATCGATCCAGTGCAGGTGCTCACGGGACCAGCTCTTGCGGCTGGGATAGAGCAGGAATACCAGACTCATAGCAAAAGCCAAGTGTACCGCCCGCTGTAGGTGGGCGTCCAGTACTCCAAACATGGCGGTGTAGAGTTGAAACAGAGAAAAGCTAATTGCCAAAAGGGCAACTACCCATTTACCATAGCCCCCAAAGCGACGATAATCGGATTCACGATCATAGGTTTTCATTATTTCTTGTACATTCACTTCGTTATGTGTTGCGACGGTTTTTTTCACAGTGATCCTCCCTTGAGAGCAGTGATTTTATGCCATATGAGGTAGCCTGGGGAATACGACTGCACACTGATATCTACCAGACTCCCTGATGAGAAATAATTACTTAATACATAGCAACGATTATTATAGACCAGGCCCTGGTAAGTCACTGGCATTACAGCCAATCGCATTTCCCGGAATACCCGGTTTAAGCCGGTTAATTCAAATGTACCCTGGTTGTTGACCAACTCACCTTCAGATGGAAGAAAAGGCAGGCCTACTCCCAGTGATTGGTAAGTAGTAGAAGTAAGTTGCAACTGGTTCCCCGATATTATCGTAAAATGTTCCTGTACGGGGGTTTTTTGTACGGAATGAAAATATTCCAACGTAAGGTTCTTCCCCTGAAGCAAGGGGATCAGCAAGACCTGGTCAGTGTTATCCTTAACCTGTAGCACCGGCAGTGGGTAAAACAATAGCCCGGCTGTCAGTCCTATACCTAAGAATAATAATATTGCTTTGATCCAGGCCTTGCTGTTCACGTATTCCTAATCCTTACTCATTAAAATATTTTTCCGCCCCTGGGTGCATCGGTATGGAAATACCATCTTTGGCGGATTCCTTGGTAATAAGTGCGCCAACGGAGTGAGCGGCTTTCAACTTATCCAGGCTGGTATAGATGGCCTTGGTAACATCATAGGCCATTTGTTCGTCCATCCCCTCGGTGGTTACCAACATAGCTTTTACAGCCACTGACTGTACATCTTCATCCTGCTTAGGATAAGTACCGGCTGGGATGGTAACTNTGGTGTAAAACGGATATTGTGCTATTAATTTATCCGCGGTTTCATCGGTTACCGGAATCAAAACCACATTGTGCTGAGCAGCTATATCCTGTATTGCTGCAGTAGGGAACCCTGCTGTAATGAAGCCAGCGTCAATGTTGCCATCTTTCAGGCCATTAGCGGCTTCGGCGAAGGATAGATACTGCACATTGATATCGTCATAGGTTATACCATTGGCAGCCAATATCTGACGAGCGTTGGCCTCAACACCGCTTCCTGCAGCACCAACAGCAATACGCTTGCCCTTCATATCAGCTACAGTATTGATACCGGATTTATCCAGAGTAATGATCTGAACGGTCTCTGGATATAAGGTAGCCAGTGCCTGCAGGCCAGATACCTGGTTGTCTGCAAACATTTCTACGCCTTCAGAGGCATAATAGGAAATGTCATTTTGGATAAAAGCTAATTGTACACTGCCGCCATTAAGCAGGTTTACATTGGCTACCGATGCGTTAGTGGCTTCAGCAGTAGCATTTACTCCAGGAATATTACTATTCAGGATTTCAGCCATGGCACCTCCCAGTGGGAAATAAGTACCCGCAGTACCGCCCGTGGCAATGTTGATATATTGAGTTTGTGCTTGAGGGGTCTGATCCCCAGATTCAGATGAACCACAGCCGATTGCTAGAGTAGCTAGCATAGCCAGGGTTAGCAGTAAAACAATAGAACGCTTAACAGGTCTTATCAAAATACTCAATCCTCCCCATTTTTTTATAGAAAAACATTTTGGTATTAAATGATCGCCTCCCTTGAATATACTGTTTATTCTGCTCTTATTAATTAAACATCAAAAGCGGATTTCCTGCTCTGATGTATACAAATGGACAAGAAAGGCCGATCTGACTGAAAAGCATCCGATCCATTTGAAAGCTAATTCAGATAGGCAAATGAAAGAATTTATATTTCTTGGTTTATTCCAGGGTTACATCGGTTACATCCAGCGAGGCCAAAAGAAAGCGGATAAGCTGCCCACTGGCTGCTTCAAAAGTAAGATTATTATCCAGAATAAAGGAGGGGTTGATCACCGCTTGAATAGAAGCAGTCATAGCCGCCGCAATGATGCGTGGATCTAGAGTGGCTATCGATGACGATGAATTCTGGGCTATTATATAGTTAATCATCTCTCTGATCTTAGTCATTCGAAACTGGTCGATTTTCTCCCACAAGTGAGGATAAATACTGCGCAGATCCTCCAGACTTCTGGGGCCGATTATAAACTTGCCCTGATCCATCAAGCGGAACAGTAGAGTACGCACCACTTGTTGAGGGGGAGCTGCCGAAGCCATCAACTGGTCTGCTTGAGAACCCATAGTGGCTAAAAAGTCATCAATAACTATCGTTATCAGGTCTTCCTTGCTCGGATAGTAGCGATACAGGGTGCGTTTACTGATATGGGCACAAGCCGCTAGTTCATCCATGGTCCAACCCTTGAAGCCTTTTTCAGCTATTAACTGACGTAGGGCAGTTATTATGCGCTGGTTTATGTCCACCTGACCACCTCCTTTGCTAAGAGACTACTTTCTTTTTGAACCTTTTAGTACTTATGCCCAGAAACAGTAGAGAAAAGATCAGTAAAGCAATGACCTGTCCATACAGATATTGAAAGCCGATCCCTTTCAAAACGATCCCCCGAATAATATCCAGGTAATAGGTGAGGGGGATCAGGCCGCTCAGGTAATAAATAAAATCAGGCATGGCTTCCCGCGGAAACATGAACCCGGACAGCAGTATGCTCGGCAGCATTACAAAAAAGGCCATTTGGAAAGCCTGCATTTGATTTTGGGCGATGTTGGAAATCATCAGTCCTAGACCCAGTGAAGCGGTGATAAAGAAAAGAGTCAACAAATAAAGCTGTAAAAGGCTTCCCCGTATGGGAACCTGAAAGAAGATAGCTCCTACCAAGAGAGCGACCGTGATCTGCAGATAACCCAGGGCGATATAGGGCACTATTTTGCCGAGCATTAGTTCGTACGGTTTGATAGGGGTGACGATCAACTGCTCCAAGGTGCCACGCTCGCGCTCGCGTACTATGGCTATGGCAGTGATGATAACCATAGTCATGGTAACGATAATTCCCAGAATAGCCGGAACCATATAGTAAGCGGTTATACCGTCCGGGTTATACCAGGGGCGAACGCGAATATCATAGGGCATACTCGCCGTGGGAAGTTTGGCGATCAAGATCTGCTGCGACTTCAACAAACCGATGGAATTGGCAATAGCGATGGCTTGATTGGATACCATGCTGTCACTGGCATCTACAATAACCTGTACCTGAGCAGGATCGCCCCGTTTTAAGCTGGCCGAAAAATCAGGAGGGTATATTAATCCGGCCTGAGCCTGACCGCTGTCGATCATATGGTTTACTTCATCAAAACTGCTGGCAGAAGAAACGATATCAAAGTAGCCGGAACTGGAGAAGGCCTCGGTCAATTCGCGGCTCTGGGCAGACAGCGACTGATCAAAAACCACGGTAGGAATGTGCTTGACCTCAGTTTGAATAGCATAACCAAACAAGAGCAATTGCACCAGCGGTACCATAAATATTAAAGCCAGGGTCATACGGTCGCGGCGCATCTGAATAAACTCTTTGCGCATAATTGCTACGATTCTATTCATCGTTCTGCCTCGCTTTCCTGGCTTTTGGCCAGAGCAATAAATACATCATCCAAAGTAGGAGTAATGATCTTGGGCTGCACCTTAGTAAAAGCTGTCAGCTGATCCGCCCCGGCCTGGTCTTTGACCAGAACATGCAGGGTGGAGCCGTGGATAGNACACTCTTTTACATAGGGCAGATCAAGGAGATCATCCATATGGCGTAAGGGGTCGGCCAGCGGCAATTCTAGCAGGATTCCTTGCAAGCTGGTCTGTTTCAGATCATCAGGAGAAGCCAGGGCCAGTAATTTACCCTGAGAAAAAAAGGCGATCTGATGACAGCGTTCGGCTTCCTCCATGAAATGGGTAGTGACGATTACGGTCGTACCCTGAGCCGCCAAATCCTGAATAATATTAAAGAAAGCCCGGCGGCTGGTAGGACTGACACCGCTGGTAGGCTCGTCCAGAAATACCAACCGGGGATGAGATATCAGGGCACATCCCAAAGCCAGACGCTGCATGAAACCCAGGCTAAGCGTGCCTGCCAGCTGATTTTCTCGCCCGGCCAAATCAGCCAAAGCTATCATTTCCTCAATACGTCGGCGCTTTTTTGAACCAACCAGGCCATAGAGACCAGCGTAGAAGTCGAGGTTCTCCTGTACGGTAAGATCATGGTAGAGGCTGAACTTCTGTGACATATATCCGATATGGTGTTTAAGCAGATCCGCTTCTGAATCAATGTCAAAACCCAGCACTTTTCCTGATCCTGAGGTCGGTTCCAATATTCCGCACAGCATACGCATGGCAGTAGTTTTTCCAGCGCCGTTGGGACCCAGAAAACCGCATACCTGACCAGTCGGGATAGTAAGATTGATTCGGTCTACAGCAGTAAAGTCCCCAAAACGACGGGTCAGATCCTTAGTGATAACTGCATAGTCCATATTAACTGTTCTCCCCTGCCAGAATTACAAAAATATCTTCCATACCTGGTGGGACGGTTTCAATAGAACCAGCCAGCTCCTTAGCGTTCAAATACGACTGTACAGCCTGTTTCCCCTTAAGCCCATCGGAGACCACCAGGCGATATTTATAACCAAAAAAAGAGGAGCCTTCGATTTCCTCCAGGTCATCAAAAAAATGAGGATCCTGACAGACAGTACGCACTTCCAAAACCCGCTGGCTAAAGGGAGATTTCAAGTTTTGCGGGGTATCACAGGCTAAGATATGCCCTTGATTTATAAATGCCACCCGGGTACACAATTCTGCCTCGTCCATATAAGGGGTGGAAACCAAGATGGTCATACCCTGATGATTCAATTGGTAAAGAATACGCCAAAAGTCTTTGCGTGACTGGGGATCAACTCCATAAGTAGGTTCATCCAAAATCAGCAGAGCTGGCCGGGTGATCAAGGCGCAGGTCAGCGCTAGTTTCTGTTTCATACCCCCGGATAGGCTGCCGGCCAGACGGTTTTTGAAAGGGGTCAGACCGGTTATGTCCAGAATCTCCTCAGCGCGCTGGTTTATAACCGAACTTTTTAAGCTGTATAGTGATCCAAAAAAATTTATGTTTTCCTCAATGGTCAGATCTCCGTATAAGCTGAAACGCTGCGGCATGTAACCTAGGTTTTGCCGGTCTATTTTATCAGGATNCTGACCCATCAATCTGACNTGTCCCTGATCAGGATCCATTAGGCCGCAAATAATTCGCATCAGGGTGGTTTTGCCAGCACTATCCGGCCCGATCAGACCAAAGATGTCCTGCTGGCTGACCTGCAGGCTTACCTGATCCAGGGCCTTGATGGATGCAAAACTCTTGGAGATATTCTCAACAACGATCATAGCTTACTCCTGTAAAAAGATAACATCAGCCGGCATGCCTGGTTTCAGAATATTGTCAGCCTGATCCAAAGCTATTTTGACCGCAAATACCACATTGGTGCGCTCCTTCTCGGTCTGAATCGTCTTAGGGGTGAATTCGCCCTGAGTGGCAATATGCTGGACGCGACCATTAAAGGTGCGGGAACTGCCGCTGACGTTGATGGCTACTTTCTGTTCCAGATGTATCTGCGGCAGATCATCGGTGGGAATGTATACTTTGATCCATAGAGAATCCAGATCTGATACAGTGGCTACTACCGATCCGGCTGTGATGAACTCACCTGGCTCATAGTTGCGGCTAACTACGATTCCACTAAGGGGAGCCACCAGATTAAGATCTTCCAGGATGGCCAGACTGGCTTCCCACACGGCCCGACTGCGTTCTACCTCTGTCTTAGCTGCTTCAATGGTGGCCGGCCGACTGCCTGCTTGTAGTAGGTTAAGTTCCGATTGGGCCACTTTTAACTCAGTATCGATTTGCAAGAGTCTTAAGCGAGCCTGTTCCAGTTCTTCTTCGGAGAGGGCGCCGGCTTCAAAAAGAGATTCAGCCCTGGTCAGATCCTGCTGGGCTTTCTGCTGGGCGGCTTCTTTAAAAGCAACCTGAGCAGAGGCAGCTTCGATTTCCTGCTGACGAGCTCCGTCCACCAGATCATTGAGTTTGGCCTCCGCTGCTATTACTCCCAGAGCATCCCGTTGAGTCTGAGCGACCAGATCGCTGCGNGAAAGCCGCCCTATAAGCTGCCCTTCCTCAACTTTTTCGCCTTCCTGNACGGAAATATGTTCCAGAGTACCGCTTAANCGAGCGGCAATATCCACAGTAGTAGCCTCGATGGTACCAGTGGCTTTAATAGCTTCTGGTTGTCCTAGTGGAAAACTCTCATATCCCCAGTATCCTAAACCCGCCAGAATTAATAGAGCTGCCACCGTTAGGATCTTTTTGGTCATTAGCGGTCTCCTCTCTTGATGTAAACCAATATCACTAATACAGTTTACCTAGTATACCTAAACAATAACGCTTTCCCCCCATCCTGGCAAGGCTTTTTTATCCCCCTAGTGTAACATGATGAAGTATAATGTAGCAGAAGGTCGCCGTAGATGGAGGAATAATTTTGCAGGTACATATTTTAGCCAGTGGCAGCACGGGCAATGCGGTTTTTTTCCAGTTTGGATCTACTCGGCTGCTAGTGGACGCCGGGATCAGCGCCCGACGCATTGAGCGGGGATTGGGCGAGTTAGGCATTAGAGCTGCTGACCTGGATGGGATTTTAATAACCCATGAACATAGTGATCATGTAAAAGGCCTGGACGTTCTGGTGAGGCGTCATAACATACCGGTTTATGCCCGGCCCAGAACCTGGGAGCAGATAAAGTGCCGTCCTGTCTTACCTTTGACATGCTGTCGGTCTTTCCAGGGTGCATTTGATTTGGGAGCGGTGCGGGTAGAACCCTTTTCTATTTCACACGATGCGGTTGATCCGGTAGGGTTTGCTTTCGATTACGGCAAAAAACGCTGTGTCTTAGCAACTGATCTGGGTGTAGTCACCCCGGTGGTAGAAGAGGCTTTACATAATGCCCAGGTGTTGGTCCTGGAGTCAAATCATGATCTGGAGATGCTGCATCAAGGACCTTATCCGCCTTATTTGAAGCAACGTATTCGTAGCAGTAAAGGGCATTTGTCCAATCACGCTGCTGGCAAAGTGTTAAGTGGCTTAAAAAGAAGTACCCCCATGCACGTTTTTTTGGCTCACCTCAGCCAACAAAACAACCACCCCCGCCTGGCCCAGCAAACAGTTACCGATTTCCTCTCCCGGGGAGGATGTCAGGTGGGTGAAGAAGTAGTGCTCCATCCCACTTTTCCGGATCGCACTTCCAGTTATATATCCCGATAACTGCTGGGGCAATTAGGTCTTTACGAAAAAAGGGAGAGAACCTCGCATGGTGAGTTTCTCTCCCTTAATAGTTTTTCGTGTTTATTTAGCGAGCTGTCTCAAAACGTTTTTCAACTACTTCCCAGTTTACGATATTCCACCATGCTTTTATCCACTCAGCCCGGCGGTTTTGGTATTTAAGATAATAGGCATGTTCCCATACATCCAGGATTAGCAGGGGAACAATACCCCAAACGGTTAGATCCTGATGTTTTTCCACTTGGGTAATAAGCAACTGACCTAACTGGGGCTGCCAGCCCAAGACGGCCCAACCAGATCCTTCAACTGCTCCGGCGGCGGCACTGAACTGCTTCTGGAAGGCTTCAAAACTGCCGAAATCCTGCTCGATCTGCTTTAACAAATCACCGCTGGGATTGCCGGAACTTTGCGGAGTCATATTTTCCCAAAACAAGGTGTGCAGAACATGCCCGGATCCTTGAAAAGCCAACTCTTTTTCCCAGTGCTTGATAAGAGCATAATCACCATTCTCACGGGCCTGAGCCAGTTTACTCAAAGCGTTGTTAAGGCCATCGACGTATGCCTTATGGTGCATGTCGTGATGAATGCGAACAGTCTGCTCATCATAATGGGGCTCCAGTGCATTATAGGCGTAAGGCAATTCCGGTAAAGTATAGGTCATAGCGTTCACCTCAAATTCTTAAATTTATACACTACCATTATAAACTATAACAGGTGTTAAAGAACAATTTCGAAAAAAACAAGGGCTCCTCCGAATGGAGCCCTCAGGGTGTTGATTAAACAGTCTGTACCGGTGGATATTCTACTCCCTGGGTATCGACCGTAACTGATTTCATGCGCTGTTCTTGCTGCGGGCGATCCCGAAAATCAGTGGGAACAGCTACGATCGCGTCAACAACATCCATGCCTTTGATGACCCGTCCAAAAGAGGCATAATCACCATCTAGATGGGGTGACTTGTCGGTCATTATAAAAAACTGAGAGCCCGCTGAATCAGGAAATCCAGTTCGCGCCATAGATAAGACGCCCCGGTCATGCTTAAGAGGGTTGTCAAACCCGTTGCTGGTGAACTCGCCTTTGATACAGTAACCCGGGCCCCCGGTCCCAGTTCCCTGTGGACAACCTCCTTGGATCATGAATCCGGGAATCACTCGGTGAAAAGTTAATCCATCGTAATAGCCTTTTTGGATCAGGGAGATAAAATTACTGACGGTATTAGGAGCTACATCAGGATACAGTTCAGCCTCGATCACGGCACCGTCTTCCATGGTAATAGTAACCAGAGGGTTGGAACTCATAATAACGACTCCTCCATTGGTTTTTGCTGCCTATTATACCATAGCCTGATGGTATTCATGCATTAAATGTTTTCGGCTATATCATTAAGTTTGTTTGCCATAGCCAGTAGTTCCTCAATGCTGGCTGATATCTCTTGGCTGGCAGCGGCTTGTTCTTCGGATGCCTGCATAGTTACCTGAGAA
>JGI24708J26588_10001191_pt1 | contig 20610 bp, 18 predicted proteins | sample BioPla1DNA2_FD_26588 | JGI IMG/M metagenome (IMG submission 26588) | reverse complement strand
AATGCATCCACAATCCAAGTTGCACCCACATGCACCCACAGCTCACTTATGCGTGAATTGTATTTGTTTCTTGGTGCTAAGGCAAACGACATCTCGGTATATTTATCGTTTCGCTGTTGACTCTCAGCTGTTTTCGTATTACGATAATGACATGAAAGAAACAATTAATAAAAAGAAAGTAACCGAGGAGCAAATCGCTGCTTGGGTTGATGAAGCGGAGAAGGGCTACGATGTTAATGCTCTGAAAAAACGTGGTCGAGGTCGGCCGGGCAGAGGTTCTGAGCCGAGTCAAGTGATTGCTGTTCGGTTGACGCCGGAAGAACTGAAACAGCTTGATCGAAAAGCAGCAGAACAGAATATGACCCGTTCGGAATTTATTCGCAAGTCATTGACCGCATGAGTATATCGATCCATCCCTCTGCGTTGAAGCATGGTATCCCCGAGGAGGATATTCTTTATGCCGCAAATTGGGCGCTCTGGATTGAACCCCTTGATGAAGATAATCCGCAACGAGAATTAAGGCTTGGATTTGATACTGCAGGTCGGATGCTTGAGCTGGTGGTTCTTGTTTTTGATAGCGGGAATGAGCTGGTTATTCATGCAATGAAAGCACGTTCGCAGTACTTGGATTTGCTGCCCTGATTTTTGATTTTTAGACATCTTTTTAAGACATTAGAAAGTGTCGTCATTCGCGATTTTTTCGAGAAAAATTGTATTGGAAGAGTCGATATTTATTAGCCACGATCACTTGTTCAAAGCTTGCTAGGGGACACCCCTAAATCCACGGTTGCGTTCGAGTGTTTGTGTTTTAATTTGTGCTTTGTGTCTAGGAACTTGATGTATTTCCCCAAATAGAACAGGGTCGTTTGCTCAGGGATGTCCATACGCTTCACGAACCTCATCCATAGAGTATGTTTTGAGTTTTCCTGCACGATAATCAGACACATCTTGCAAAATGTGATATTCATACTCGATCTGATCTAAACCGCCTTCGATCAAGTGGCGAATATAAAACGCCTTGCTTCTTCCTGTGTCTCTAGCAAGTCGTGTAAGTCGTTCATCTGTTTCTGGTGTCAACCGAACCGATGTGGGTGTTGTAGACATCTGTTTATCCTTCAGTCTTATTATGACTACATGATAGTCATTTGTAGAATGCCAAAATATTAGAAAACAAACAAGTACAGTAAAGAAGGCTCCCAGAAAAACGAGCGTATCCAATACGGGTTGGCTGAGTCGAAGATTTCACTTGTCAGCAATAATATCCAGTATTTTTCTTCATTCTGCCACTTTGCCCGGATGGCAGTATCCGATTATGTCAATTCCGGGAAATGTGTTTTTATCTGACAGAAGGGTAGCAGCATAGACCACAAAGCCGACGAAAAACCGACGCAAATTTTTACGTCGGCTTTTCGTCGGTTAATCTGCTGCTGATCTGGTTCTATACGCTTTGGCCACAAAGCGCCATTTAAATTGGCAACACTCTGTTGCTTCAAGCGAGACCTAGAGCGGCGTATTTAGACGTTGTAGCTTGAGGAGGCGGTGTCGCCGCCTTCGCCGGTCCAGTTGGTATGGAAGTACTCGCCGCGAGGACGATCAATGCGCTCATAGGTGTGCGCGCCGAAGTAGTCGCGCTGGGCCTGCAGGAGGTTGGCGGGCAGGTTAGCGCAACGGAATCCGTCATAATAAGAGAGGGCGGAGCTCATGCAGGGCATGGGAATTCCCGCTTTGGCGGCGAGAGCCACAGTATTGCGCCAGCCGTCCTGACATTTTGCGACCTCAGCCTTGAAGTAGTCGTCGATCAGGAGGTTGGTGAGCGCTTCGTTCTTATTAAAGGCTTCTTTGATTTTGCCCAGAAAGGCACTGCGTATGATACAGCCGCCGCGCCACATGAGGGCGATATTACCGTAATTGAGATGCCAATTATGAGAGGCGGCCGCTTCGCGCATGAGAACAAAACCCTGAGCGTAGGAGACGATCTTGGAGGCATAGAGGGCATCGTGAAGTCCTTTGAGGATGGTTTCTTTATCCGCATCCGCAATTTTGCGGTCGGGGCCAAGCAGAATATCGGCGGCGCCGACACGCTCATCTTTTTGCGAGCTGAGCGAACGGGCAAAAACGGACTCTACGACGAGCGTCAGGGGTACGCCTTCTTCCAGCGCCTCAATGCCGGTCCACTTGCCGGTGCCTTTCTGGCCTGCGGCATCCAGTACGTAGTCGACGACATAGTTGCCGTCTTCATCCTTGTAGTTCAAGATGTCGCGGGTGATTTCGATCAGATAGGAGTCAAGTGCGCCCTTGTTCCACTCGGCAAAGACCTCGTGCATTTCTTCATTACTCATACCGAGACCGTCACGCATGAGTTGATAGGCTTCACAAATGAGCTGCATATCGCCGTACTCGATGCCGTTGTGTACCATTTTGACGTAGTGGCCGGCACCGCCTTCGCCGACCCACTCACAGCAGGCCGCACCGTCTTCTACTTTTGCTGCAATAGATTGGAAAATAGGTCTGACTGCTTCCCAGGCCTGGGGCGAACCGCCGGGCATGATCGAAGGCCCCTTAAGTGCGCCCTCTTCACCGCCGGAGACACCCGTACCGATAAAGTAGAGGCCATTTTCCTCGACTTTTTTGGTGCGGCGCTCACTGTCGGGGAAGTGCGAGTTGCCGCCGTCTATGATGATATCGCCCTCATCCAGAAGGGGAATAAGCTGGTCGATAAAAGAGTCGACAGGAGCGCCGGCCTTGACCATGAGCATGACCTTACGGGGTTTTTCCAGTTGGTCTACCAATTCTTGCAGTGAGTAGGCGCCGACGATACTCATGCCTTTCGCGCGGCCTTCAATAAAATTCGTGACTTTGTCGGTGCTGCGGTTAAAGACCGAGACCTGAAAGCCGTGATTGGCCATATTCATGACCAAGTTTTCGCCCATGACGGCGAGACCGATTAAACCGATGTCAGATTTTTTCATGTTAAACTCCTCGAAATTAAATTAAGCAAATCATGTTTACTTATAACAGGACAAGTTCTGAGCTTAGCGTTTAACGCGGGCGTTGCCCTCGTAGATGGACCAGATTTGTCCCTCGTTCATGGGGGTGCCGTAATCCGTGAGCATCGTGGCTGCCAAGGCGCCGGTGGCCCAGGCAATTTTGACCCAGTCCGCGGGATCCTTACCGGTCGAAATGGCATACAGGAGGCCTCCGACAAAGCCGTCGCCGCCGCCGATGCGATCGTAGACTTGGATGCTGCGGGGCATCTCGATGTGCCAGTTGCCGTTTTCGTAGACGATGGCGCCCCATTCGTGCTCGTTAGCGTTTTTGACTTCGCGCAGGGTATTGGCAAAGACAGCGCAGTTGGGGTAGGCCTTGTGGACACGGGTAATCATCTCCCGAAAGGCGCTGATCTTATCTTCCAGGCCAGCAGTCAACTCGGTTTCAGGTCCGGGGATGCCGAGAGCGAGCTGGTAGTCTTCCTCGTTGCCGATTAGGATATCAGCCTGATTGGCGATTTCATGGAAGGCTTTGCTCAGCTCTTCTTCACGGTTTTTCCAGAAGGTGGCGCGGAAGTTGAGATCAAAGGAGATCAGGGTTCCGTACTCTTTCGCTTTGCGCGCAATGGCGAGACAGAATTCAGATGTTTCGGGGGAGAGGGCCGCGATAAGACCGGACATATGGACGATTTTAGCGCCCTCTTCGCCAAAGATACGATCAAGATCGAAATCTTTGACATTCAGGGTACGGCCTACTTCACCGGCACGATCATTTGTGACCTCAGGAGCTCTGAGGCCATAGCCGCTGTCGGCGATATTGAACTGATGACGATAGCCCCAAGGACCGCCCTTGGGAACGTCGGGTCCTTCGTATTCAATGTTGCGGAAGCGAAGTTCAGCTTTGATAAAGTTGGCAATAGCATCGTCTTTAACAAAGGTCGTCAAGAGTTTGACGGGATAGCCTAAGCTGGCACAGATCTGTCCGACGTTGGACTCTGCACTGGTTGAATGCATGGTATATTCGCGGCTGACGTGCACCGGCTGACGATTCTTGGGTGTGATGCGGACACCCATACTGGTGGGGATGACCAAGTTGTACTTTGCGTTATTTCTGATTTTCATGTTTCCCTCCTGCAATATATAATTGGCATTGATTATTTTTGTTTGTAAAAGGTCTCCTTGTAGGCCCAAAGGCCGAGGGCGGGGTTACTGACGTAAAAGATTTTCTCGCCGTTGACATCATTATAGCTGTCGACGAGCACTGCCGGGTTGCATATGGTGCCTAATAACGTACCGGGACGAGACTTTTTCATACCAATGGGAATCGTGTAGACATCCAACGCGACACATTCAAATAATCTATTTATAGCAAAACCGATTTGTTCTGCCGTCATGTCGTCCATATTACAGGACAACTCCAACACGACATCTTTCTTGTCCTCAGACTCGCCCAGTAAAGCGCGAACACAATTTGCTGCAGGAAAATCCTTAGTGCCCATACCGTAGCCGATGGCCTTGATCTTCATGGCTGGAATGGGCCCGAAACGATCGGCAAAATATTTGAGCAAGGCTGCTCCCGTCGGTGTACAAAGCTCGGCTCTAATGCTCCCGCCGTAAATGGGAACGTCTCTAAGAATGTGAGCGGTGGCAGGCGCCGGTACCGGAAGGATCCCATGAGCGCACTTTACTTGCCCGCTGCCCACATGGACAGGCGATGCCACAACCTCATCCGGCGCAAGCCTATCCATAAGCAGACAGACTGCCGTAATATCCGCGACAGCATCCATTGTGCCCACTTCATGAAAATGAATATCGGCTACAGGCACGCCGTGGACGTGACTTTCCGCCTCAGCGATTAAATTGTAGACCGCCATCACATCATCTTTGATCTTGTCGGAAAGGGGTAGATGATCTCGCACGATATGTTCGATATCTTGAAGTCTGCGGTGTGCATGTTCATGGCTGTGCGTGTGATTATGGTCGTGATCGGGAGCATGAGAGTGTTCGTGGCTGAGCGTGTGGCTGTGGTCGTGATGGTGAGAATGTGCGTGTTCATATTGCGCATGATGGTCATGATGCTCGTGATCATGCCCGTGCTCGTGCTCGTGGTCATGCCCTTGCTGATCGTTATAATCAAGACTCTCCTCTTCCACACCGTCTACCGTAACCGATACATAAGTCCCGACGATGCCGCATTTTACAGAAGGTATCCGTTCGATGTGAACTCCTGGGAGTCCAAGTGCGTTCATCTCTTCAATAAAAGCATCGGGATTTGGCAGAAGTTCCAGAAGTGCCGCTGTAAGCATGTCCCCGGCAGCTCCCATCGCACAGTCCAGATATAGTACTTTCATGGATCATATCTCCTTTTTTGTACCCATATGATTAATCATACTTGCGAGGTAGCCCGCCCCAAAGCCATTGTCAATATTAACCACCGAAACGCCGCTGGCGCAAGAATTGAGCATGGACAGAAGGGCTGCAATTCCGTGGAACGAGGCACCATATCCCACGCTGGTTGGTACCGCAATGACAGGACAATCAGCCAATCCTCCCATTACGCTGGGGAGCGCTTCTTCCATCCCGGCAACAGCGATAATGACGCTGGCGCTCATTATTTCGTCCAGAAAAGCAAGTGTCCGATGAAGTCCCGCCACACCCACATCATAAAGCCTAACGACCTTGTTACCCAGCGCTTCAGCCGTGAGCGCAGCCTCCTCCGCGACCGGGATATCGCTGGTGCCGCCGGTGGCTACGATGACATTGCCGAGGCAGTCGGCTCTGGGAAGCTCTCCCACGATACCTATTCTTGCCTCCCGATGATAGGTAATGGGATTTTTCCCCAATTGCGTCGGAAACTTCCGGAGCCAAACGAGTAATGAGAATCGTTCCTTGGCTATTCTTTTGCATGACTTCGAGAATGCCTATAATCTGTTCCGCGGTTTTTCCCTCGCCATAGATTACTTCAGCCGCCCCCTTGCGTACCTTCCGATGGAGATCCACTTTGGCATAACCGATATCTTCAAAGGGTTTTACTTTGATTTTCAGCAATGCATCGTCTACGGACAGATTTCCTTTCTGCACATCTTCCAAAATCTGCCTGATTTCATTGTTCATTGCGCACCTCTAAATCCAACAACACTCCACCGTAATATTTTTTGAGCTCTGTCACGACTATATAGCGCAATTCCAAAAGCGTCGGGAACTGTTCCTCTGACATCTCCAGTCTTGCATAACCATCCACTAGGCGTACGCGAAAATCGTTGAACCCTAGCGAAAAGAGAAAATCCTCTGATTTTTCTGTTCTTTGGAGTTTCTCGATCGAAATTTCTTCACCGGCAGGGATACGAGTAGCGAGGCAAGCATAAGCAGGTTAGTTCAATGTGAATAACTCGGCTTCCTTGGAAAGACGACGCACATCCGCTTTGGAAAGCCCGCATTCCCGCAGCGGGGAACGGACAGATAGTTCCTTCAGAACACGCATGCCGGGTTTACCCCCTGTTTCCATCCATCACAATAGGGAAACCATCGGCTTGCGCTGATTGCAGTATGGCAGAGAACATCTTGCGTTTGCAATAATAGCACCGATCTTCCGGATTAGCTCAAATCAGCAGCTCTGCCAGAATATCGAGAGAGAGAATTTTAATATCTGCTTTTAGTACATCAGCCAAGCGTACGGTATCGTCTAGCTCGAAGCGAGGCTGAAAAGCTGATTTTAAATAATCGGCTTGAATCTGTGTACCGTTTTCTTCTATGGCTGCATGGAGGAAATAAGAAGAATCTACGCCACCGGAAAAAGCTAGGGCGATTTTGGGATTGTCTTTAAAAAATCGTGTAGCTTCAAAGCAGCAACCTTTACTTATAAACAGTTGCTTTTCATCGTAACGGAACCGGAAATATCAGTCAAATATAGGATGATGAAATCATCATTCTGTTCTTTGAACGTTCAGAACAAGCCATGCGAGGGGTTTTAGATCAACGGATTTTTTAGCCTAGCCGAGTAATTTTATTCGGGATAAATCCGTTACTCACCGAATACGATGAGAACTGTAATTCCGTCTTTGTCCAGATAAACGGTTTGATCTCCACCAGCTACTCCTTCGGTATAAAACACAATTTTCCACATGCCTGTTGCAGTATCATAGTATGTTTTAATTCTTACTTACGCCCTAAAGCTTCGTAATCAACCGCGATTCTTATAGTAGTAAACCGCTAACTGCGTGCGGTCACGCAAACCCAGTTTATCCAAAATCGTCGAAATATAGTTGCGCACCGTCCCTTCGCTGAAGTGTAAAGTTTCGGCGATTTCTTTGTTGTTCTTTCCTTCGGCGACCTGTTCGACGAGGCTGATTTCCTGCGGTGTCAGGACAGCGGACAGTCGGTTGATCGCATCGCTGCCCGCAGCCGTGGCGCCGGAATCGCTGCCGATGATGCGGGGGATCTGCTCAATGATCTCATCGCCGAAGACCCGCTGACCGTTCTGTACAGCGTATAGCGAGGGCAGAACGGCGTCGTAACTGGACTTCATGAGGTAGCCTTTGGCGCCGATGCGCAGGGCATCGAGGATGTATTCATCGTCCAGAAAGGTGGTCAGATAGAGGATGCGGGCGTCCGGGAATTTGGCCAGAATATTCTTACCTGCCGTGATGCCGTCCATACGATCCATACGGATATCCATGAGCAGAATGTCAGGGCGCAGCTCTTCGTACAGCGCCATGGCGGCGTAACCGTCGTGGCCGATGCCCACAACCTCTACGGCTTCTTGCTGATTCTTACGGGATCCGATTTCCACGATCATGCGGAGACTTTCACAGACCAGTTTGTCGTCGTCAATGATGATCAGTCTCATATCTTTTCCTCCTTTTTAGTGATTGGCAGGGTCACGAAAATTCGAAATCCGTCGCTTGTGGATATGTGGATGGTTCCTCCTTGGCCATGAACGCGGTCTTCCATGGTCACCAGCCCGATGCCGGTCGTTTCGGTTGGGCGGGGGTTTTTGGGATTGCCGTTGTCAGTGATGATCATGTGGTACTGACGAGCAGATTCAGTGAGTGACACCGTGACCAATGTGGCGTCGGAGTGTTTCATGGTGTTGGTTAGCGCTTCCCGCACAATAGCCAGCAAGGTATAGTGGTTTTTTGCATCCGGCTCCTGTTCAATGGCGACCGTTAACGTCATACGACAAAAAGTAAAGTTTTCCTGAATTTGTTCCAGCTCTCGGTAAATGTTCAGGGAGTCGCGATGGATATCGTGGACGCTGTCGCGGATTTGCTGCATGGCATCTGTCAGTGTCTGCTGCAGACTTCTGATGTAAGGGCGTTCGGATTCGCTCGCGATGATCTCCAAAGCACCGACTTGGAGAATAGAGGAGGAAAGCAGGTGGCCGACGTTGTCGTGGATTTCGGTGGAAATGCGATTTCTTTCCCGGAGTCTGGCGTTTGACATCTCCAACTCGCGGTTGGCGACCAGCTCGCGATTTTGTCGGTGCAGATCGCGCACCCGGCGTTTCTGGTCATCCACGGTATCAAAGTGCTTGCGGGTAAAGCCAAGTTCGCGGCGTGTGCGATAGGCGAGGATGAAAGCCAGCACCGAGGTCAGGATGAGGAGGGCGGCGGCATGGATTGGGGGTGGGTGTTGGATCCAGGATAACGGGACGGCGAGAAGCGCGTAAAGATAAGAGAGACGGTCGATTGAACTGATGAGAAGAGGAATGAAATATAGAAATGCCGGGCTGATCCACGAGAGCAAAACGAGCAGGAGGATAAAGAGGGCGGCGCAGCCGTTGGTGAAGCGGTGCCATTTCGGGTCTTTGGCGGTTTTTAACAACTGTGGAAGGGCAGCCAAAATCAGGGAGGAAAAGAACTCTACAATCGGCAGAGCGTCGGGTTGCGAGAGCATCGCTCCTACCGTCGAGAGGGCGGTGATCAAAATGAAATTGATGAGCAGATCCATGCGTTTTCCTCCAAACTCTAAGGTTGCTCAGCGTCTACGCAGTTTCTCTTTTCTCCGCTTTTCAATCCATGGTTAAGGATTGATCGTTTATAACCGATCTAGAAGCTTTTTTTATTATACAGGGTCGGCCACAAGAACAGCATCGTCCGATCACAGATATGACAATTGTCATCTGTGAATGATGACATCCTGCACTTCACCGCGTGTCCGGTAGCGCTTAGACTTTGGTTGAAGTTAAGAAACAACCGAAAGGGCGGGCAGTCGCCCTATGAAGGAGGATTCATATGCAAATAGAAGTACGAGTGCAAGATTTGGTCAAGCGCTATAAGGACTTGGTGGCTATTGATCATCTGGACTTAGAGATTCAAAAAGGGGAAATTTACGGGTTGCTTGGTCCGAACGGATCGGGTAAAACCACCCTGATCAACTGTATTCTTTCCTTACTGCGTTACGAAAAAGGTGAAGTCGAGATTTTCGGCGAACCGATGAAGCCGGACGCCTATCACCTCAAGCAGAATATCGGAGTGGTTTCTCAGGAGCCGGCTGTTTACGATGAGTTGTCGGTTTACGAAAACATCGATTATTTTTGCGGCCTTTACGTATCCGATAAAGCCGTTCGGAAAAAATTGGTGGAAGAGGTCATTGAATTTGTTCAGTTGGGCGAGTTTCGCAAATTTCGTCCGAAAAAGCTGTCGGGAGGTCTGCTGCGAAGACTGAATCTGGCCTGTGGGATTGCCCATAAACCTCGCCTCATCTTTCTGGACGAACCGACGGTGGCCGTAGATCCTCAGTCCCGAAACCGCATTCTGGAGGGTATCCGCCAGCTCCGGGACGAAGGTTCAACCATTGTGTATACAACTCATTATATGGAAGAAGTGGAGTTTCTTTGTGATCGTCTTTCTATTATGGATCGCGGCAAAATCCTGATTACGGGCACTTCGGATGAAATCAAAGCCATCAGCCGCTCGGGCGAGACGGTGCGCGTCGAGACTTTTGATCTCGAGGAAACGCATTTGAAAGCCCTCGAGGCTCTGCCTTCAGTGGAGTCGCTGGAATACGGTCAGGCTGAACTCGTTCTCAAGATGAAGCCCAAAACCAGCGGGCTCTTGGACATCCTGAACTATTTCGAACACCATGATATTCCTATGACGAAAATCAGTTCCAAACAACCGACCCTAAACGATGTCTTTTTGGAAATTACGGGAAAGGAGCTGAGAGACGATGTTTAAGCACATCACAAAATACAAGACATTGGCACTGGTCAAAGATCAGGCTTCGCTGTTCTGGACTCTCTTTTTCCCGATCGTTCTGGTGACGGTTTTCTACTTGGCAATGTCGGGATTGCTTTCGTCCGACATGTATCAATTTGATCCCATTGCCGTTGCCGTCGTGACCGAGGACGCAAAGCAGGAGGATCTGGAGGCTTTCGAGACTTTCCTTGACTATGTCGGTGTGCCGGGCACACCGGGTGAAGATGACGGGCCGTTGCAGGCCGATGCTGATCCGGAAGATGCCTACATCATTTATACAAAAGTGGATCCGGACGAAGCGCGGGCATTGTTGGACAAAAATCAGATCTACGCCTGTGTCGAGGTGGGTGAGACGATGACAATGACAGCGAAAAATGCGCGCAACAGCTCGAATTGGCGTAACGGAAGCGTTCTGCACGCCCTCCTCGAACGCTATGCACAGGTCAAAAACACGATGAGTTCCATCGGAAAAATGGCGATGACGGGCGCCATCCGACCGGATCCCGACTTCGGGGATAAAATCCGGCAGGCGTTTGAGTCGGACGCGGGGTTGCAGGAGGAAGATCGCGGCACAAAACAAGGCGATGTTCTGATTTATTTCTTCGCCCTTCTGGGTTACCTAACCATCTTCCCGATGTCCACCACTGTCTTGTCGGTTGCCGAAATTGAAGCCAATCAATCGCCACGCGCGGCTCGCTCTTGGTTGGCTCCCTACCCGAAATGGAAGCGCTTTTTTGCCGAAATTCTGCCGGTCGTTGTTCTATACTCCATTCTGAACGTGATCATCTATTACTATCTTGGGGCCCTCGGTGTGGGCTTTGGTTCACAGACAGGTTACATCCTCATCCTGTTGCTGCTGGGTACTCTCACGGGCATCTTTATGGGTACGGCCGTCGGCTCGCTGTTCAAAGGTACGCCAGGTATCAAAACGGCCCTAGGCATCGGACTGCCGCTCGCGATGGGATTTTTTTCCGGCATGATGGCGGCCGAGATCCGCAAAATGATCAAAGATTCGGTGCCGTTTCTGCACAAAATCAATCCGGTTGCCCTAGTGACCGAGGGATTGTACAGCTTATATAACTACTCGACTTTGGATCGGTATTTTGAAATCGTTATCCGCTTGAGCATTTTTCTGGTCATTGCCATCGTGCTCACCATCATCGGTTTAAGGAGGTCGAACTATGAGAGCCTTTAAACTATATTTCAAAGTGATGCGCAGCAGCATTGCGGCCATCCTGACCTATCTCGGTATTTTCGTCGTCATTTTCAATTTCATCATTCAGGCGCAATTGCCCAGTGAAAAAGAGGATTTGAATATTCAAGAACATAAGATCGCCGTATTTGATGCCGATCAATCAACGGTCTCAAAGGCATTCACTGCCTATTTGGCGGAGCACGCTGAGATCGTCGAGCTGGAAGATACCGAGATTGCCGTTAACGATGCTCTCTTTGACGGAGACGTTTACTACGTCATTCGGATTCCGCAGGGTTTCGGGGCACAGATGTTGGATCCGGAGCGCAACAATGCCGAACTGAACGCGCGCGGCTCGATCTATGTACACCTTTCCATTGCTTCGGCTCAATTGGTCGAAAGTTATAACCGGACTTTTCAGGTCTATAAACAGGTTTTCGGCGGCAGTATTCCGGAGGGTCAGTTGGAGGAAACCTTGGATTCGATTAGAACCGATTTGCAGGTAGAGGTTTCCACTCGCGCCTTTCAGTCCGGGGATGCATCCAAACTCGGCCTCTTGGGACTCTCTTTCAATTACACGTTTTATATCATCATTGCTCTGCTTTCTGCGGTGATTGGCGGCACACTGATTTCCATGGAAAATCAGGCCGTCAAAAGGCGTGATCTGGTCTCCGGTATCCCTGAGCGGCAACGAACCTTCGGTATTTTTCTGGCAACCCTGCTCTTTAGCGTTGTTCTCTGGATTTTACTGATTGTTATCCTGTACAGCTGGCTGGGTTTCGACTTGCTGAACGATAATAGAAGTCCGTGGCTAATCGGTGTGAGCTTTGTGCACATGGTCGCTATACTGGCCATTGTCAACTTTTTCATTACTTTGTTGCGCAACAAAGGCTCAGTGAGTTTCTTTTCAACGGTTTTCAGCCTTGCTCTCTCCTTTACTTCCGGCGTTTTTGTACCCTTGGAATTTATCCAAACGCCGGTGCGGAAATTAGCCAGCTTCACGCCGACCGTTTGGGCAGTCAAGGCGAACGAGACCATCGTCAATATGCCGGAGCAGGCGCCTGACTATTNCTTTGTTTGGCAGGCGATGGGCATTATGTTTCTGATGGCGGCTGCATTCCTTTGTCTTACCCTCGTAGTGCGCAGAAGCCGCCAACGCAGCGTAGCCTAGTTTCGCACGTCAGTTACGGCAACCTCGAGAGGCTTGTGCAGAAGTCGCCAACGCAGCGTAGCCTAGTTTCTCGGAAAGTATATTTGTAAAAACAACCAGTTCTTCAGGGGCTGTCTCAAAATCGCTCAACAAAGGCGATGATGAGATAGCCTCTCTTTTCGTCACACTATTTGTCCGAACAAGCTGAACCCGAGCGTGCAGTTTTTCAGTTAATGTCGAATTTCTGGATTTGGCACTTGATACCCGCACCCGGATGTACAATTTTGCAACTAAAATCGAAAAAATGAACTGTACGCCTGCGCCCGGCTCCACGTGCGTTCAATTTTTCAATTAGTATCGAATTTTTAGACTTTTCACCCGGTGCCGGCACCCTTGATGTGCGGTTTTTCAACTTTTTGCAGCGATTTTTCGGTTTAAGTTGAATTTTTGCACAGCTTAGGGGGCTAAGTGTTATAGCGTCGCCCGAGCGTGCAGTTTTTCAGTTAATATCGAATTTCTGGATTTGGCACTTGATACCCGCACCCGGATGTACAATTTTGCAACTAAAATCGAAAATATGAACTGTATGCCGGCGACCGGTAGCCCGAGCGTGCAAATATCAGTTAATACTGAATATTTGGATTTAGCATCTGATGCCTGACACCCGGGAAAATTGCGGTTATTACCGGAGGCAGTTCGGGTATTGGAAGAGCAGTTTGTTTCTTATGTTCGAAATCTAAAAGAGGATAAAAAGGAGGATTGATTCAAAGGGTTTTTGACCGTATTATTCAGCGCTTTTATTCATGAGACCTTCGGTCGCTTTGTCCGGAGAAAACATCATCTCATAAGAGGTCGAGTATATCGGGCTTGCTTACTAAAAGCTAACACCGTTCCAACAATGAATGGAAATAAACAGTACAAAACTCCTGTCGCGCGGTCTCTTGAATACCGATAAGCAAACTGATAATTAATATAGAATATTGGAATNAGTCCGATAACAGGAATCAAAGACATAATGAACAGCATGACCGGACTATATCCCAATGCAATCTTGTATCGAGTCCACTCGCCGTAAATGGGAATTAATGCTTTCCACCCTTTTTCGCCGGCTTTCTCAAACAGTTTCCAATTAGCGATTGTCATCACAAGAACCATCACAAGAAATACCAGACAAAGAACGAAAAAGATCAACAATAGAAAATATGGAGGATCGTAATTGCTTTCCGGTATATCGACTGTTCGTTGAGCGATTTTTAATAAAAACATTATTCTACCTGCCTCTATAGACTCACGGGAAAAGAAAACACATTAGGTATTTCGTTTTCGCCGAATACGGAAATCCCCATCCGATACATTGCTTGCGTGGAGCAAACTGTCATCTCCGTTGTGTTACCACACTCTCTCTACGATCATTCCCTTTCACATGACAATTGATTTCCTGAATGGTTGTATACCTATCGTATCAAAATTGTCTCATTTAGACATTACATTCTTCTTATAGTATGGAGCGTGCAGAGTCATGTCGTGTGGTAGGATTTTTTAAGAAGAACAATGATGGGAACATGGCAAATTCAAAAGGCGCTCATCATGCACGAAATGAATAGGAGGTCTTATGGCTGTAAAATGCCCTTCATGCGGAGGCCACATGGCTTTCAATGTACCCACTCAAGCTTTGAAATGCAGATACTGCGACAGGGATATGCAAATCGAGGATTACGATCTTGCGAACGTTGCGGAAACTGATAAAGACACCTACACGGTAACGGTATACAAGTGCCCGAACTGCGGAGCCGAGCTTTCCGCTCCGGACGATCAGACGGTGGCTTATTGCTCGTACTGCGGCGGCGAGTCTATTCTTTCAATGAAACAGGAAGAGGCGATAAGACCTTCAAGGATCATTCCGTTCAAAATTTCCAAGGAAAAGGCTATCGAGACTTATGAAGAGGCTCTGAGATCTTACCGCTATGTTCCGAAGGAGCTTAAAGAAGGTGAGCATATCAACAGCTTCAGAGGGATCTATATTCCTTATCTGAGTTATGAGGTTGATGTCCCGGATAATGCTATGAAACTGAAGGGAACATTGGACTATACGAGCGGCAAATGGGATTACCATGAGGAGTATGACATCGACGTTGAGATAGGCGGAACCATTAAGGGCATAAGCTTTGATGCGTCCTCTTCATTTGATGACAGTATTGCCAGAGAAATTGCTCCCTTCGATACGGCAGAGGATGAGGCCTTTAGAGAGGCATATCTTGCAGGGTTTTATTCAGATAAACTGACAACTCCTCCTGAGGCCTACGGCGATATGGTTGAGAAGATGGCTATCGATACGGTCTACGACGGTATCGCTGACAGAACAGGACTTGTCAAGGTGGTACCTCCGAACGAGTATTCGGAGAGGAAAAGACAGACCGGTGTTAATGGGTACAGGCACAGGGTAGACTTGTTCCCGGTTTGGTTCCTGACCTGGAAAAACAAGGGGAGGGTGGCATATTCCGTAATGAACGGCCAAACGGGAAACCTTTCGATGGATATTCCGGTGGACAAAAAAGCATTCTTCAAGGTTTCAGCAATTATGACAGCTATACTATTTGTCATTTTGTCGCTGCTTCCTATGTTTATACTGCCTAAGACAATCTCTTGGGTCGCTGCCATTTTCCTTGTGATATCTTCGATCGTATTCTCTAGTGAAATTTCGAAAATCTACTACAGAGAGAACCGTATTTTTGATATTGGATACGTGAATGCCAAGAAAGGAATACAGAAAAAGGAAAAGAAGAGAGCGCCATCTCCTAGGAAACAGGGTTGTCTGAGTGGGATACTGGTCGTACTCGTTATATTAGCAGTATTTGCGTATTTTGTACTCTCGGATATTTTGGATAGCAACGGGCACTTGGTTAACCCTGTTGTGTACGCCATCACTCTGCTTATTCAGATTGTTCTCTTCATAAGGACGACGAGCAGAGCTGCAAAAATAGAGAAGAAGACAGCTCCCATACCGATGCTGATTGGAGTCATTGTACTCGTAATAGGGCTGTTGATAGGAATAAAGAATCCCGCATACGATTTTTGGTATTACGGAATGGCTATTCTCTGCCTGCTCGCCATGCTTGGGAACATGGTCTCAATGATCCATTATTTGAACTATTTGACCACGAGACCGGTGCCGGACTTCTTCAGAAGGGAGGGCGCGGATCATGGGAAATAGAAAGCGATATGGAGCGATTTTTTTGCTCGCGGTGGTGCTTGTGTTTGTTTTCATAATGCCCGCCTTCGCGGATGGAGAAGCAGTATTAAAATACACTGCCGATAACGGCAATATGGTCGTAATCGACGATTCGGCAGAACTTCTCACTGAAGGGGAAAGGGAGCTCTTGCTCGAGAATATGAAGGCCGTGACAGAGTATGGGCATGCCGCCTTCGTCACCATTAATGAAAATGACATCTCTGCGGAAAAATACGCAAGGAACAGATATTATAAACTTTTTGGCGAGCAGTCGGGGACGCTCTTTCTGATAGACATGGACAATAGAATGATTCAGTTCTACTCGGACGGTAAGTCTGCAAAATCGATCAATAACACGAAATCGAACGAGATTGCCGATAATATTTATAAGTACGCTTCCAAAGAGAAATATTTTGAATGTGCAAATGAGGCTTTTAATCAAGTACTTGTAGTCCTTCAGGGTGGGAGATTATCCACACCGATGAAGCATGTGACAAATGCTCTCATGGCTGTATGTCTCGGGCTTCTGTTGAACTTTCTGTTTGTGGCATTTAACAGAATGAGAAAAGTATCGATCAAGAAGATTGACAAGGAGCAAGTCATCGAAGGTGTCGGCCTTAGGGCAAGAACCGATTTTGTAAGGCATGTAAGCCCAAAGATGATCTCGCAAAAAAGGAAACGCCACACGGAGTCATCGTCCGGCGGCGGCGGAGGTGGCGGCGGAGGCGGTGGCGGCGGCGGCGGAGGTGGGAGCTCCGGCGGTCACTCGTTCTAATCAAGGCGTCTTTTCCATGAAACTTTGGGCAACAGCATTCTTTTTTTCGAAATGTGCTTGTGGCGCGGTGTTCTATAAAACACTTTTCCATAGAGTCAAAAAACGGCCTTTGATTGTTTTAGTGACACTATTTGTCTTGAGCACATTTTTGCTTTCTGCCTGTGCAGGGCAGCTGACAACACCGCCATCAGGATCAAGCGGGATGCTGACGAAATCCGCAGCCATAACGGCGCCATCTACGCCGCCTAGCGCCGAAACCACGGCTCTAAAAACGCCGATTTCCACAGGCATAACGGCACCGTCTACTCTGGAATCAAGCGCGGTCAGTACATTGCAGCCTTTCCCGTCTCCGGAAGAACTCGCGAACGCGTTCATTGATCCGTTTATCGATGAGGCCATCGCTTTGATTGACGCGGATCGCCGACAACTGTCCCGCGTCTCATTCGGTTATGAGCCAAAACTTCTCTACGACGATCTGGGCGAAGAAGAGAAAGCACTGTACGACGAAATGTTAAAGAACACGCAGTCTCTTAAACCATTTTCTTATACAGCCGCGCAGCATGGATACGAGGGCATGGACATGGCGATGAACGTTTGCATCGCTGTAAAAATCGACCATCCTGAAATTGAAAACTACTATATATTGCGTGAGGTGATCGAGGACGGCATGACAACCGCGGTGGAAGCCCTCTACTTCATGCCTTGGGATGCAGAACTGCAAACGGCCGATTCTGCCATGCTCAGCGAAGAAATACGACGCTTCGACGCTGTTTGTACACGAATCGTAGATTGTATGCCGGGTGATTTTTCGACCTATGACAAATACCGTTATCTGGCGTCGGTTATTTCACTTGTCACCTCGTATGACTATGACGGCGTAGGGGGCTGGCAGCTTGGAACCGCATACGGTTCCATTATGAGCGGGCGCTCAATCTGCCAAGGATATTCAAGAGGGTTTTTGTATCTTTGTCAAAAAGCTGACTTGTGGTGTGAAACTGTAGTGGGAACCGCCGGGGAGAATGTCGGCCATATGTGGAATATGGTAAAGCTGGACTCCGGCACCTATTTTGTAGACATTACATGGTGTGACGAGGCGGGCTTGCCCGGCAGTGCGGAATGGCACAACTACTTCATGCTTACACAGGACGACATTCTCTTTGATCACACAATCACCGACGGCAAAGTTGCAACCGGCAAGGCAATCAATTAGCTGTTTTCCTCCCGATGATTTCACAAATATAATTCTTCTCGAAAGATTGCGTCAGTCAAGGTTGAAGATAAGCGGCTCTTTTCGCGTTGAACCTTGCTTTATGGGCTTTGTCGGATAGCCGATCGTCATCGCGCAGACCAAGTCGTAGTCTTCCGACACGCCGTACTCCGTTTTAAACGCTGGAGAGTTAAAATAATATTCGCCAAATCCTATCCAGCAGTTTTCAATCCCTATTTCACGGCCTGCAAACAAGATATTGGCGGCTGCCAGTGTGCAGTCAATATCACTTTTCCTTTCATCGTGTTATTCCTCTAATAACGATCGCAGGTGCCTGTCAAATGCCTCGAGAAACTCGACAATTTCCGACAACTTTTCTGCAGGATAAGAACGCAGGAAGCCAAGATCGCGTTTCTCCCAAGCTAGGTGTCCTTTCCGGTGCTCGTCAAAGACACACTTTCCTTTCTCCGTGTCAACAAAAATGTTGTCAGAGTATTGCAACTGAGGTGACATACGGTGTCAAACATACTGGCGAACGAGTGCCCGGGAATTACGAATTAATCATCATAAAGCTACAGCTTTCCCGAAGGCTATCTGCAGAAAGAAATGATCCCGGCTTGTTCCAGTTCCTTCGTGCCTAGCGAACGATAAAAATCTTTGGCTCTTTCATTCGCCATATCCGTGTTGACTTGAATCTACCTGACGGAGGCATACTAGTAAAGTATCAGCAAGAAGTCCTGACTCAATAATGAGCAAGATTGACAAAAAGGATTCTCAATAAAGCGTCCTCCGGCCTGTTCCTTCTTAGCCGCTCTTCGGGCGCTAACCGAAACTTATTCATATAGCCATGTTGAACGACGGTTTTGACATCATGGCAAAGCCGTCGTTTGCTTTTCTTGTCTAAGAAATTATAGCGGGATGCCGGAATAAATGAACGATCGACAACGCTTCGGCTCATGCTGTTTACAAGGCGCAGACTGCTTTTGAAGGAGCAGCTGAAAAAATGGGCGTTGTAAACGATGGAGATATTCAGGCTTTAGTCGATGAAATTCGGTATGGAAAATGAGAATACTGGTCGACACTAACATTCTCATTTCCGCCATTCTCTTTCCAGACTCTAAGCCTGCCAAAGCCCTTCTTAAAGTATCTGAAAAACATAAAATGGTTCTTTGCGAGCAGAATCTTAGCGAGTTTCGGGAAGTTATTAAGCGAAAAGCACCCGAATACCTGTCGGACGAGGAAGTTTTACTTTCAGAGCTTTCTTATGAGCTGCTTCCTGCTTCTTACCAGTCTGGAATGCGTATTCGAGATCCAAAGGATCAACCGATTCTAAATGCAGCTATTCTTGCAAATGTCGATTTGCTGATCTGTCCAAAAACAATCCTACATGGGGATTATGCACTGTTTTGGTGGTTGGCTCATTATATGATTGTCCGCCGACCCGCAAAAAACGGGAGCATTTGCTCCCGTTTTTTGGCGGCCGCTTGCGCGCGTGGTGGGGGGTAATGGGAATTAGATTGCCATTGCCACGCGAGCACCCTCGTAGATGGCTTCGAGCGCACTGCGCGCTTCCTTCGCGTCACCGATGGTGTAGACCTCGGGTGCGAGTTCTTCCTTGCCGGGGAACTTGTCGACCGACTTGGAACCTGCGGCGACGATGATGGTATCGAAGCCATCAAAGGTTACCTCGGAACCGTCTTTTTCGGCGTAGAGTACGCCGTCTTCAAGACGCGTGACTTTCGTGTTGACATAGACCTCAATGCCGTGCTCGCGGAAACGCTTGAGCAAGGAGTCGCGTACGGTCATGTAGAGATCGCCTGCGATGGCGGGAAGCATCTCGACAACGGCTACACGCTCACAGTAATCTTCGCAGAATTCAGCCGTTTCGACACCAACCATACCTCCGCCGATGACGAGAGCGCTAGATGCCAACTGAACGTTTCCACAGAGCACGTCGTTGGCTTGGACTACGTTCTCAGCGCAATCGAATCCGGGCAGGTTCAGCATGATGGGCTCGGCGCCTGTTGCGTCGATGAAAATGTCGGGCGCTTCCTGACGCACGAAATCCGATGTGACCTCGTGGTCGAAGACCATATTGACGCCGTTCTTCTCACACATGTAGAGATAGTGACGCAACACACGCGTAATCTGCTGCTTGAAAGGAGGATAGGCGGCGATGAGGAACTGTCCGCCGGCTCTGTTTCTACTGTTCTTTTCGTAGAGCCAGACATCGTGTCCGCGTTCGGCGGCGACGAGTGCAGTATAGAGGCCACCGACACCTGCACCGGCAATGAGAACCTTCTTTTTCTCTTCGGCGGGTCCGTACTGGATTGCCTCGCGGTTGTTGGAGAAGGGGTTGAAGATACAGGAGACGCCCCAGTCGCCTTCTTGCAATGTATCGTGATCGTTAAAGCTCATGCATCTCTGCGTGCAGCCGATACAAGGCGTAATCTCATCAACTCTGCCTTCTTCCATTTTCTTCGGCAGGAAGGGGTCGGCAATGCTTGCGCGTCCGAGACAGATGAAGTCGGCGTCGCCGCGCTCGATCGTATCTTCGATCATGCGGGGGGTGGCGAGACGACCGGCCAAACCGACGGGAATATCGACATACTCTTTGATACGGCGAGCGCCGAACCAGTTCCAGCCCTCATCATAGTCGGACGGCGGAACGATCACGTCCCAAGCCGCATAGGTACCGGCGGACACGTTGATGGCGTCGCAGCCCGCTTTTTCCATGATGCGGCAGAAAGCGATGGACTCGTTTTCCGGCAGACCGCCGACACGCCCTTCGATCGTGTCGACACGGCAGATGATCATGAAGTCTTTCCCGCAACGCTCGCGGATACCTTTGACGATTTCGGTATGGAAGAG
>JGI24708J26588_10001187_pt1 | contig 20640 bp, 14 predicted proteins | sample BioPla1DNA2_FD_26588 | JGI IMG/M metagenome (IMG submission 26588) | reverse complement strand
GGTGCAGCTGTGATGCTGCCCATAGTGATGGCCATTCTGGCACTGTTTTTTCGCATCAAGGCAAGCAAAGCGCTCAAAGCGGGCTTGCTTGTAGGTATCGGCTTTCAGGGCTTGCAACTGGTTGTGGGCCTTTTGCTCGAAGTGATCTCCCCCGCCATCGCTTATTATCAGGGGCTGGAAACGATCGGTTTTACAACGGTTGATCTCGGTTGGGCAGCAGTGGGCGCAGCCGCCTGGTCTGTGCCCTTTGCGGCCCCTGCCGTCTTATTGATTATCTTGACAAATATTGCGTTGCTTGCACTCAAAAAAACGAAAGTGCTCAATGTGGACATTTGGAACTTCATACATCTTTTAATTCCCGGCACACTTGCCTATGCCTTAAGTGGCAGCGTTCTTGCAGGCTTGGCTGTAACGGTGGGGTTGTCCGTTATAAACTTGCTGCTCGCCGAGAGGTTGGCACCACAATGGATAGAGTACTATGGACTGGAAGGGACTACTTGTTCCACTTTTTCCTTTATTTCTTTTGCTTATCCCTTTGGGGTTTTAATGAACAAACTATTTGATCGCATCCCGGGCCTAAAGGACGTTGAGTTGTCCTTGGCGGCGGTGGCGGAGAAAATTGGTTTATTTGGAGATACTTCGGTTGTGGGCTTACTTGTGGGCGTAGGCTTGGCGCTGCTCACGAAGCAGGATTGGCAAACGGTATTGGCCATGGGTGTGGGTATTTCGGCTGTTTTGGTCCTGCTGCCCAAAATGGCCGCTGTCTTGGTGGAAGGCTTAGCAACTGTGGGTGCCGGGGCCCAGAAGTTTATGCAAGCAAAAATAGGCCAAGATGCCGAACTTTATATCGGCATGGACATTTCGCTAGGGTTAAGCGATCCCACCGCCGTTACCACAACCGCGTTTTTAATTCCACTGGCAGTTTTGTTTGCCTTTTTAATTCCCAATATGTCTTATTTTCCGGTTGGTTTACTGACCTCCATTGTGCACATGGTGCCCCTTTTGGCCATGACCAGCCGGGGAAATGTGTTAAGAACGCTAATCAGCGGCGCTTTGCTGCTCCTTATGGTGCAGATTTTCGCTAATGCCTTTGCACCTGAAGCGACCGCCATGATGCAGGCTACCGCTGTGAGCGTAGAGGGTACTGTAACAGATGGATTTTTCGGCTACAATATTGCTAATGTAATCATCAGCCTTTTTAGCAGGGGGGTTTTAAAGTAAAGATGATTTTTCAAGAAGGTGACCGTTTAATTTACAGCTATGACGGCGAACAAGTTTGGCTCGAAGCCTGGGGGCCTAATGCTTTGCGAGTCCGGGCAACCAAAGAACACAAAATGCCCATTGAAGATTGGGCACTGCTGCCCGCTAAGGGGGGCAAGGCCCAAATCTCTATATCCGGTACCGGAGCAACCATTACAAATGGCAAGATTAGGGCAGAATTGGAGCATACCGGCAAAATAACTTTTTTCAATGACCGGGATGAGCTGCTGCTGGAAGAATATGTGCGCAACCGCAAGGAATATGATGAGCACAAGCCTGGGGCCATGCCCAAAACATTCGCTTCCGCTCTAAACCTAGAAGCGAGGGAGTTTAAGCCAATTTTGCAGGGCGATTACACGCTAACAGTTCGTTTTGAATCCAATCCGCATGAAAAAATTTACGGCATGGGGCAATATCAGCAGCCATTTTTAGACCTAAAGGGCTGCCAATTAGAGCTCGCGCACCGCAACTCTCAGGCGAGCGTGCCCTTTATGCTCTCCAGTTTGGGCTACGGCTTTTTATGGAACAACCCGGGTATTGGCAGTGTAAATTTTGCCAAGAACTTGACAACCTGGCAGCTTAATTCCACTACCGTTATGGACTACTGGATCTGTGCAGGAGATACGCCTTCCCAAATAGTCGAACAGTACGGGCAGGCAACCGGAACGGTGCCCATGATGCCCGAATACGGCTTGGGCTTTTGGCAATCCAAGCTCCGTTACCAAACGCAGGAGGAGCTATTGGGCGTAGCCAGGGAATACAAAAGGCGCGGCTTGCCGCTAGATGTGATTGTTATTGATTTTTTTCACTGGACAAAGCAAGGAGACTGGAAGTTTGACCGGGACTATTGGCCTGATCCGGAAGCAATGGTCAAAAAGCTAAAGGAAATGGGCATCGAGCTAATGGTATCTGTCTGGCCCACAGTCGATCACACAAGCGAAAACTATCAAGAAATGGTGGAAAAAGGCTATCTGATTCGCACCGATCGGGGTCATCGCATCGCCATGGATTTTTACGGCAACACAATCCACTTTGATCCCACTAACCCTAAGGCCAGGCAGTACGTGTGGGAGAAGATCAAGCAAAACTACTACGATTACGGCATCAAAATCTTCTGGCTGGATGAAGCTGAACCTGAGTATTCTTACTACGATTTCGATTTGTACCGCTACCACTTGGGGCCTAATGTGCAGATCGGCAACATTTTCCCCGTTAAATACGCCCAGGCCTTTTACGAAGGTATGGAGTCTGAAGGCCAGGAAAACATTGTCAATTTGGTGCGCTGCGCCTGGGCGGGAAGCCAACGCTACGGCGCCCTGATCTGGTCCGGGGATATTCACTCTTCCTTCACCAGTATGCGCAACCAAGTTGTTGCCGGTTTGAACATGGGTATTGCGGGCATCCCCTGGTGGACAACGGATATTGGCGGTTTTCACGGAGGCAGCCCGGCTGATCCCCAATTCAAAGAAGTGTTTGTGCGCTGGTTCCAATACGGCACCTTTTGCCCGGTGATGCGCTTGCACGGAAGCAGAGATCCCCATTCAGAACCCCTGGGCACATCAGGCGGCGGTGTTTGCACCTCAGGTGCAGATAACGAGGTCTGGAGTTACGGTGAGGATGTTTATAACATTTGCGTTGAATACATGCAAATTCGGGAACGGATCAAACCTTATGTCCGGGAACAAATGAAAGCAGCTCACGAAAAAGGTACTCCTGTAATTCGTCCGCTGTTCTATGATTTTCCCCAGGATGGGCAGGCATGGGGCATCGAAGATCAATACATGTTCGGGCCTGACGTCTTAGTGGCGCCTGTGCTGCACGCCGGGGCAAAAACTCGAGAAGTGTATCTTCCTGCCGGTGCAAGTTGGCGCAACGCCTGGACGGGTCAAACGTTGCAAGGCGGCCGGACAATTGAGGTGGAAACACCAATTCACCAGATCCCCCTCTTTTTTAAAGATGAGGCAGAACTGCCAATCAAACTTGCGTAATGCTTGACAACAAAGGATGACATTCAGTGAAATTACAAGTTGCGGTAATAGGCTGTGGCAATGTTTCGGCCGTGCACTTCCCGCCAATTGTTGAATCCAAGGCAGCTGAACTTGTTGCCGTTTGCGATATTAAGCCGAAGAGAGCCCAAGCAGCCGCGGACAAGCACCGGGTGCCCTGGTTTAGCCATTACGAAAGGGTTTTAGAGCTTAAGCCTGATCTAGTTCATATTTGCACACCGCACCACACCCACGCCGAGATAGCGGTTGCAGCTGCAGAGCGCGGAATTCATGTGCTCACCGAAAAACCCATGGCAATTAACTTAGCGGATGCGGATCGCATGATCCGCACCGCTCGCAAAACCAAGGTTAAGCTTGGAGTTATTTTTCAAAACCGCTATAATCCCGCTTCTCAGGCGGTATACGAGGCGGTGCAGGAAGGGGCGCTTGGTGAACTTTTGGGCTGCCGTTTGTTTGTGACTTGGTGCCGCTTGCAGCACTACTACAGCCTAAGCGATTGGAAAGGCACCTGGTCCGAAGAAGGCGGCGGTGCTTTGATCAACCAGGCGATTCATACGATAGATCTCATGCAATGGATAATGGGTGATGTCGCTAGCTTGCAAGGGTCAGTAGCCAACCGCGCCCACCCGGAAATTGAAGTGGAAGATGTGGCTGAAGCTCGGATCCTTTTTAAAAACGGCGCAGTAGGCAGTTTATATGTGTGCAATTATTACACCTATGATGCGGACTGCTTTTTGGAAATTCACGGCACAGAAGGTGTTGCCCGCCTGGAAAAAGAAAGGGCAATCATTCGCGTGAAAGGTAGGCCTGAGCGGATCATTGCCTGCGAAGGGGCACCGGGCTTGGGCAAACCTTCCTGGGGAGCGAGCCACAAAACGCAGATTGAGCAGTTTCATCGATCCGTTTTAAACGGGTCGCAGGTGGAAATAGACGGTGCATCCGGCCGTAAAGCGTTAGAAATTGTGCGGGCCATCTATTACAGCAGCAGCCTCAAGGGCGAAAGCATCCCATTTCCCTTTCAAGAACCTGCCGGCTTTAATCCTCCGCCTCTTGGCTAGATGTGGGGCTCCTTTAGTTATAAAGGTTTTGGCAGCGCAGACAGGATCTGTTATCATAAAAAGGAAGGCTTTGTTAATTCACAGAAAGGATAGGGTCGACATGGCTGAACTTTCGTTGGAAAAGAGAAAAAAGGCTATTTTAAACGGCACGACCGCTCTGGGGATTGAATTAGGTTCCACCCGAATCAAAGCGGTATTGATTGATGAAGATTATCAACCCATTGCCATCGGCAATTACGATTGGGAAAACAAATTGGTGGATAATATTTGGACGTACTCACTAGATGAGATCTGGGCGGGTGTGCAAGGAAGTTATGCCGATTTGAAAAATCAGGTTAAAGATCAATATGGGATTGCTTTGACAAAGCTAGGTTCTTTGGGAATCAGTGCCATGATGCACGGCTACATGGCTTTTGATAAAAACGACAATCTCTTGGTTCCCTTCCGCACCTGGAGAAACACCATGACACAGCAGGCTTCAGCTGAACTAAGTGAGCTGTTTCAATTTAACATTCCCCAACGCTGGAGCATTGCCCATCTTTACCAAGCAGTCCTAAAGGGCGAAGAGCATGTTGGGCAGATTGACTACTTAGTTACGCTCGCAGGCTATGTGCATTGGCAATTGACGGGAGAAAAGGCATTGGGCATTGGCGATGCTTCCGGAATGTTCCCAATTAATGACCAAGAGCATCAGTATGATCGGGTGATGCTGGACAAATTTGATAATTTAACCGAGCCGCGCGGCTTTCCTTGGAAGCTTAACCATATTCTTCCCCAAATCTTAGAAGCGGGCAGCCCGGCGGGAGCATTAACCGCTAGAGGGGCTAAACTTTTGGATCCTTCCGGAGAACTTGAGGCAGGCGTGCCATTTTGTCCACCTGAAGGAGACGCGGGCACCGGAATGGTGGCAACGAACAGTGTGGCCAAAAGGACCGGTAATGTTTCTGCGGGTACGAGCATTTTCGCCATGGTAGTGCTAGAACACGAATTGCGTTCTTTTTACGAAGAAATCGATCTTGTTACTACTCCTGCGGGCGATCCGGTGGCCATGGTTCACTGCAATAACTTCACCTCCGATTTGAATGCTTGGGTTAATCTATTTGGCGAATTTGCTGGGCTCATGGGCTTGGAAGCATCCCAGTCCCGGCTGTTCTCTGTGTTATTTAAACAGGCCTTAAAAGGGGATCAGGATTGCGGCGGCTTGCTTGCCTACCCCTATTTATCCGGTGAACATATTACCCAATTCGAAGAAGGGCGTCCCCTTTTCACCAGGCTTGCAGATGCCAATTTCAATTTAGCTAACTTTATGAAAGTCCATCTGTTTACCAGTTTCGGCGCGCTTAGAATCGGTATGGATATTCTGTTTAACAAGGAAAATGTTCAGATCGATAAGCTATTGAGCCACGGCGGCCTTTTCAAAACGAAAGGGGTTGGGCAAAAAATGATGGCAGCCGCACTTCACACACCCATTTCAGTCATGGACACGGCAGGTGAGGGCGGAGCCTGGGGTATGGCCCTTTTGGCCCATTACATGCAGACTAAGGACGAAGGGGACACGCTGGACGATTATTTAGACAGCCGCGTGTTCGCAGACGGCTCCCAGACAACTATGCAGCCTGATGCGGAAGAGGTGGAAAGCTTTAACCTGTTTATGAAACGTTATTTGGCGGGCCTGCCAATTGAGCGGGCGGCCATCGACTCTTTTAAACAATAAGTAAAGCGAGGGAAACCAAGCAATGTTGGAAAACCTAAAGCAAGATGTGCTCCTTGCCAACAAAGAGCTACAGGCACAAAATTTAGTCATTTACACCTGGGGCAATGTGAGCGGAATAGATAGGGAAAAGGGTTTAGTGGTCATCAAACCAAGCGGGGTGGCCTATGATGATTTGACTGCAGATGATCTGGTGGTGCTGGATTTGGACGGCAAGGTGGTGGAAGGCGATTTGCGCCCTTCATCAGATACAGCTACTCATCTGGAGTTGTACAGACAGTTTGAAGAAATAGGTGGAGTTGTGCACACCCACTCGCTCTGGGCCACGATTTGGGCCCAGGCCGGTCGAGGCATACCTTGCCGGGGCACAACACATGCGGACTATTTTTACGGTGAAATTCCCTGCACACGACCACTAAACAAGCAAGAAGTGGAAACGTACTACGAATTAAATACGGGTAAGGTGATTGTGGAGCGCTTTGACGGTTTGGATTACAGACAAGTTCCTGCAGTTCTGGTGGCAGAACACGGGCCATTTGTCTGGGGCAAAGATGCACACGAGGCGGTGCACAACAGTGTTGTGCTGGAGCAACTCGCCCTGATGGCTTATTTTACCGGTTCGCTATCCGGCTCCCAAGAGCCCATTTCTCAACATGTACTAGACAAGCATTATTTGCGTAAACACGGGCCAGGTGCCTATTACGGTCAGTAGACAGGAGGAAATACAATGGATTTGAACTTGAAAAAACTACAGGTTTGGTTTGTAACAGGCAGCCAGCATCTTTATGGCGACGAAACATTGCAGCAAGTGGCAGCAAACTCTAAACACATCGTTGCAGCCCTCAACGATGGGGGCGAAATTCCGGTTGAAGTGGTGCACAAGCCCATTCTCACTTCATCTGACTCTATCAGCAGATTGATGGCAGAAGCCAATGCTGCTAAAGAGTGCATCGGCATCATTTCCTGGATGCACACATTTTCACCTGCGCGGATGTGGATTGCGGGCCTAAATACTTTGCGCAAACCCCACCTCCATTTTCACACCCAATTTGTGCGTGACATCCCCTGGGCAGAAATCGATATGGATTTCATGAATCTTAACCAATCAGCCCACGGCGGCCGGGAATTCGGCTTTATCAATACCCGGATGGGCAAAAATAGAAAAATCGTTGTGGGCCATTGGCAGGACCCTGCAGCTTTAAAGGAAATAGGCACATGGGTGCGCGTTGCAGCCGCTTGGCATGACAGCCAGGGAGCCAAGATTGCCCGCTTTGGGGATAATATGCGCCATGTGGCAGTGACTGAGGGAGATAAAGTTGCTGCGCAAATAGTATTTGGTTACGAAGTAAACGGATATGGGCTTGGCGACCTGCTTGAACATGTGGAAGGTGTGCAGGATAGCCAAATCGCGCGCCTGCTGGAAGAATACGAAGAGTCCTACGCGCTAAGCTCCACTGTGCAAAAAGGGGGGCCCGGCCGGGATTCGCTCAAGGAAGCTGCTCGCATCGAATTGGGTATGCGCAGTTTTCTGGAAGAGGGCGGATTCAAAGGCTTTACCACCAACTTTGAAAACTTAATGGGCCTGAGGCAGCTTCCGGGCCTTGCGGTGCAGCGCCTTATGAACGACGGGTATGGTTTTGGTGCCGAAGGGGACTGGAAAACAGCCGCTTTGCTGCGGGCCATGAAAGTGATGAACTATGGCCTTCCGGGCGGGACTTCATTTATGGAAGACTACGTTTATAATTTGGATCCGGCTAATTGTGCCGTTTTAGGCGCACATATGCTCGAAGTCTGCGAATCGATTGCAGCCGAAAAACCGGTATTGGATGTGCAACCCCTTTCCATCGGTGATCGAGAAGATCCGGCCCGTTTGATTTTTAGCGGCGCAGCAGGACCGGGCATCGCTGCTACCGTTGTCGATTTGGGCAACCGCTTTAGAATGATCGTCAATGAGGTGGAAGCGGTAAAACCGCCTGCCGATTTGCCCAAGCTTCCTGTAGCCCATGTGCTCTGGCAGCCCAAGCCGGATCTTAAAACAGCTGCAACAAGCTGGATTTTAGCCGGCGGAGCGCACCACTCCTGCTATAGTCAGGCAGTTGATGCTTCTTTCATAGAAGCCTATTGTGAGATTGCCAATATTGAATATCTGTTAATCAACGAGAAAACAGAAATCTCTGAATTCAAAAAAGAGCTGCGCTTCAATGATGTCTATTATGGCGCGGCTGCAAGGTTCTAGCTAAAACTTACGGCGGCCCATGGGGTTCAATGGCATGGGTCGCCACTTTTCCCCTTGTTTACATTTTTGATTAAAAAAGTAAAAAATAATAGAAGGATTTTTCTACCTGACCAAGAAGAAATTAGGCATAGCGGTGAAAATCTGGTTAACAATCGCTCGCTGGGGTAATTTTATGCCGCATCTGGAAATCGATTTCTATATTTGCGGCAATTAGTGTACCAAAGTGCGCATTTGTGGACATAGCGGCACTTTACCCGCTGAAATTTTGCGATTGGGGATGAGGATTTTGATGCAGCAAAAATATGTTTACCAAAAACCCGCGAACGGCTATCCAGAATGGAATAACAATCCTGAAATTTACGAGTTGAATCGCCTGCCGGCGCGGGCTAACTATATTAGTTATGCGTCTGTGGACGAGGCTTTGGCTACGCCCAAAAAGGAAGCTAAGCGCTATCTTAGCCTCAACGGAGACTGGAAGTTTTCCCTTTCTTCCAACCCGGAAGAGCGCAACCGCCATTTCTATAAAACGGACTTCGATTTCTCCCACTGGGCAGATCTTAAGGTTCCGTCGCACTGGCAGTTGGAAGGCTATGATTATCCGCAATATACTAACGTAATCTACCCCTGGGTGGATCACGACCACATTAAAGCCCCCTTTGCACCTACCAACTACAACCCGGTGGGCCAATACATCACCACTTTCGAAGTGCCCGAAGACTGGGCAGATCAACCTGTGAAGATTAGTTTTCAAGGAGTTGAATCTGCCTTCTATCTCTGGCTGAACGGTGATTTTGTGGGCTACGCGGAAGATACCTTTACACCAAGCGATTTCGATTTAACCCCCTATTTAGTAGAAGGGGAAAACAGGCTCGCGGTTGAGGTCTACCGTTGGTGCGATGCCAGCTGGCTTGAAGACCAGGATTTTTGGCGTTTAAGCGGAATTTTTCGCGACGTCTATTTATACACTCATCCCGTTACCCATATCACTGACTTTTTTGTGGTGGGCGATTTAATCAATAATTACACAGACGGCTTATTAAAAGTTAAGGCGGGCGTTGCTTCTGCCAAGGGAGAAGCGCTGGGTCAATTGGCGTTGGAAGTGAAATGTTTCGATGCGGCACAGCAAGAGATCTTTTCAACAGTTGCAGCTGCCCATTCGTGTCAAGCTGAGACTGAAATTGAATTTTCTGCCATGGTGCCTAAACCGCTTAAGTGGAGCGCAGAGCAGCCCAATCTTTACACAACCGTATTAATTCTCAAAGACGGAGCGGGCGCAATTCAAGAGGTTGTATCTTGCAGAACGGGCTTTAGAAAATTTGAAATCAAAGATGGAATACTTCAGTTAAACGGCAAGAGGATTGTTTTTAAGGGTGTCAACCGCCACGAATTTTGCGGCTATAAGGGCCGGGCGATTGGCCGGGAAGAAATGCTAAAACATATTCGGATCATGAAACAGCACAACATCAACGCGGTTCGGACCGCACACTACCCCAACCAGAGCGAATGGTATGATTTGTGCGATGAATACGGGCTGTATGTGATCGATGAGGCCAATTTGGAGACGCACCAAACTTGGATTAATTACCACACTAGGGATTTTGAGGCTATTCCGGGCAGCAAAAAGGAATGGACCGGCGCTGTTTTGGATCGGGTGCGCTCCATGGTAGAGCGGGACAAGAACCATCCGTCCATCCTGTTTTGGTCGCTTGGCAACGAATCCTATGGCGGCGAAAACTTTTTGAAGATGTACGATCTGATTTACGAGCTTGATCATAGCCGCCTTGTCCATTACGAGGGAACGGTCCACGCACCCAAGTTTGATGCATGTACCGACGTGCAAAGCTACATGTACTCCGGGCCTGCCCACGTTGAACATTACGGCAGGCGCAACGAGGGCAAACCATTCATCCTGTGCGAGTACGCCCATGCCATGGGCAACTCCCTGGGCAACTTTCACAAGTATACCGAGCTGTTTGATAAATACCCTAAAATACAAGGGGGCTTTATCTGGGACTGGCTGGATCAATCGCTAATTAAAATAGATCAGGATGGCAACAAAATCTTCACTTACGGGGGGGACTACGGCGAAAAACCCCATGACGGGCATTTTTGCGGTACCGGTATCCTCTTTGCGGATGGAACGCTGTCCCCCAAGATCATGGAAGTGAAAAAAGGCTACCAAAATATTGAATTTGCTGCGCTCTGCCTGCACGAAAAGCGCTTTCAAGTGATCAACAAATATTTGTTCACACCCCTAAGCGCCTTTGATTACAAATGGCAGCTTTTACGCGATGGTGAAGTAGTGGCTGAGCAGGGCTTTCAATTAAGCGATGGGGACAGCGAGTTTTCGCTGGATTACACCATACCTGCTGAGTGCGGCGAATACGTATTGACGATTAGCGCCCATCTTAAAGAAAAGACTGTTTATGCAGAAAAGGGGCATGAAGTAGCCTTTGAGCAGTTCGTGCTGCCTGCACGGCACGTATTTGCCAAGGGCAAGAAAACTGTGCAAGGTATGCTGGCTGTTGTGGAGGACGGGGAGAAGCTGCATCTGGAAGGGGAGCAATTTAGAGTATCGTTCTGTAAAGAAAGCGGCTTTTTGATCCATCTTGCCAAAGATGGTACACCTTATCTGGATCGCCCGCTTCAACCGAACTTTTGGCGAGCGATAACAGATAATGATCGGGGCAACCGCCTGCAAGAGCGGTCAGCGGTCTGGAGGCAGAATGATACAGTTTGCTTGGAGTTTGCGCTGGAAGAATACGCAGAAAAGATCTCGGTGTGCACCAAGCTTTTCATAGCCCAATCAAATACGTTTATTTGGTTAACCTACCACGTTTACGCAGACGGCGAAATAAAGGTGGCCTATACCTGCAGGCCGGGCGTTCGTGGCGGGGAGATACCGGTTATTGGTTTAAATGTGGAGCTGGATGGGGCGTTCGAGCATCTAAAATGGTATGGCAAGGGCCCGCACGAGACCTATATCGATCGTCAATTAGGCGCTAAACTGGGGATCTATTCGGGCAACGTCAAAGAGCAAGTGCAGCCCTATCTAAAACCGCAGGAAAGCGGCAACAAAGTGGGAGTCCGTTGGCTTACCCTTACCAATGATGAGGGGCGCGGGCTCATGATCAAAGGGCTGCCCGAGTTAGAAGTCAATGCAATTCCTTACACAAGCGAAGAGCTGGAAAACTGCAGCCATTACCACAAACTGCCCGAAAGCGGCAAGACAGTCCTGTCTCTCAACTATAGGCAGATGGGCGTGGGCGGGGATGATTCTTGGGGTGCCCGCACGCATCAGGAATACCAGATTCAGCCGACGGGCGTATATCAGTACAGCTTCGTGCTCAGCACTTTTTGATTAGCGGGCGTAGCACCCGCTAATCCAGGGCAAGGGCGGGTGCTGTGGATTAGTACGATGGAATGCCATTTGCAGAAATCGATTTCCGCACCGAGTCTTTACTATGTTGAAAGAAAGGGAAATGTTCAATGACAAAGGGCGCTTTTTACAGCAAAAAATACCGCAACGTCTTCCACGAATTGGGGTATTCCGAAGCAGAAATTGATGCAAGGGTGGAGCAGACCTTTCAAACAATGTTTTATGGCAGTGAGGAAGAGCGAATTTACCATCCGGTTGGGGATGATATGGCCTACATTGTGGATACGGGCAATATTGACGTGCGCACAGAGGGCATGTCCTACGGCATGATGATGTGCGTCCAGCTTGACCGCAAAGAAGAGTTCGATCGCCTTTGGAAGTGGGCTAAGACTTATATGTACCATGATGATACAGAAGAAAAGGGTTATTTCGCCTGGTCCTGCCAATTAGACGGAACTCGCAATTTTGAAGGGGCGGCACCTGACGGCGAAGAGTATTTTGCCATGGCCCTCTTTTTTGCGTCGAACAGGTGGGGCGATGGCCAGGGTATCTTTAACTACTCACAAGAGGCTCGCACCCTTTTGCACGATTGCATCCACAAGGGTGAAGAACCGGGGACAGGCCATCCCATGTGGGATCCGGAAACGAAATTGATCAGATTCGTGGCAAATTGCGATTACACAAACCCGTCTTATCATTTGCCCCATTTTTACGAACTTTTCGCCCTGTGGGCCAACGAAGAAGACCGCCCGTTTTGGAAAGAGGCCGCGGCGGCCAGCAGAGCGTTTCTAAGGCGCGCGTGCAACTCGGTAACGGGGCTAAGCCCTGAGTGTTCTGAGTATGATGGAAGCCCGCTGCGCAGGCACCAGCCCGGCAGTTACAGGCGAGATACCTATTACTCTGATGCTTATCGGACGATTGCCAACATTGCCATGGATTACAGCTGGTTTAGCCAGGATTTAACTGATCCGGACGCTTGGCATTGCGAATTGGCGAATAAACTCCAGCACTTCTTTTGCCATACCGTAAAGCATAGGCAAGATGGCATTTACGAGATCGACGGAAGGGTGAACCCGGGCAAGGCGCTGCACCCGGTGGCCATCATCGCTACCAATGCCCATGCTTCTTTAGCCGCAAACGGGCCATACTGGGAAGAGTGCGTGCGCAAACTATGGGACACGCCTTTGAGGCTGGGCGATAGGCGTTATTACGACAATTGCCTCTACCTTTTTGCCATGCTCGCTCTCAGCGGAAAGTATAGAATTATTTTATGATATTCAACCGCGTTTACGAAAAAATAAGGTGGAGGGGGAATAACAAATGACTTATAAAACGGCCCGCAACCCGGTAATTTGGGCGGATGTGCCCGATCCAAGCGTTGTGCGCGTTGGCGATACCTACTACATGAGCAGCACAACTATGCACATGAACCCCGGAGTCCCAATTATGAAATCAAAGGATCTGGCTAACTGGGAAATCGTCAATTACGTTTACGATATTTTGGGAGTAAAAGACGAGCAACGCCTCAACAACGGGAAAAATGAATATGGGAGAGGATCGTGGGCGAGCAGTTTAAGGTACCGCGACGGGGTTTATTACGTTGTATTCAGCTCCCAAACGGCGGGCAACACCTTTATTTTCCAAACTCGAGACATAGAAAACGGCCCTTGGGAAAAATACATATTGCCCTTTGTCCATGATATGTCTTTATTGTTTGACGATGACGGGCGCACCTTTCTCGTTTACGGCGGCGGGGACATTCGCCTCTTAGAGTTGACGGAAGATGCCACAGCGGTAAAACCGGGCGGGCTTGATCAGGTGATTATTAAAGACAGCAGTGCAATTGCCGGCCCAAACATTGGCCTTCCGGCAGAAGGCGCCCATATCCACAAGATTGGGGGCAAATATTATATCTTCCTGATCACCTGGCCTAGAGGCGGAATGCGCACCCAGTTGTGCTATCGGGCAGATTCCATCACAGGGCCCTGGGAAGGGAAGGTTGTCCTACAGGATGCCGGCATTGCCCAAGGGGGGCTTGTGGATACACCTGATGGCAACTGGTATGCATTCTTGTTTGGCGATCGGGGAGCGGTTGGCCGCATACCCTACTTAGTGCCAGTTAAGTGGGAAGACGGCTGGCCAGTGCTCGGTGAAAACGGCAAAGTTCCGGAAGATACCGGGATTGCCCGCGCTGCCGAGTTTAAGCTCGTTGCTTCTGATGAATTTAATGCTTCCGGAGACAAGATAGGTGCTTACTACACCGAGCTAGCGGATGATGCGGCAGGCGATGAAAATAAACCGCGCGGCTCCCATCTTGGCTTGGTGTGGCAGTGGAATCACAATCCTGATCATACTAAATGGTCACTAACGGAACGACCGGGATACCTCAGGCTGAAAACGGGCGGAACGAGCCAAAGCATAGTTGAGGCACGCAATGTTTTGACCCAAAGAACATTTGGCCCTGAATGCTCCGGTATGGTAGCGATCGATGTTTCAGGCATGCAAGAAGGCGATTATGCTGGGCTTGCCGCTTTTCAAAAGAATTACGGCTTTGTAGGCGTGAAAGCAAGCAATTCCTCAAAACATATCGTGATGGTTGACGGGAGCCAAGATACAATTACAGAAGTGGAAGCGATCAGGGTAGAACAAGATAGGCTCTATTTTAGAATTGATTGCGATTTTCGCGAGCGGAAAGACCTGGCCTACTTTTATTACAGCCTGGATGGCAAGAAGTGGAATAAAATCGGCACACCGCTTAAAATGAGCTATACGCTACCGCATTTTATGGGATACCGCTTCGCCCTATTCAACTTTGCCACCGAGAGTGCAGGCGGCTATGTGGACTTTGATTATTTCCGTGTGGTCGGCACGCAGTCTGGGAAGCAGGGGCATGAGTAAAACGACGATTTCGCTAGCCCAAATCAACAAGGTCGTTGGCCAAGGCCCGTACCAAGCCAGTTGGGAATCTCTTGGCAATTACCAAATTCCCTTATGGTACAAAAACAGCAAGTTTGGCATCTTTATTCACTGGGGCCTTTATTCTGTGCCCGCTTTTGGCAACGAGTGGTATTCGCGCAACATGTACATCCGGGGCTCGGCCGAGTTTAAGCACCATATCAAGACTTACGGTGCACATGCGGACTTTGGCTACAAGGACTTCATCCCGCTTTTTACAGCTGACAAGTTTGACCCGCAAGAGTGGGCAGAACTATTCAAAGGGGCGGGTGCGCGCTACGCCGTGCCTGTGGCTGAGCATCACGACGGCTTTCAAATGTACCGCAGCGGGCTGTCCCGCTACAATGCATATGAAATGGGCCCTAAAAGGGACATTTTAGGAGAACTGTCTCAAGCGTTTCAAGAGGTGGGCATTGCTCCTTGTGCATCTTCCCACCGCGCAGCGCACTGGTTCTTTATGGGCCACGGCAAATTGTTTGAGAGCGACATTAAAGAGCCGCTTGTGCCAGGCGATTTTTACTGGCCGGCACAGCCCGAGCCCGATCACCAAGATCTGTTCAGCAAACCGGAACCGTCAGAGGAATACCTGCAGGATTGGCTGCTGCGCTGCTGCGAGATTGTGGACAGGTACCGCCCCAAACTCTTTTATTTCGATTGGTGGATCCACCACAGTGCGTTTAAGCCGTACTTAAAGAAATTTGCGGCCTACTACTATAACAGAATGGCCCAGTGGGGCGAAATAGGTGTAATCACCTACAAACACGATGCTTTTATGTTTGGAACGGCAGTAGTTGACATTGAAAGGCTATTTAGCCCCCTAATAGGTTTGGAGAAAATCCTTTCATCTGCTAGTATTTAGTCAGGGGGAAATTACTAATGAAGAAAAAGGATTATTCTCATGAGTTCAAAGAGCAGATTCTTAAGGAATGCCGAGAGGTTGGAAATGTTGCGCTTGTGGCCAGGCGCCATAATATTTCTGCGAATACCATTCACACTTGGAGGCGGAAAGCAAAGTTAACCGGATCCACCGCTCCGTTGCCTTCCGATGAAGCCAAGAGAATTCGGGAACTCGAGGCCAGGCTTTCTAGAATCAGTACCGAAAACGATAGGCTCAAACGCATAGTCGCTGAGAAAGAGCTGCAAATTACCATAATGGAAGAGGTCAATGATTCCAAAAACCCTCGATAACCGACAAAGTGATGATAGCTGTTCGGTGGATTGAGCAAGGTTATAACGCTAGCCTTGTTCTCCATTCTGTCGGTTTAGCTTCTTCCACCTATTACAACCATAGAACACGGCAATTGAAAGCAGTGAGCATTGAATCAAAATCAAAAAGAAATCCGGCCGGGCGGCCGATACCGGGCTACACCTATACTTACTCGGGCCGAAAGATTTCCGATGAACAGGTTAAAGAATTCATAATGGAGGAAATCTCCGGTGACGGCTACCCTTATGGCTATAAAAAGCTCACATCCAGCATGCAGGAAGATTATAAATTGAACATCAATCATAAAAAAGTATATCGATTGTGCAAAGAGCTTGATGTATTACTGCCCCAGAGGAAGATTGTCCTAAAACACCCACGCAAACTGGCCAAGAAAACCAAGGTGACGGGTTCTAATCAACTTTGGCAGATGGATCTTAAATATGGCTATATTCCTGGGTTCGATAGATTCTTTTTTATTATGTCAATAATTGATGTTTATGACCGCTGCATAGTTGGCTATCACATAGGCCTTAGAGCCTTGGGGCTAGATGCCCTTAGAACTCTTAAACAAGCAATTACGGCAAGAGGGGTGGTGAATGCTGACGAACTGATACTGCGGACAGATAACGGGCCACAATTCACTTCTAACGTGTTTCAAGATGGTTGTGCCGCGCTTCCGGTTACCCACACTCGTATACCGGTTAATACACCGAATATGAACGCCCATATTGAATCGTTCCATTCGATTCTTGAAAGCGATTGCCTGAGGCGCCATGATTTTCGGTCCTATGCCGAAGCCTACAAAGAAGTAAGTGAATTCATGGAGTACTATAACCATCGGCGACGTCACGGCAGTCTAAAGAATAAAGCACCTTTCAAATTTTATCTTGGCGCCCTGAATCAAGAGGTCCAATTAGAAATGATGGTTGCCTAAGAAACTGAAACAGTGAGATTTTCAAAGAACTAAGCAGATATTCTCCAGAATAGGGGGGTCAAACCGAATGGAATAGGAGAGATAGAAAATGTCTACTCTACATAAGGATTTGGGTCATTCATTTGTCCTTAGTCTAGATAAATCTGATTTTCATGAATCAATGGTCAGTGGAGTTGACCTCGTTCTAGACCAGATTGTTAAAGAGGGAGTACTAAAAGAGGGAGTACTAAAGGATATACCAATTTTCGGAACGCTTTATAAAATCGCTAAGGCTGGATCAAATGTCCGGGATATCCTTTTCGCAAGGAAGTTGGCTAAATTCCTATATCAGTTGGGAGACATCCCACAAGAAACACGTTGTCGTTTTGTGAAAAGCATTAGAGATAAATCCGATCAATGTCAAAAGGTTGGCGAAGGTGTTATCTTACTTCTAGAGCGCTCAGACGACATGGAGAAACCAAAGATTATTGGTAAGCTCTTTTCGAATTTTGTCCTGAGCAGGATAGACCTTGAAACCTTCTTTCGTCTTGCACAGATAGTCGATCGATCACATCTGCCAGACCTTAAGCTCTTAGCAACTAAACATAATAATCCGTTTCTCAACCAATGGCTTACGCCAATCCAAATTGAAACACTGTATAACCTAGGTCTACTAAGTGTAAAACTCATTGATACTACCCGCGTATCTCTGTTAAACGGGCTCCGAGAAAAAGGAGCCTCTGACATGGAATACCAGGTTAATGATCTAGCGCTACTACTAGTTCAAATGGCTTTCTAGCTGTCAGTTAGTGCCATGGCGAATGAACGAAAAAGTGTAACCTAGTTACAACACACTATTAAAATTACCAAACATCAAGTCCATGTAACAACTGAGTCACTTGCGATCACTAGGCTATACTGGCAAATATATTTCACCAATCAACTATCAAGTTAAAGATTTGTTCTAACTGCCTTGTGCGGAATCACCAGAGCTTTCAAAAGGATGTGATCCACCAAATGGACAAGTTAATCTTCGACGCTAAAATAATATCCGTCCAACCACGTATTAGCGGGACAATTATCCCATGATTAAAGAGCTGTTACTATGTGGGTTTGGTTTGACGCTTACAATTAGGCTAAATGTGGAGCCCTCCAAACACTCATACTACAAATCACCTGAACACCCAGATAACCCAGGTAGCCGGGGAGTGGGGGATTGCTTAACTTCAAGGATCCAGTTGGCTCCGTGTCGGACATTGGTGGGACGAGTGTTTGGAGTTTAGTGTGGATGGTTGTCTGGTATTCGGGTTGGGGTAGATGTCTGGATATATGTAGTCGATACAAGTGTTATGATCGGTGTGTAAGCCAGTGTCTGACCAGATTATAGCCAGGGTATAGCCAGGTTGTCGCCAGTCAACCAATCAAGCCGATCAGCTTAACCGGGTCCTGTTTGGCTGATGAGCCTGATTGCTTGACTGCTTTATCTCCGTATCGGTCTGCTCCGGTAGTGGCTTCGAACATACACTGGTTTGCTAGTTCCTCCACTTGATGATTTAGGGGATCCACTGAGCCCTTCAGTTATAAACCACCTCGCTGCTAGGAGAAACACACCTAATACTATAAGTCCTAGAACAAGAAAAAGAAGATAGTATCCAGCAACTAAAGCGTTTGCAACGAGGAAAACAAGCCAGATGCTATTTAGGATGTTTAAAAATAGATTGTCTGAGTAGTAGGCTCTGATGTGATTGATTAAGTAACCTGACAAGATAATACTTATTACGATTAGTAGGGCACCAAGAATCAGTGGTAGCTTTTCTGCGTCCTGTGATCTTATTGTTAGCATGAGGCTCTCAACCAACGGGCCAAAACCACCAAGTTCGCCGATACTGAAGGGTTGAAGATATCGCCCGCCGAAGTAAGTTAATACTATCGCAAGTAAAGACATAGCGATGGGTGCAATAATATGCATGGTCTTAGTCTCCTTATTTTGTCTTAGTAAAGTATACATACAGGCTGGGTGCTTTAGAACCAGCTACCGATCTAGATATTGTGCAGAGTACAACCAGAGTGTTAGGGCAGTGGAGAGGCTATGATTTTGCTGGTGCGGGTAGTGATCGGATTTGGTTCAAATGATTTCGATGTACGGGGTACAGACTAACGGCACGAGGGAAGGTGTTACTCTTGGCAACAGCACATTTATTTATCGATACTAACTTCTTTATTCAGTGTAAGAAGTATGATCAGATTGACTGGAATATAGATGAATTGGAAAACGTCGGTGAGATCGTAATTATGATTGCTAGACCGGTTCTATCTGAAATTGACAGACATAAGCAGGACGGGAATACTAGGAGAGCCAAGAGGGCAAGAGCGGCCAATTCTTTGTTTAGACAGATGCTTGCAAATGGAAAGGAATTGGTAAGCGAGGTAGGTGATAAGCAGGTAATATTCAGATTTGCTCAGCCCTATAAAATTCAAGATTTGAAAGTAGCAGTACCTGAACTGGACGTTGACCGGAATGATGATGAGTTAGTTGCTACCGCTAAGATGTATCAACAGCAAAACCCAGATATCGACGTGCGTGTATTGACACAAGACACAGGTATGGTTATAAGCGCCGACCGATGTGAATTACCTTACATTATGACCCCTGATGATTGGAATCTACCGCCGGAGAAAGATGACAGAGACAAAAAGATTACCGAGTTAGAGGACAAGGTAAGAACCCTGAGCCAGCAGTTTCCAATTATAGAGATCAGTGAACCCGTGTTATCAGAGAAAAGTCCGGTCGTATTAAGTGAGCTTACGGATGACATTGTTGGTAAATTGGAGGATTACATTAGGCAGCTATATCCTCTTAAGTCAGGTTCTTTAGGCGGAGGAATTGTAAAAAAAGATTTACTTTCAGGCGTTTTTGGCCAGTTTATTCCACCTACAGCCGAGGAAATCTCCAAATATGAGGAACGATATAAACAATGGCTGGTTAATTATCGGGAGTGGCTTACCGATGTATATGATGTAATTTGTGAACGGGAAGCGTTATACAGCGTGGAGTTTAGCCTTTCAAACAGCGGGGGTGCTCCGGTAGAGTATCTGCACCTTGAAATCTCCACACACGGAAATATTGAAATGGCTCCTCCATCATATACGGAGGAAGAGGAAGAACTTGCATTGCCAGAGCCCCTCTATCCACCATCTCCATCAAAAGGGAGACCGGTTTGGAGTTTAGACCAGGGATTAGCCGGAATTCAGCCTTCATTGGTCCAGCCATTGTCAAGTCCGTTTAGTCCCATAGACTATAGCTTTCTGAGGAAACCTTCCTCGAGAGATAGGAATGCTTTTTACTGGAAAGGCGGAAAGCCTGATGAGTTCCGTACAAAATGGGTTTTTGAATGTGAGCAGTTTATGCATAAAGCAGGAAGTGAGGATTTTTTGATATTGGTGAGAGGCGGCGATAGTGGTTTTAGGGGAGCAATATCAGTAATGATAACTGGCGCAAATTTGCCAGAGCCCTGTAAGTTGATGATTCCAATAAGAATAACACCTGTTACTATGAACCCTTATCCACTGATGCTTGCTGCGATACAGGAAAGCTACAGCGCACAAAGCTCAAAAAGTTGAAAACAGTAGTGGTACGTCAGGAGGGTGTTTACCCTAATAACAGAAAGAAGTGACTCACCAAATGGACAAGTTAACTTTCACAGGCAATATCCTATCAGTCCAACCCAGAATAAGGTTGATTCGTTCATTTGATGAGGTCAGCCATAATTACTTGGGGTATGCTTTATTCCTAAACGGCACTATTGGGGAGGAAGAACGACAATTCGCTATTGGTATTGGTAAAGCTACCCATGCCAAGCATCAGTTCAGAATCGGTGATGAAATATCTGGTGCCTGCGTACCTGTTGCTGATGA
>JGI24708J26588_10001178_pt1 | contig 20695 bp, 21 predicted proteins | sample BioPla1DNA2_FD_26588 | JGI IMG/M metagenome (IMG submission 26588) | reverse complement strand
AATGGATAACTATCATCTAATGGTGTATAGTCATTAACATTATATGTTGTCTGAGTAATTCCCCATTTTAAGCTTTTTATAATGTTAGGCTCAACTTTTTCCCAACCAGAAGATGGTATCCAAGTATATTGCCCATCAATAAATGTATCATCATAAGCTCGCCATCCAGCATATAAGTTATTAAAGTCTATTACAATATGTCCAGTTGTTCCAGTAGCGCTTCCTGGGGTTCTCCCTTCTGGAAATAAAGTTCCGCTACCTTCTTCCCAGTCGTCTACTGGTCTATCTATTACATAGTTCCACAGTCTTACATAATATTCCTTGTCATCAACAGTTGTTATAGTTAATGTTGGGCTACCTTGTGCAGAATTCATAGGTAATGTTGGGCTACCTTGTGCAGAATTCATAGGCGATGCTGCCCCTATAATTTCGTAGTCATAAGACAATATAATATTAGAAAAGTCTGGAACAGTAGGATAAGAGAAGTCAGGGTGAGACCACCTATCCTCGATATCATAAATAACTCCAATATAGTCGTGATGACTTCTAAAGTTGCCAGCTATAATGACTTTGTTTTCTTCCCCAAATGGGACTATCACCGCTCCTATTGCTTCAAAATTAAAATNACAAGTNAANTATTTNGGGTCTAATTTAGTCATCATTGTCTCTACACACTGCAATTATAGAGATAAAAGCATCATCAATAGTGTCAATACTCCCAGACCAAATAATTCTTACCCCTACATACTGGTTAATGCCATTTTCTTGTTCAATTAAGCAAATAATAGAAGGAGTTATATTATATGGGGTAATTTCGTGTTCTTCTGGGTTTAAAAAGTCATAGCATAGGCTTGCAGTTACAATAGGAGGAAACAAATATTTTTTACTAAATAAAACTTGAGTATCCTTTTGATAAGGAATATATTTGCATTCTAAATTTACCACTTATCCACCTTCTATCCAAGGAATTTCTCTTTTATTTTGTTCTGTCCACACAGTTTCACCCTTAGAATATTCAGACCAATTTTCATACTCTATTAATTTGTTACATATAGCTATCATAGTTGTATAGGCATTATCAATTTCTTCAATTCCACCTGACCAAGTAATTTTTACGCCTACATACTTTCTCACTCCATATATTTGTTTAACTACATATTCAATGGATGGAGAAATATTATAAATTGGAAATTCGTGTTCCGCTGGTTCAAAAAAGTCAAAACATAAACCAGTTGATATGAAAGGTGGAAAATTGTAATTGTCAGTAAAGAGGATAATGATACTTTCACAATATGGAACTCTCTTATACTCAACAACTACGGTTAGGTCTTTATCCATTTCTTTTTCCAACCACATTTTTTTCTGTTTATCTTGTTCTGCCCATACAATAGGCAGCTCTGGTTCTTCTGTCCATTCCGATGGTTGGAAGAAGAAAACACTTTCATCAAATTTACATTCAACATTATCAAACTGACAAATTATTATCATCTATAACCCAACTTTTCTAATATTTGTCCTAACTTTTTATCTATTTCCATCATCTTGTCCCGCATTCCCATTTGCTCATATTTATCTTTTTTAAGCGTGAGTTCTTTGATTTTATCAGAATATGGTTCTATCCTATTTAATATTTTTAACTCCTCTTTTGATGCTACTCCGCTAACTTTTTTCTGCCGCAACTCAATTAAGTCATCATAATATTTATCCATTGCATTAGCTGGATAATATGGGGTGCGCAACCAAAAGCTATTATAAACTGGTAAAAATTCTTCTGGTGCTTGAGCCATATTCTTTCTCCCTTCTTCAGTAAAAAACGTTTCAAAATATTTCCCCATTCTTCTCCACAGTCCACCAGTCCATTGGTCAAGCAAGTAATCTAATTGAACCGGCGAAACCTTAACTCCTATGTCATCTAATATTTTTGATAAATTACTTGCTATTTGTGTAGTAGTTTCTTTCTTTCTTTCAGTAGGATATTCCCATTGCATTGCAGCGCTTTCTATAGGAACCCCAGACCAGCTCTGGTTACGCAAAACATCTAAAATAGGCGACAGGAGAGCTATATCAAATTCTGGCATTATATTTTTTACTCCAGTAAGGATGCCACGAGCAGCATCGGGGTCATTGTTAAATAAATAATCCATAGTTGCTGTTGGTAAACCAGAAAATATAAAACCTATTTCCCAAGGAATAGGAATACGCAATATTTGATTTTCATCTATTTCAATATAAAGATTATTGTATTTATATTCTGGACGTAAATTTTTCCACCATTCCTTATCTTTATTTCTCCACCATAATAGTAGTGAAAGTATAGTAAAATAGCCAATCCCTCGAGTAACGGTTCTAACTGGATATTCTTTAAGACTTAACAATGTTTGTCTTGTTCCTTGAATATTAGCGCTAAAAAACGGAATTAACATATTAAGAGCTTTAGCTAAAGGCCCACCTTCGGAAAAGTCTACTGTAACTTCCTTACCTGCTACAACTGCTTCTACAAATGCCTCTGGTTCAGTTTTGCCTTCTTTTATTTTTTCGTTATAAACCTTGTAAAATTCTCTCATTCTCGGACCTAACTCTCCAGCAGCAGTTAAGTTTTCAATAAACGTTGCTGGATTAAATACAAAAGCACGTAATTTACCCTTAAGTCCTGACTTTTCATTGATTAACTCGTTTATAAGACTTTGAGTAGCACTTAAAAATAATCCAGAAGAAGTAGATGTAGATAATATCCCTTTGGCTCTCCATTCTGGAGCTTCTTTTTTTGCAGTAATTCCTTGAACTATCCCCATTATCGTATCATATATTTGTGGATATTTTGCTTTAGAACGAACCATAAATGTTCCAGTATCTTTAATTAAATTACGAGAAAAGAAAGCAGTATTAAATTGGATAGCTCCAAATCTTACTAAATCAACAAATACCCTGGTAAACTTTAAAAAATTACCAGCTACATATGGTTCAAGTCCCCTAAGCTCGGTATATAATTCTGGGTCAACTTCAAAAAATCTTCTCTTTCCGTCTCTCCAAAACATTACAATATTATCTTTACCAGTATAAATCGGTGATTGGGTAAAAACAGTTAATACTTCATCATAAATTTCTTTGGGAATTTTAGTTCCTTCAGGTAACACTTCTCCTAAAATATCTGTCAACTGGTCTTTTATCTGTTCAGCTTTAAAGGTAAAAGCCCTCGTTGGAGGAGGAACTTCTACTATCCACTTTCCTAAACCTGGAACTTCCTCTTGTAATTCCATAATACTTTTAGTAACCGCTAACTTGCCTACTCTGGTAAGAGCATAGCTTAAATGGTCAATAGTTGCTTCTAATACATTTTCTAACATTCTACCACTGCCAACTATACGTTTAGGGGTTTGTGGTAAATCTGCAAATCTTTTCCCACTTCCTACTGCTCGGACATTTTCATTATCTAAAATTCTTTTGAATGTGATATAAATAGGATTAGCGTCTTTAATTATTTTTACAGTTTCTTGAGAAAGTCCACCATATTTGGCTAATAAATCAAGAGGACGATTACTCCATTCAGTAAATTCTTCCGCTGCTTTCCTCCAAGTAGGATTGTCAAATGTTTTTACAAAATATTCTACATCTTCAGCATAAAATCCAGTATTTATTTCCCTTTTCTCTAAATTCTGTGCCCGTAAAGAGACTACATAAGCCAACCAAGTTTGTAATTCATCGGGTGATATTGGTTCTAATATTTCTTTTAATGATTTCCCAATTGGTCTCCCATATTCATCTACGAAAGATTCTAATACACATTTTCTCGCCCACCCCGTTGACCAGTTGCGATAATATTTAGCCAACATTATAGGGTTCTTTAAGGTGGGAATTTTAGTTCCAGTTATAGTTTCTGCTTCTTTAACTAAATTAGAAGTTAAATAAAACCACTGCAAAAATTGCTGAGAAAACCACCTCCAACCATCTCCCGGTTTTCTTTTTTTCTTATATTTTCCCTTATAATCAATATGATTAAGAACCCTATTTATTGCTCCTTGATTACGATACGCTTCATATAGTCTTTCTAATCCACTAAATTTCTTAAATATTTCAGGATTACGAGCTAAAATAGTTTCAAATTCTGCATGTGCTTTAGGTGCTAATTGTTGAGCCTCACGTGCTCCTTGTGATAATCTTATTCGTATATATTCTGAAAATCCTTCATCTATTCTTGCTTTTTGTGGTTCATAATCTAATTTAGCCAATTCAGAACTTGCTTCTTTAGAAAAGGAAACACTGGGATAAATTTTATGACCTAATTCGTGAGCAAGAGCAGGTAAATCTCCCCAACTTTTTATTCTAATTAAATCAGAATGGGTGTAATAACTTCCTACAGCTTTTCCCATTTTAGTTGTTGCTCTTCCCCGGACAGGAACGTCAAATTCTTTTTCAATGTAATTATAAATATCCATTTTACTTANTTGNTCNTGAGTTAGGGGTTCGGCAGATAGTTTCATACTTGCTTCAGTAGAAACAAATCTTTTAGGCCGAGATTGAGTAATTAAGTCATAAACATCTTCAGCAGTAAATACAGGATAACCATAAACACCTCTCAGCTCACCTACAATATAATCAAGGGTATGACCAGTTTTTCTTTTGAGATGCAATGGAATATCTTCATAAACAGGGTCATTTATTCCGCCAAGTTCTAAAATAGCTCTGGATATTTGTTTTCTATGAGCTTCCATTTCTGCAGATATTTCTTTATCAAATTCTTCTATATATTGTCTTTCTTCTTCAGATAATTCCTCTCTGCCAATTACGACTTGCTCCCATTGTCGAACGGCGCTTTCATAAAAATTAGTAATTACATCAGGATTATGTCTTAAATAATAAGTTAACTGGTCATCTAATGCAATTATATCAACCCCACCAGTAATATCTCTACGTATTGGAATTCCTACTTCTTTTAATGCTTGTATCCCTTCGTCTGTCATAGTAAATTGTTGAATTGGTTTTCCCGTAATTAAGAGTGCTTTCTCTTGACCACTAAGCGTTCTTCCTTCTGTTGTAGTTAAGAGTTTTCCAAATTCTTCTGGACTTTCATATTTTATAGCTTCCTCGGCTAATGGTTCTAATTCTTTAGGAATTACTTTTTCTTCTGGCTCTTCTTTTACTATCTCTTTAGGTGCAGCTTCTTCTTCTACTGCCTCAGGTGGCTTAACAACTTCCTCTGGTTTAATAATTTCTTCTGTTATCTCTTCTGGTGGCTTAATAATCTCCTCGGGCTTAACAACTTCTTCAGGTTTAACAATTTCTTCAGGTTTAACAATTTCTTCAGGTGGTTTAATAATTTCTTCTGGAGGCATTACTTTTTCTGGAGGAGTTACTTCTTCTGGCTTAATCATTTCAGGAGTTATTTGCTGCTGCAACGTTTCTTTAACTTGAGTATCCTTACTAACTGCATTAGTTATTTCATTAACTGCAGTAACAGTATCAATTTCTTCGTTAGCAAGTTTTTGCATAGTATCTACTATGTTTTGTCTGGTTTGCTCAGTTCCATATAAACTTCCACCCATTAGGAGACCTAAAAATACGCCACTAAGACCAGCTTGTCCCATCCGGGGAATTAAACTTTCTAAAGACCAATCTTGGGGCAACCCTAATGTTTCTTTCATCCCCATTTCTACTGGTTCCATAATCATTTCTTGTACTGCTTCTTCTGATAAACCTATGCATAAATTCTTTAATACATTAGTTACCCCCTCAACTTTAGCAGTTTTAAAATATTGTTCAAAAACAACGCTTTCGGTAGCCATTTCAGCCATGCCAAGCACTGCTCCGCCTACCCAGATTTTTCCCCAATCTTTATCAATACCTCGAGCTTCAAATTCCTTTTCAATATTTCTTGCATATCCACCAGTGGTTAATACTCCGAATGGTATCATCCGAGCAAATTCAGGTGAAATTACTTTCCCTCCTGGAACGCCACCACCTAAAATTGCAGAAGTTATCATTAATGGTAAAGCCCTTATCGCTCCACCAGCTGCTTCTACGATAAATCGTTGAACTGGTTCTAATTCTTCTATATTTTTAGTAGCATTTTCCCAATATATTTCACTTGCATTTTCGTAACTATCAACTATTCCAGCTATACTTTCTAATATTTGTTGCTTTTTAGGGTCAAAATAACTCTCTGGTTGGCCAAATAAGTCTTCTAATTTATCAGTAGCTGCTATGTATCCTTGAGCAATTCCATTTAATATATTAACCATAGATGCATTAGTATCACTTACTCCAGCCATTAATGCATTACCCACAAATGAACCAACAGTTCCCGCTGCGTGGGTTACTTTAGCAACGCTTTCCTTAGTCTGCTTTATCTCTTCTTGTATAGCCTTAGGAACATTTTCCCATTTAAGCTCTATAGGTTTTTCTGCTTCAGTAACAAGTTCTTTATATTCTGGAGCAACTTCTAATGGTTTCAATTCTGCAATAGAAGGTGGCAATAAACCTTCTGACTTGAGTTCTTCTCGTAATGTATCCCAACTTGGCAATGGTTCTTTTTCTTCTGGAATTATTTCTTTTTCTGGGGTCAATAATCCTTCTGCTATGAGTTGTTCTCGCAAAGTATCCCAATCTGGTAATTGTTCTTCTTCTTTAAGGGGTTGAACTACTGTAACAGATGGTGGTGAAACGGGAAGTAAATTTTCAGCTTCCAATTCTTTTCTCAAATCTTCCCAGCTAAGAGTTGTTTTAATTCCTATGGTTTCTTCAGTTTTTGGCTTTCTCCAACCAAACATTATAAAAGACCCCTCCGTCTCGCTTCTTCAATAGCTCCTGGCTCTCTTCGTATAACTGCATCTTTTAACTCATCATCAGTCATTTGAGTATAATTTGTTCCCGTTGGTGGTGTTGGTATACCCATTACTCCTTCTGGAGTAGGCGTAGTTGCATACTTACCACGTCCAGTAATCCAATTCCAAAAACCACCTTTTTCCTCTTCAACTACTGGTTCCTTAACTGCGGTTGTTGCTTCTGGTAAATACCCATCTGCTTTCAATAATTCTTCTAACATTTTTCTTCCTTCTTCAGGAAGTAGCATTTTATGAGTTTCAAATCTTTTATTAACCATTTCTTGCTCTTCGGGATTTAACGGAGCAATTAAACCTTGAGTTACTGCGTCATAACTTTTCAAAACGGAATTTCTTAATTTATCTAAATCTTCTCCTGTTTTTTCAGCTCCATATACTCTGTCTATTGCTTCTTCTTTACTAATTCCCATACTTTCTAATTCTCTTATTTCACGTATTTTAGATGGTTCAGCTACTGTTGGAGCTTTAGTTTCTGGACGCCCTATCCCTAATCGTGATTCGATAGCTGCATTAACTTGCTCAGAAGAAAGAATACCTTGTTCTCCCATTCTTCTAAAAGCATTAATCTCTCTTTCCACCTCAGTAAGTTTTTCATCTGAAACTTCTGGAATGTTAATCCCTTGCTGCCGAAAATAAGCAGCCCTTTCCTCTTGTGGTAATGTTCTACCAATTTCTAAAACTTTTTCCCATTCCTGTTTTTCTTGTTCTTTTGCCAACTTACCTTGCTCTGCTAAATGTTTTGCTTGTTGCATCTCACGGTATACATTAATACGCTTTTTGGCTTCTGGACTTATATAATCTTTTTCCACACCCTCCCAAAAAGCATTTATTGCTTCTGGATTATCATATGGTATCTCATTAATGTGATCATATAATGCATCTAATGCTTCTAATTCTTTCTCTACCCTACTAAAATCATTTTTAAGAAGTGCTTCATTAATAGAAAGAAACCTATCTTGCAATTCTATTGGTAAAGAAAAAGCATAACCAAGTGCATCAGCATAAGCATCTTCATTCCAAACACCACGGGCACGCCTTTCTTCAATAAATTGTGAAGCCCTTATTGCCCCCGCCTGCATTTCTTCTAATTTCTTACGTGCTTCCTCTCTTAATCTTTTTCTTTCTTTCGCTTCCTGTATTTGTAATCCATAATTTATTCCACTACCTAATCCCTCAGCAAAACCACCCCAAAATGTCTGTGCCATTAGTCTATCACCTTCTCAAAGGTAGTATAGGTTTTCTTAAAACCATATTTACCATATTTTCTCTGAAATGCTTTTTCATTTCGAGAAGTAATAATAATAATCTTCTTAATATTTTTTTCTTTCACTATCTTGTCCGCATATTTCAAATATTCCTTAAATAATTCGGTATAATGCGGGTCAATCCATATAAAATCCACTATCATTATTAGCTGGTCTTTAAAATTTCTTTCTATCCTCAACACTGCACAGCTCGTCATATTGCCTTTATCTTCAGTCATTAAAGCTATAATTCTTAATTCAAAAATACCACATCGTAAATATTTATAGTAATTATCAAAAGAAAAAATATCAGGAAAATATTCAATCGCCTTATTTGATATTTTTTCTAATTGTTCAGTTTCTATCGCTTCAATTATCACAATAATGATACTCCTACACCTATCATTGTTCCGAGAACTTGCCCTTTCCCTGCTTGTTTTGCTGCTCTCTCGTTAGCTTCTATCTGCATTTGAATTATGTCTTTTTCTGCATTAGCTTGAAACTCTAATTCTTGCATAGTAAGTTGATGAGCTAATTGCATATTTTGTTGTTCATATGATTGAGCTATCTGCATTTTATATACATCCATTTGTTGAGCGTATGCTGTTAATTTAGCTTGCACCCGAGCATTATATGCTGCCAAATTAGCTTGTTGTTGAGCTTGCCAAGTAGCATATTTGGGTTGGTAAGCTAATTGTGACTGTTGAGATAAATAACCCAAATATTCTCCAGCTGCACCAAGTGCTTTTTCAAAACTTGCCATTTTCATTAATGCTGATTGAATTTGGACATCAGTAATATAATTAGCAATGGCAGTAGTGGTATTGGCTCTAATTTTTTGTTCATTAGAAAAAACTAACCCAGAATTAGTTAGCCCCCTCCGCTCCATATTATTTCTCATAACCCTTATGTCTTCTGCTTCTTTTGCCTTTAATGTATCTGTAGTTCTTTGTATCATTTGTACTTGAGTTTCTTCAGGAATACCATATCCACCAGCTTCTACCCATTGTTGCAGCTGTTGAGAATACATTTCCTGCCAAGCCTGTTGCTCTGGAGAGATAGTATATTCTGGAGCTGGAGTAACAGTGGGAGTTCCAACTGAAGGAGTTCGGGGCTCAGGAATGTCAGGCAATTGGGCAGTTGCAGTAAGCTGAGATGATAATCCTCCCACATTTTGTTGATTTTGTGAAACTTCCGCAGTGGGAGAAGTTAATGTAGCAAGATAATCTGAACGGTAAGATGCATTTTTTTTATATTTTCCTTGCTCCGTTAGAATAGCTACTTGTTCTGGGGTCAATTGGCTTGCAGGAACCCAAGAAGTAGTTGTGTACCGTGTTAATGCCATATAATCACCTACTTTGAAATATCGACTTTAATTTCAATTTGTGTGCTAACCCTCCCCAAGTCAGTAGCCTCGAATTTTAACATTTTATTGCCTGGAGTATCTACATATTGAGTAATTTCAATTAAGTTTTGACTGGAGCTATAAGTCCCAATTTTATAAGGATAAGTTCCTCCACCATCCCGTGAAACATATAAAGTAATAGAAGGATGTTTATCAACTTCATAAATACCGAAATTTATTTCGTGAGCGTGAGGAGGGATAGTATGGGTATGTGGATAAACATAATGGGTATGTGCATAAACATAATGATAGTGAGAAGGAATAGCTACTGTATGAATATGACCTGGAGTAGTAACTGAAAAGCCGTGTGCAGCTGGACCACCATATCCACTGTCACCTATTAGATAACCATCCTCGTGTGGAATATAGCTCTTTATGCGAGTAGCAAGAGGAAAACCACGTTCATAAGCTGCGTGTGATGTTACCGTAGCTCCTCCGCCACTACTGGTAGTAGCGCCTCCACCACTGCTTGTAGTAGAACCACCGCCACTGCTTGTAGTTATTTGTTCGGAGCTCGCTGCAGACTTCGAATATGCCCTAAAGGGAAGTATGGTAAAACTCACATAAACAGTTACTACTTTCACCGTATTGGCTGGTATATTAAATGGAACATACATAGGATAGTCGCTGTCTAAACTATCCATAGCATTAACTGCAAAGAAAGTTCTAATAGACTTCATATTTCGCTGTGTTAAGCCACCATATATTAAGTCTTTTATTGACTGAATGGTGTTAGCTAAAATATTTTCATCAGTAAGACCTATCATCAATATTCTCCACTTTCTACGTCGAACTCAAGCATATACCCACAAAAAGTAATATCATATATATCATTTACCGATGGTCTTATTTTAATTGCTCTTCCCCTGCAACTATCTGGTAGAGCTATCCTATACCATTTCTCAGTATTTTTATCCATTACTATGTCTTGATAAGTTTCTTCATCATCATCTATTTGATAATATACCCTCAAGTTTTCCCCATCAGTAGAAATTACTTTTATCCATATGGCATAAAAAAGCTTTTTAAGCTCAGGAACACCTAAGTCTAAATGACAAACATCATCATAAGCATTTATATTTCTTCCTTCATCGCTTGTCCCCACTCCTATTTTATATACTTGTCCTACAGTATTACTTCCACCATAAAGTTGAATACCATCGCCTAATTTATCCCATCGAGAGTAACAACTAAAGCCAAAGTTATATACTCCAGTAGCACCAGTTCTAAAGTCAATATAAACAGTTTCGTTCGGGACATTTGAAGTCCCCTTAGGATAAGATAATAAATATTTATTATCGAAATACTCTGCAGAAGATAAATATGCATAAGTATTGTTAATATTATTTTTCAAGTATTCAGCTAATGGGATATTTAAAATTTGAGCGCTTGTCCCGTCGAAAGCATATATCCCATTACAACCTAAGTAAAGCAATAAATTTTCGCAGTTTACTAATGAACGAGGAGCAATACATCCCTCACTGGAATAAGCATTAACAAATTGAAAATTATCTTCATCCTGTCCAATGAGCCTTTCTATACTATCTTGAGTAAATACTGCCATACTCTCCTGTTGCTCAATTATCCCAGTAATATCCTGCCTTGCGCCAGTATAAATTACCCAGTCTGGAGGATAATATTCTACATCAGCGATATGAGAAATATAAAAAGCATCGTGGTCAGCTAACATTAACCGAGAACGTCGTTTGCAAATATATTGAGGAGTGGCAGGTGGTTCGTTATGGTCGTCGTGTAAAAATGTTCCCATACTAACCTGAGCATCAGACTTAATAGAAGAATAAGTAGTTGTAGTATTATCTGTTACTTCTCCGTCGTAATAAAATGTAGAACCATTCATTGTAGTTCTATAAATTCTTCTTCCAACTACCTTTGGGTCAGTAGATACTGGAATATTAATTTTTATTCCATCGCTTGGCTCTGCTTGAGCTACCATTGCTGCAGAAGATGGAGAACCATTGCTTTCATATCCATCTACATCTACATAAGTTACTTTGAAATAATAATTACCTGGCGTCAATAATCCGTTAATATTAGAATTAAAAGTTGGAGCAGATGGAGGAGTAATACCAACCTTATTGAATGAGGTTCTATTATACTTAAACATTCCATTTGCACCATTAACCAAATAACAAGTTTGATGAAAGTCAGCAAAATAAACATCTTTATTAAAAGTTAAAGGTAGAGAGGTATTTATTTCTACCCCATTATGAGGAGCGATATCAGAAAGTTTAAAAATTTTACCATTACAAGCTACTAAAAACTCTTTTTCAGTAGCAGACTTATAATATCTATGCATTCCCCGTATCTTTTCACTATAGTGTAATAACGTAGTATTGTATTTTTCATATCCTTTGCGTTTTACTAATTGACCATACTCATTAAAAAACATATTGTTTAAACTGTTTGGCTTACGGGGTAAATTAGTTAATTTCATTTCGGAGGGACTTAGGTTGTCAAGGATACGATAAAATTGCTTCGCCATTATCTTCTCCTACGAGCTGGTATTATCTTAGCTCCTTGGTTTTTATGACCAGATAATAAGTTTTGCACATTAAAAACATTCATTTCATAACGAGCCATCATTTCCTGATATTTAGCAATTTCATTCTTCTTATACCAGCACATAGCTACCGCATAGTCTCTCAAGCATTTCCGCAAGGCAATTATTCTGTAGTCTCCACTCAATGGTTCAACTATGTCGCTATCCATATAAGGGGCTCGCTCAATACCATAATAAGCAACGGTATCTCCAACCGAGGGTTTGGGATAAAAACCAATGTAGTCTCCTCTGAAATAAAAATGCGTAGGAGTTCCTGTTCTATTTCTCCAGTCTTTTCCCCATTCGTCTAAATGTTTTAGTGAAGTCTGAGTTAATGGTTTATCGTTATATAAAACCCCACCCTCATCCAAGGCTATAAAGTCATTATTAAGTCTTATTTCCCTATCATTAACAATATCATCTTCAGCTAATGTTTTGTGATAATAAGAAGATAAACATTTAGTTTTAAAAGAAAAGTCTTCTGCTGCTTCGTTTATCCATCTTATTATTTCATCGTCTTTCCAAAAAGCTTCAGTTCTTTCATTTATTAAACTTCTTACATCAGCAACTATGCTGCTTACGTTAGCTAACATAACATCACCTACTTATTCTTTGGTGGTCTTCCTCTACCTCTTTTTTCCTCAACTTCCTCGTTCATTAATAACTGTAAAATTAAATCTAATTTACCATTAATTTCCCGAATTGCTTTATCAAAATCTTCCTTATCAATAGGTATCATAATGTCCTCCTAAATAATTTCATAATAGATAATATAGTCTCCTTCTGCAGTAGACAACTCAGCGTAAATACCATTGAAACATCGCACTGGATATGGTAATACCTGTCCTCCCATAGTTAAAGTATCAGAGGAACGTTCATAGCCAATTACAACTTTATTGGTGGTGGTGCTATTTTCACTATCATAAATAGTTAATGTAGGAGATTTGCCAGTATCGTTAATTAACTTGCAGCCCCAATAATTGCAAGGAACGTCGCAAATCACATCAGAATCACCTTTTAATCCAGAAGATTGTATCATTTCTTCTTTTTACCTCCTTTCTTCTTCTTTTTAGGCAGTTTTTTAATATTAGGAGTTTCCTCAGCCCAACGTTCAGCTGTTCCTTTGGGAATTTCTCCTCTTTTTTCCATAGCAAAAAACTTTTTCATTTGAGCCTTAGACTTAAAAGGCATAATTTCACCTCATTATTTTAAATGGGCGCTCTTAAAATTGAGCGCCCCTTTAAAGCGCTATGCTCCTGCAAACGTAATTTGAGCACTTTGAACCACTGTTCCATTAGGTAGCGCAACATTAAAGTAGAAACTACCAGCTTGAACAGTCCCAAATTGCACCACTACTTTACCTGTAGCATCAGTAGTTAACCGATAAGTAGAATTCGCAAGCAACGTTTCTACTGTTCCAGTAGTCCCAGTTGCAGTAATTGATGTAATTCCAGTTAATGAGGAAATATAACCAATTACAGTAGTTGCTTTAGTTAAATTCTCATTTGAGTAATTTTTTAACTGAACGGTAACATCAACTTCACCACCAATTTCTTCCCCAACATTTATCGTTGCTATATATGGTATTTCACCCATTAACAAGGCTACGTCAGCAGTTAAGTCTGCTACATCAGTGGTCAAGCCTGCTACATCAGTGGTCAAGCCTGCTACATCAGTGGTCAAGCCTGATACATCAGTGGTTAAGTCACTCAAAACATCATAGAGTTCACCACGTCCAAAGCCTTCACCTATGCTTTTCTTTAATGTCATTTGAGCACCTCCTTTAGGCTATAGTCGATGCTCCGGATACCAACGTTACTCCGAATAATGCATTAAGAACCACGGGCACAAAGTAAACTCTCCAGGCTACCATGCTGTAAGCGTTGATATAGTTAGAAGTATCCTGGTCACCAGGTTTCTTGATGAATAGTTTATCAGGAACCTCCTCTATTCCAACTCCAGCGTAAGAGTGTCTGCCAAAGATTGGAGTTTGATGAACTGCCCCATTGGCATTATAAGCTCCAATAGTTCCTGCAGCTTCTAACCAAGGGTCAGTATCCTCTACCCATCTAACTCCACCCCATCTACCAACTTCACCATCGAATAGAGCAGTATCTTGAGCGTAATGATGAGCATTCACCCAAGCACTGTCCTGCATAAAGTCATACTGAACGAATGGTGAAATTATCCCTATGTAGTATTTCCCATCATAAGATGGAGCGTTGAAATATTTCAGTAAGGCTACCGCTCTTTCTACTGCAGAGCAAGTAATTACATTAGTTGAAGTAATTCCAGTAGAAGTAACAACTCGGAAAGTATCTCCAGCGTCGCAAGCTTCCTTTAATGCTGGAGAAAACGTGATAGTATCAGTTGATGCAGCAAAGCCAGTGATATGAGCGCTATAACCCTTATTCTGTCCAGAGGTTATTACTATCGTTCCTCCTTTCCAGAAATCATCCGCCTCAGTAAGAGAAGTTGAGGCTATGGTAGAAGTTGTGGGAACTCCAGTTGCTACGCAGCTTTTGCCATAAGTTGCAGAATTATCAACTCTCATAGGATATAGGAATTTCGCCAGAGCTCCTCGGTATAATCTATTCAAGCTCTGTCCCATATTCTCTCCTAATTCCTTTACTGCAGCTTCTAGAACGGGGGAAAGAGCAGTTAATTCTACTTCCTCGGTGATTTTTACTGCATTAGCGTATTTCTGTAAGGTAGCCTCAAACCTCATGGCTTCCAGTTCCACATAAGGGGGCAGTTCTCCCTCGTTAGTAGTAGCAGTAACCACTTCTAAAGGAACAAAGCGTTGAAAACTTACTGTTTGCCCTTCGTGTCTCGGAATGTCTCGAGATTTATCAGCAAACTGGTCAAGAACCATTTTAGGTCGAGCTACTTCAAGTAATAATTTATCATAGTACGTCTTCATTAACGCAGTTAAAGTTCCAGTTGTAGTTGCAACAGAGTTAGCCATTTAATTCACCTCTTATAGTTTAGTTCCACCTACTAGCTTTCTGAGTTCTTCAAAACTCATCTTCTCATAGTCAGTAGGTTTAGCAGTTTTCCCCGTAGAAACGCCCTGTGGTTCTACGTATGGATTTGCATTAGTTTCGAGTTTCTCTCTTTCTTCAGTAAGACGTTTTTCTACGGCAGTTTCTATGTTTTGCTTAAAGTAAATATCATAAGCTACCTGAAAAGCGTCTGAACCGTATTTATCAAAAAGCTCATTACGGTTACCTTTCTGATAAGAGGCAATTATCTTATTAACTCCCTCTTCATCATAAGGGACAAGACTATCTTTAGTGGACTCTTTCAACCTTTTAACTACTGCTTCATTATTTTGTTTAGCCTGTTGAATTAAGATAGGATGCATTGCTTTTTGAATTAAGGGCAATAGAGCTGTTTCTGGGTCTTCAGCAAACTTATCATAAAACGCTGTTCTCTCTTCTGGTGTCATGCCCTTAACTTGAGCATCAACCATTTTTTGAGCAGAGGCACTTAAGTTCTGCTCTTCCATTTGTGCTTGTAATTCTTCTTGTTGTTTCTTAAATTTCCGGAGTTCACCTAACTCTTGGTCTTGTCGTCCCTTGAGCTTACGTAAATTGACTAAAATTTTAACGAGTTCAGCTTGAGACTTGTCCTTGAGGTCGTCAGGAACCTCTTCTGGGGTCTCTTCACTCTCGTTTTCAACTTCAGCTTCTTTACGTGGTTCAGAAGTTTGAGTTGAGAGAATTTCCTTTCTCAACTCTTCCGCAGTCATTGTGTCTGGACTTTTTTGTTTGCCAGCCTGNTCGGAGATTATCGAATTTTCCTGTTCGGTCTCGGACAGGTTATTGGCTTTGTCTTTGTCCATTTTTTACCTCCATACCAGTTTTTATTAAACCTTCTATTTCACCTAAAATATCATCAATTACCTGAACACCAGCTTGATAGTAATGAATTCTATCAAGGTCTTTTTCTTTAACTAAACAAGCAATAAATTCTTGCCTCTTCATTTCGAATAAATTATTAAGAATTTGCCAACCAGAAGTATTAAGAAGAGCAATTAAACTATCGCTAATTTCGATGGGGTTCATTTTCCACCACCTAACATCTGCAGTAACTGCTGAGCAGTTTGCGATGATTGAGCTTGTTGAGTAGGCGCTTGTTGCAAGACCGGTGGTTGCTGTCTTAGTTTTTCCTCATGAGCCCTGATTTCTCTGGCTTCTCTTTCTTCTTTGAGAGATGGAATAAGCTCTTCTATGTCTTCAAAACCCAACCTATCTGCAATTCTTTTAATAATTTCTCGTTGGTCAACTAATGGCGCAACTACTGGCTTCCCTTCGGCGTCGATAATTGGTTGTCCCATAGCGTCAGTCTGTGGAGCAACTGCGTTCATAGAAATTTGCAAGAAATTAAGTAAATTTTCAATTTCAGTTTGTTTTTCATTAAAAATACTAACTCCACGAGGTTTGAAATCTGGATTACCAGTTAATTTAATATCTTCCTTTTTAATTTTCTTTCTCTGTTTTTCCTCTTCCCATAATTTTGCTTTTTCCGGCCCCAAAACCCTATAAGCAGTAGCGTCAGAAAAAAATTGTAAAGTATGTTTATAAATAATTTCTAAAACTCTTTGAAACCAAGGCTCTAAAGAATGTCTCACCGTATGTTTAATGGGTTCAGCAGCATTGCCTTGCATCATTAAAGTAGCACCTAATGTTTCGGGTAATCCTTTCTTAGATGGCATAGCTGAAATTACGGGAACTGCTTGAGTAACTTTCTGAATTTTTTCTTCCATCATATTTATAAAAGTAATTAGGGGGCTTAAACTTGCTGCCTGAGCAGTGGTGTTAATGAATTGTAAAGCATTAGAAACATTATCTACATTAGGATGAGCAAAGAATATTTTACCAGGATGAGAGATGATTGTCCCCCCACTCATCCCTTGAACTTTATTAGCGTTTATAATTCCCATAGGGTTGGCAATTAAATTGATACAATCGCTCAATTTATTGTGAGCGTTGGTCAATTCAGCAGCTAATGCTTGAATATCTTCAGCACTTCCAGTTCCCATACTCTCCCCGGGTAATCTATCTTTAGAGGCATCAGCGAATATCGTTCCACTATCGTAGGGATAAACTTCATTTCTAATACATACCCTTCTATTAGCAATAGTAACAATAGCTTTAACATATTCGTCGTCGTAGGGATTAACTAAACTTTCATCAGATATTTTCCCTTTTAAAAGGTCTAAGGGAATTTCCCCATGGTATTCGAGTAGTTCAACTCTATCATTCTGGTCTCGAGAAGTCTCCGGGTCTCCGTCTTCGTAAGGTTGAGAAGTATCTTTTAACTCAGAGATAGAATGGTAAATTCCTTGAGCTTCCATTTGCTTTAAGTAAGATACAAAAACATCTCTTTTTCTGACTATACACCACGAGGAGGAAATATCGATAGTATTAGGGTCGGGAAAGAATTGAAAAATATCAACACATTCTAAATCTGCGCCTTCAAAAACAATTTTACCTTTTTCCTTTTCTATTCTCCAGGGAACTTTAGTAACCGAATAACCATAAATCTCGAACTGCGTTAAGAATTCATCTATTACAGAGAAGAAGCCGCCTCTATTTTTCCCGCAGTTTTCCAGTTGAAATAATATAGTATCTTTTAAAACTGGGATAGTAGCCTCATCCTCTTTTTCCCCCGGTAAAATATCCCAGCTTTTCAGTCCATTAGAAAACAAAATATTAGCGTAGAGAGGAACTTTCGTTCTTACAACGTCTTTAAGGGTGGGGATAATATAATTAGCCTGCCAAGGTTCTTTTCCCTCGGCAACTGTTCCCCGGTAATCGTTGTAATATTCTAACCATTTAGAACGTATTCCCGCCAGTTCGTTTTTACTATACTCATATTTGTCGAGAACAAACTCAACTAAAGCTTCACCTTTAGTTTTTAGTTTCTTTTTAGCCACTTAATCACCTTCTTATAGTCCAGAGTACTTAGAGGAATGTTTGACCGCATAAGCATATCCCCAATCTTCGTATTCCTTGATTGTCTTGAACATGCCCGCAAACTGTAATAAATAAAGTCCTTGAATATAGGCATCAGCTTTGTCGGGAGAGTGTCCCAGTTTAGCTTTCAGGTCGTCCTTACTTTCTATTTGTATCTTGCCGTTTTTGATTTCATAAGTTGCTGCAGTGAGCTCATTAATTAAGTCCTCATCTTCCCAGGTTAACTTAATGTTATTATCCGCAAAATTCTCCGCCGCCGTCCACCACATTTCCGCCCTTAAATTAATGAATTTTTCCGGATCCTTAGAACGCTCCGAAGAATTTATATCTATTACTTCATACCCCAATTGTCGCAACCTGTCTGCCACACCAGCACCTACGCCAATTGTATCNANNCCTATTAAAACAGGACGCTCTTCTCTCGCCCATATGGCAATTTCTGTAGCGGTGGTCATAGTATCTTTTTGGTTTAATATCTTTTCATCGACTATATCTGTTCCCTCCATGAGATAAATGACAGTAGCGTCATCACCGTATCTTGCAATGTCTGCGCTAATTATTCGAGGCGGCCGTTCATAGGGATTAGCAACCGCTTTCGCCTGTCTTATCCATTCTTCCTGTATAACAACATTCGTTCCACTTAACGTATCCCAGGAGCCATAGAGATAAGCTTCCAATAATTCCGGTCTATGCCGGTAAGCTTCTTTAAGCTGGTCAATGTAACCTGCCGGTAGATATTCGTTGTCGCTTGGAAGAGCAGGAATATAAACTTTACCTTTATCATTCCCTTGCACAAATTCTTTTTTTAGCCACAAGCCTAAGTTCAAGTTCTTCTTTTTCTTGTCGCTCTCAATATAAGGATTGGCTGTGTAAAGTTCTTTGTATGGTAATTCTTTGCCATTTATTTTTTGCCTTAAGCAAGCCCTTAAATCCGCTACAGCGTCCCGAGAACATTCCTCGGCCTGGTCGAGAAATATCATTCCATATTCTGCGCTGGTAAATTTTTTAACTTCTTCCGTTCTATCCAACCCACCAAAGGCGAATTTTACGGTATCCAATATCACTATTTCCTTATCCTGTGAGCGAATATTGTAGGTTTCCGGAGGAATAAACTTTTTCCANGTTTCCAGTGTNGTATCGGTAAAATCTACACTTTGCGCTCGACCCATAAATCCCACAGGAACAGGGTATTTATTGGGAGAGAGATTGAANGTGTTTATAACATTTACAGCATACAGGAAAGAGAGCAAACAGCCCATGACAGATTTTCCGCCACCACGAGCACCACCGTAAAGAACTGCTTTAACTGTAGGATTGAAGAATGCATCGAAACACTTTGTTTGCTGTTTAGTAAGATTAATATCTAAGTTTATTTCTGCCATTTTCATTCTAAGGCCATTTTTAAGCTCGTAGAGGCCTCCAAAATTTCAGAGTGGTATATTATCATTCCCGAGTAAAAATGGGCACCTCTATGAGCCTCTAAATAGCCTGTTTTATTTCTCATACTTCTTATTAACTTGAATATTCACCACTGAACCACCTTCTACCTCTACTTTTTCCTTCCTACTCCATCGGTCAGGATATCTTCGTTCCAGAAATACCTGAGCAGCTCGCCAGTCTTTGGGAATTTTGCTTTGCCATAATGCAACAATACGGGCTTCCGCTTCGGCTTCAGCCTTCTTTACTTCTTGGAAAAACTGAAAATATTTCCCCGATTTTGCTTTTTCTCCTCTTTTCATCCATTCCCAAAACGTCTGATATTGTATACCAGCATAAGCACACGCAGCATTATAATAATTGCCGTTGCGTATAGCTTCACTAATTTTTTTCTGGACTTCAGGAGTTAGCTTCGATGGTCTTCCCATTTTTTAATCCTCGTCGTAAATATCTACTCGAAATTCCTTACCTCGTAACAACACCATTTTAATTACTTCCGCTATTTCCGTTTCCGGAACATCTAACTTAAGCCTTGCGCCGTTACCCGCACCTGAAAAGTTAATCGCCGATTGTATGTCGGGCAAAATTGCGTGAAAAGAACAAATCTTTTCCATATCCTAACCTCCGTGGAACCGCCTGTGGCAGTTTCTGCATAAGTAAACTAAAAATTCTGGAAGATGATAAACTTTAAGTGGGCTCCTTCCAGCTAAATGATGAATGTCTACCCCTTGTCCACCACACAGCTCACATCTATATTGAGCTCTTTCCCGAACCACCTTGTAGCTTTTTCCCATAAATCCTTTTTCTTTTTCGCACAGTTCAGATTCCCACTTAAACTTATTCGCATTTAATCGCAAAAAATCTTTCAAATCTCCCGATACCGCTTTTAACATTTTAAAATCTTTTCTCTCTCTTATCCCTTCTATTTCCTCAGCATATGCTTTTATCTCTTCCTCAAATTCTTCCCTTTGCATGAAACCCCCTGAATGGTGAAAATAACATTTCACCCATTTATCAGACATTTATCAGACATATTAGAAACTAACATGACAATCTTTTCTCGTAGCATCTAATCTCAACCTTGGGCTTCCTTGTTTTGCAGGTCGGAATCCCCTACGCATTCCGTAGTCTCCATAATTTAAGAAACAGCCTGAACTTACAAAAGTTCTTTTCATCTCAGAAACACGATTGTTTCGAGAATCCGGAACGTAATAAATGTCTTGAGAAAA
>JGI24708J26588_10001169_pt1 | contig 20829 bp, 21 predicted proteins | sample BioPla1DNA2_FD_26588 | JGI IMG/M metagenome (IMG submission 26588) | reverse complement strand
CCGCTTCCTAAATCGCATTCCTTCTGTTATACTTTTCATTGAGAGATCCTTTCTTAATATTATTTGATGTTTATATTATACCAAAGGGTCTCTCGTTTTTCCTTTCTTGTGTCATAAATGTATTGTAGCCTAACAGCGTATGAGGGAATCAGCTTGACCAGCCTGAGCCAGTCGTTGTCGCATTCAGACCCTGAAACAGGAAGAAACCCTCATTCTTAAACACGTTGACTTGTTTGTTTTCTGGTCGATACATGCTGTGATCCTCTAAATAAAGTGCAAGGGTTTTGGACGATTTCAGGGGGTTTTCCTTGCATTAGTTTATCCTATATCAGACCAGATTGCTTGGAAATATAGGGAGTTGAATTGTTCAGTAGACACTACTTGTGTCTATATTAATATTTACACCATTGGCAGCATCACTTGCATATACATCGCTAATATATTGAGAGAGCGGAGTTCCTGTCATTCGAGGGATACGAGTCATCACGCGCATATACGAGGCAGACGGCGCACCGTCGACGAAATAGTTGCCTTTTGTCACACGTTCACTAATTTGCCCGGCCATTAGTATTCGATATCCTGTATTTTCAAGCAAGGTTTTGTCAGAAAGTAAATTGCGTTTTGAGTACGGGTATACAAATGTGGTTGGATTTGTGCCCAACCAACCGTTGATACACCTGTAGGCTGTATCGTAGTCTCTTTTCATTTCTTTCGCATAGTCAGTCTCTTCTTCACCGTCAGCCTGGAGGGCTCCGATTCTACCATATTGTCCATAGTAATGGAGCGCATACGAGTGTGAAGTGTGCGACACAAGCCCGGATTCATTCATTTCCAATATTTCATACCAGTTACAGTAATCCTCCGCCGTTCTTTCGTCCGACACATCTGACTCCTGATTCAAAAATGGCTCTGTGGCGTCATCGATACTCTTTCCTATAAGGTTAAACTCCGCTTTCATATCATATTTTTTTAACAAAGGAAATGCATAGCGATATACGCTCAAACTGCCGTCATCTATCGAGATGATGACAGCTTTCTGAGGAAGCTTAGCCTTTCCGTCAATGTATTCCAGTAATTCTTTGGATGTTATCGTAGTAAATCCGTTCTTCTTTAGGAAAATAAGGTCTTGCTCAAATTCACTGGTGGTTATAGCATAATCGAGAAAATCCTTAGAATATTCTTTAGACCCAACTTGATTATCGGGTATGAAATGGTGATACATAAATATTTGTACACAACTGAGGTCGTGAGAATTATATCCGCTCTGAACCGGAGCGGATACAGGGACTCCATTTGAACCGAGTCGATAATAGTATTCGTTCGCATTACCTGTATTGTCTGAATAGGTTACAGAATTATCAACATAAAAGCCGGAATCCGATGTTCCAATCAGGATGTAGTTGCTGTTTGGGGAATCCGACCGATAAACTTCGTACAAACCGGGATCAGCCCACATGAGGACTAAGGTGTTCGAATCTTGCCATGAGGCACTTTCAATCTTCGCATAAGATTCCGAAGCTAATACATGGTAAATAGGAAGTAATAACATAGTTGCAAAAAGCAAACATCCCCAAAAAATACGATGAACGAATCTTTTTGTGATTTGGCAGTATCTGATTGAACTGCCTGTTATTATTGTCTTCTTATTCATTAATATAAACCTCCTTTTTCCGAAAGGCACAAAAAATTTTTTCAAACTTTTCTCCATTAAATGTAACACTTACCATCAACCATAATTTTTCAATGAAATTGCATTTTTCTAAGAACGTGTTTGGGGATTTTTGAATTATTGCTGCACAATAGACATTTTTTGGTGGTAATCCAAACCTTTGTCGCATTTGAAGAGAGAACTCCGGTTGAAATATGAACATGAATCGGCTATAAAGTATCATTTTCATTTGCACAAAAAAACCAGACAAGAACCAATTCTAATAATTTGAGGCATGTTCAAATCCCCCATCTTGAGAAAATTTAATAAATTTAATAATAAGATGTGCTACAGACTCTAAGATTTTATAATACTTTTCAATATCCACATCTATAAAACCATCAATATCTTTCCATTCGTATTTGGGCAAAAAACAATAGGCGGAATGAAAACCACCTTCAACCAGCTTCACAATATATACTTTAACACTTCCGTTATGGTACTGTCAAGAATTATGGGTTCTACTCCCAAAGTCGTAACGGATTTTATGCCGCAAAAGCATCTTACCATGAGTTTTGAGCGAAATAGGCTTCTTTTGCCAAGGCAAACCTGCCACGTAGCGGTTGGGCTGCCGTTTTGCCTCGAAATTCCGCTCAAATCAAGGCTCATGGCAAGATGACCGTGGAATAAATCCGTTATGTTTTTATTCTTCTACTCTTTTATTACGATTTTGGAAGTAGAGCCTATGATTTTATTTATACACTGGAGTCATTTCATTTTGTCATGAGTTAATTTATTAAACCAAACAAACACCGCGCGAAGGCGGTGTTTGAGTGCTTTTATTTAAGAATAATATTATGTAAGGAAGGTTATCATACGGGAGGTGGCTATTGTAAGGTATGTCGCCATTGTAGTATTTATAAGCGCGCCTAGCCAAATATTGCCCGTGGTTTCAAACATCTTTCTGCTTAGCAGGGTTGCAAGCGTTAAGTTTACAGTGATGTTTATTAGCCACAGGAAGAATACCCACATAACAGGGAAGGGCAGCACATCATATACTATATGCCCTATATATTCAATTGCAAAGCCGAGTACAGGGGCTAGTATAGTTGCTACAACGCACAGAAGAATGTTCCATTTCCCTGCGTTTTCAAAACGATACGATGCATTTACCGACCATGAATGTATAGCATAGTATATGAAGAAAATGGGGAAATAGTAGAACAGGTACATCATCTCCGCTCTGCTAACGCCGCGTATAGCGTATATCCAGAAACGGAAGTCCGTGCCGAAGAAGAAGTTTATGCCGTATACAACAAGGCAGAATCCGCTGAAGAACAGCACTAACAGTTCAACTGTGCGTAGGAATTTCTTTCCGCTTATCTTTATTCCCCAAGATTCAGTTGTTGCGCCGTTCTTCTTATTAAATAGGAAGTGATTAATTAGGAAAACGACTGTTGTAACAATGCCCATCCATGCCGACCATGCCCCTATTCCGTTGCCTGTCCAAGATACATATTTGCCAGACCACAATTTGGATAGGAAATTTGCCCCCTTATCCATAGCCCACTCTACGGTAAGTGCGCCCACTATGCCTATTATCAAAATATTAATCAATATGCGAAGTTTATCCACAGTTGATGCGGGTTTTGCAATGCGCGCAGGCGCTTCGCCTTTAAGCATAGCAAAGCGGGGTGTATCAAGCAGTACCATAATAAGCCCGTAAAGGAATGTAAATAGACCTATAAGAGCACCAAGGTTGCATACTTCTTTCCACATATACGAGGTATAACCTGATACTTCGGTAGGCTCACCGAGGGATTGTTCAAAGAAGCTTATTATTTCCTCTGATGCTACAGGGGCAAAGTGAGCTTCCGCATGGGTTATCTTGGGGTTGTAAACAATACGGCGTCCGCCCGTTTCTTCGTTTTTATACCAAGTATTCAGCTCAATGCGCTCATTATTATCCCAGTTTGATATTTTGACCTGCGGATATCCCGCTGTTCCGCCAGAAAAGCCTGTAAAGTTGCCTGCGGCGGAGGCTGCACCTTCATCAACATCGTAATCAACGGTTTTGTCCATTTTAAATGTACCAGGGACGCCTTGGTTTACAAAGTTTTTAGCCTCAGGAGAAACGGTCATATCGCCAGAGTAGAAACCGTCAATCCTTGTTATCTGAGATTTGACGCCTTCATCATAATAGGGCTGGAGTAAGCCTATATCTATATAATTCGGGAATTCTTCTATTATGTAGTAGGCAGGTACATTGGCTACTATAAGCGCAGCGGCAACCTGAGTTTGGTGGCAGGCTTCATACAGCTCATCAAAATAATGAGCGCCTTCTTCTATGCCAGCTTTAATTTTATCATAACGACCGTACTCATTTAATGTGTAAGATGTTACACGACCACCTGTGGAATGACCGGTTATGCCGATTTTGGTATTGTCAACATAATCAAGCTTATTGTATACATAATCTACAAGGTCTATCATACCATGCCCAAGGTATTGCTGGCTCATGGTGTAGGATACATCCTTATGCGTACCGGAAGACTTTCCGTGGTGGTAAATATCAAACGATATTGCTACATAGCCGCGGCGCGAAAGCTCCACTAAGACGATATCCTGCATTTCCTTGGTATTGCCGGCACCGCAAGTGGTTATCACGCAGGGGGCAGGGGTATCAATCGTTGCAGTATCAGGCTTATAGATAAATGCACTTAGATTGCCCCCGAAGCTTGATGGAAAGTTTACTTCAAATACTCTTACCTTTCCACCATCTGTCTGGATATACATTGCGGCTATGCTAAATAGCAGCACCAATATCAGACCAATACAAAGAATTTTTGAGGGTTTCGAATTGGACTTCATGTTTTTTTCCTCCTTTTAATTTTTTGCGTACTTATTTATAGTGTTTGTCCACACAACTATAAACAATGTTTCATTATGTAATTATTATACATGCTATACAAATAATAATCAAGCGCAAAAAAGAGCATAATGCGAAGTGGATTATGCTCTTAACTTTATTCAAGGTTTATTGTACGGTAGATAACTGTGAATAAATATTTAAACGATATTTAAATACCCGCTTATATATTCTCAGCTAGTAAGTTATTCTGATATTCGTCGATTGGAAGCATTTCTTTTTGCTTTAGTGCCTTAACCCTCTCAATGCGTTGTTCCACCCTGTAGCTTGTTAGCATTTTTGAGCGGAAGCGGTTAAGTGCCAGCCTTAGGCTTACAGCGCAGGGAAGAGCAATAACGCCTGCGCCTATGCCGTTAAGCGCGGTTCCAAGCGCAAGCGAAGCGCCGTTCCTTATAAGGCGATAGCGCATATCTTGACTACCTGCTTTAAGGCTTTTATGTTTGAAAAGTACATTGCCGCCCTCATGCAGCGCAACAGTTGCAAAGGGGAGAGCTGCGCTTATAGGGCTTAAAGTATCTGCAAGCGCGCTGGCGTTTTCAATAAGTCCAATGCTTATTCCTGCCTCATCAACAAAGCTTGCGCCAAGCGCTATGCTGTCTATTATTATGCTCTTATCTTTTGATTTATAATGCTCAAAAAGTTCTTTTAAGCTTGCCATTTTAACCTCCGAATGTGCGGAGCAGTGTAGTTATTACCCAAGCGCCGCTTACTATAAGAGCTATCCAAGTTACCTGTTTAAGGGAGCCTTGCAATACTCCCTTTTTGTGCTTCTGCTCCTTTGCAATGCTATCCTGCAATTTCTTTATATCCTGCTCTATGCTGTTTAGGCGTTTATTCTGCTCTTGAAGCCTTTCGGTAATTACTGTTATTTCTGCGGAATTATATTCCTGTTTGTCATATAAGCTGTTAAGGTCTGCGCTCATGCCTTCAAGCACGGTTGTAACTTCCTCTGTATACCTATCGACCTGCTTATATATATCCCTACCTTTTAAGCCTGAAATTGCGGATTCTATAATGTTTTTAGGCTTAATATCGTCGCTCATACAAGCCGTATGCCTTTATCCAGTTGTTCTTGGGTGTAGCGCTCAAGAAGTTCTTTTATGCGGCTATAGGGGTTTAGCAATTTGCCAAGGCTTCTATCGTGGTTTAGCGTTGCGATTAGATATGATATGTATTTACTTATATCAGCACGTGCGAACCAAGGTTTTTCAAGCAGTTCTTCTCTGTGGTGTGTTAGGTTTGTAGTGATAACCTTTGAAATGAGCCCCCGCTCATAAGCTTCCTGATACGCATCAAAGCCGTTTGTGAAAAATGCGAATGTAACTATGGCGAACACCCTTGCCGCCTTGCGTTTTTTAAGTTCTCTTGCAAGGTCTATTATAGAATCCCCGCTGGACAGTATATCATCAGCCACTATAACATCTTTACCCTCGACATCAGGGCCTAGATACTCATGCGCTATTATTGGGTTGCGTCCTTCAACTATGCGGGTATAGTCCCTACGCTTGTAGAACATGCCCATTTCAAGCGATAGCACGGAGGAATAGAATATATTCCTAGGCACAGCTCCTTCATCGGGGGATACGACTGCCATGGTGTCTTTATTTATATGAAGGTCTTTAACCTCCCTGAACAGCGCCTTTAGCATCTGGTGGGTTGGCATTATGTTTTCAAAGCCGCAAAGGGGTATTGCGTTTTGCACTCTAGGGTCATGCGCATCAAAGGTCAGTATGTTTGTAACGCCCATGTTCTCAAGTTCCTGAAGGGCAATAGCGCAGTCCAAGCTCTCTCTGGAGTTGCGGCGGTGTTGGCGGCTCTCATACAGGAAGGGCATTATTACATTAACGCGCTTTGCCTTGCCGGCAATGGCGGCTATTATGCGTTTAAGGTCTGAAAAATGGTCGTCCGGCGACATGGGTACTTCCATATCATACATTTTATAGCGGATATTGTAAGCGGTTACATCACAGATTATATATATATCATAGCCGCGAACACTTTCTCTAAGCACGCCCTTGCTTTCGCCTGTGCCAAATCTGGGGCAATGTGCCCGTATTAAAAAGGTATCCCTATCGCTGCCAGGTACCGTGTAATATTCGGTATCGAAAAATTCGGTGTTATTAACGCCTTGCCACTTAAGAAGCCATTTATTTATGCTTCTGCCTATTTCTTCACAGCCTGCCATGGCTATTACGCCAAGCGGCGCTATAGGTGCATTTATCACCTTACCATGCAAATCCCTAATCACATTTTCCAATATATTATCCCCCTTTTAATATTGTTATTCGATGTGCATAAGCTGTAATTTAGGACATTCTACTTCTTGGTTGTTTTCATTTAGCAAGCTGCTGGTGCCAACCAGCACCCCATATGCGGTGAGCTTTGTGTTTAGCGGATAACCAACCTGTTTATCGCTTGATAGCATTATAAAGTTCCTATAGGTTTCCCCTGATTTTGCCGTGGCGAATTTGAGTATCCACTCTCCTGCCTTTTCTTCTGAGGATATTATATAACCCTCGTAGCGGAGCATTTTACCGTCGTTGTTGTCTATATTGCGCATTAGCGTACTGTAAGCGGGATTCTTTGCGCTGCTTTTTATACGAGAAATGCGATCCTCATCGCTTAGTGTGCGCTCGCACTGGTATACGAAAGACCTATCCTCGTACTTATCCTTTGAGAATGTAAGTACAATATCGTACTTCCCCTCATTTTTGGTATCTACTGTGAATGAGAATTTGCCATTGTTTCCTATGCGCTTTGTGCTGACTGCGCCGTTTATACTCAGGCTTACACTTGCGCCCTTTTCTGCTGTGCCTGATATTGTGTAGCTATCTTGCTCAAGCACTTCGGGCGGATAGCTAGTTATAGCAACATTTATAAGCCCCTTGCGGTATGTGATACCGTACTGCTTTTCAAGCGGGAGTGCGCCTTCAACTTCAACTGTAAGTGTCATAAAATACAGGTCTTCTCTAGGTAAGGTAATAGTTAAGCTATAACTGCCGTTTTTAGAGGCTGTTCCCTCAAACACCTTGGTTTCCGCGGTGCTGAACGAGCCTACAACAGCGGTAAGCTTTGCGCCCGCTGCGGTTTTGCCTTTCATGGTGAAAGTGTCTTCCGCCGTTTCTGAAGGCGCGGTTATCTGTTCATCAAAGCTTACAGGAAGCTGGGGTAAAGGCAGCGTTTGGGTAAATGAAAGAGTGTCGAATACCTTGTTAAGCGCATTGTTGTCCGCAGCTTTAAGCTGCCTTCCGCCGAGTACTTTCATATCCATAGTTATAGTATAGCCGTTATAAACAGTACGCCTTTGGTAGCCTCTATGCTGAACGCTGCCCCCTTGGCGGAAATTATACCTAAGCATTAGCCAGCGCCCGGAGTTTTTAAAGTTCTTCCATTCTATGGAATTGTAGTTATAGCCTAGAACCTTAAACCTATCGCTTGCGGAGTGCAGCCTGCGGTAGGATGCACGCGTCTGCGGTGTATGCTCGTTTATGTTGAAATATTGCTCGGCTTCACCATCTTTTATAGCAGAAAACACAAGCAGCCTATCGTTCTTTTTGTCGGAAGCTATTAGAAGCATCCCGCCTGTATTGAAGCTTTCTGTATCATATCCTAAGCTTTTTAAAGTATCCTCGTTATTTGCAGCATTGTCCTTAGTTATTACATTTTCGTATACGCCGCTTGGAAGGCTTAGGCTTGCGTAGATGTCATCAAACGAGAAGCTCTCTGCGCTTGCTGAAAAACCCAAACAAGACAACGCCAAAACAAATGACAGAAATATAATTACACGCCTTTGCATAAGGCTCCCTCCTTCGTTGAACTCAACTGAATTTTACCATAATTGATTGAAAGCGACAAGTAAAGCAGACTCTTACCGCTTTGATTTTATATACCTTTAATAAGATAAATAAGCATAAGATGTGCGGGATAGGCTGTATAGCCCAAGAATTTGTTTCTTTTTATTTTGCTGTTAGTATTTATTAGCATAAGCGGGAGAGATAGCATAGCCATTGTCTGAAGCTTGAAACACGGTTGTATTACCAAGAATAGTCTAGATAGCGTGGGGGATAAGCTTATGTTTTGGAAATTTATTACTGTGTAAGAGTTTGCTCCCCAGTAAAGGCAAAAGGAAATAAACATAGCGGCGAATGCACCGGCGTTTTCCTTGCACAAATACATGAATATTATAAGCAGTACGCCTCTAAAACCATAATCCATAGTTAGAAGCGCAGAAAGCGTAAGGCATATTAAGGGCATAAGTATATGGCTATAATGCTTTCTTTCTTTTATGCCCCATATTGAAAGCATACCAAGCAGCAGTGTGAATACCACATTAAGCTCATAAATTTCATGAGATAGCGCTAACATATAAGGGTATTGAGAAATTATTGCAAACAAAAGCAGCCTTAATGCGTAGCGCAATGGGTTTTTTGTGTAATCCACACCCCTGACAATATTATAACAAAAGAGGGGAAAGGCTATTCTGCCTATAACTCTTAACCATATTTGCCCCGGGAAAAACACTATGCCTGTATGGTCTACAAGCATAGTGATTATAGCTACAAGCTGTAAAAGAGCTGTGTCGTCATTTAGTTGTGAGCTTTTACTGTTAGCTGTTGTTTGCATATTATTGCCAGAGATTATTATTCGGAATCCTCTGTATCTTCGCCTTCTGTGTGTACGGGCGCGACATTAGCCCTTATCTTTTCTTCAACTTCCTTGGTTATTTCAGGGTTATCCTTTAGGAATTGTCTTGCGTTATCCCTGCCTTGACCTATGCGTAAATCGTTGTATGAGTACCAAGAGCCGCTCTTGTCTATTATGTTCATCTCAACCGCAAGGTCAAGCAGACCCGCTTCGCGGCTTATGCCTTGTCCGTAAAGTAAGTCTACCTCTGCCACCCTAAAGGGAGGGGCAACTTTATTCTTAACTACTTTTATCTTGGTGCGGTTGCCTATAACTTCGCCGCCCAGTTTAAGCTGCTCACCGCGCCTAATATCCAGCCTTACTGAGGAATAGAACTTAAGCGCCCTGCCGCCGGGGGTTGTTTCGGGGTTGCCGTACATAACACCAACTTTTTCCCTTAGTTGGTTAATAAATACCGCTATAGCATTTGTTTTTGATACTACGCCCGCGAGCTTTCTCATGGCTTGGCTCATCATACGCGCCTGAAGACCTACGAACATATCGCCCATATCGCCGTCTATCTCGGCTCTTGGAACAAGCGCGGCAACGCTATCTACAACAACTATGTCTATAGCTCCGGAGCGGATTAGCGCTTCGGTTATTTCAAGGGCGTCTTCGCCGGTATTTGGCTGGCTTATGTAAAGCTCATCTATCTGCACGCCTAGGTTTTTAGCGTATTCAGGGTCAAGCGCGTGTTCCGCGTCTATAAAAGCGGCGATGCCGCCCTCTTTTTGCGCTTGGGCTATCATATGCAGCGCGACTGTGGTTTTACCGGAGGATTCAGGTCCGAATATCTCTATTATGCGACCTTTTGGTATGCCGCCTACGCCAAGTGCTATATCAAGCTCAAGGCAGCCGGTGGATATAACATCTACTTTAAGCTTGCTCTGCTCGCCAAGCTTCATTACGGTTCCCTTGCCGAACTGCTTATCAAGCGCCACAAGCGCCCTTTCAAGCGCCATGGATTTTTCATCGTTTTGTTTAACCAAAGGTATTTTTTTTGAGTTAGACATCTTATTTGCTCCCTTTCAAAAATTTGTATAGATAAATGAGCGCGATTGCGGTACATGCCCGCCTTATATTGTTGCGCTCGGCTTTTAGCATAAGCCTGTGAACTTTAACCTTGTTTTTAGAAGCTATTGCAATAAAACATTCGCCAACCGTATCTCCCGTAGGGCCTGCGTAGCCTGTAGTTGCAACAGCATAATCGCTATTATACAGTTTAAGCGCGGACTTTGCCATATAGTATGCGCATTTATGGCTTACAGCGCTGTGCTTTTCTATTATAACATGTGGAATATTAAGCACGCTTTCTTTAGCATAATCACTATAACATACCGCGCTGCCTAAATATACCTTGCTTGCGCCAGGCACATCCACAAAACAGCTTGAAAGCATACCGCCTGTAATGCTCTCGGCAAAGGATATGCTTTGCTCCTTAATATTAAGCAGTTCTATTATGCTATTTACTGCCTTTTTCAAGGAGCATATGCCTCCCTTCATACATATACTGTAGTCCGCTTATAATGGTGAAGAAGGTCATAAGTACGTTAAACGTCATAGTTATTGCGCGGCTTAAGTTAAACATTATGGCTATTACGCCTAACATCTGCAAAGTGGTTTTTACCTTGCCTAGGTTACCTGCGGGTATTACTACGCCCTGTTCTATGGCTACAAGGCGTATACCGTCAACCGCAAGTTCTCTTATTATAATAATCAATAGCGCCCACCAAGGAAACCTGCCCTGCTCAAGCAGCAGCACCATCATGGATATGACAAGTATTTTATCCGCCACAGGGTCTGCAAACTTGCCGAAGTTTGTTACCAGATTGTGTTTTCTCGCTATATAGCCATCAACAAAATCGGTTGAGCAGGCAATTATGAACACTATGCCGGCGAGTATATCCAAGCGGAAATACAGCAGCAGAAGGCAAAGGGGAATTAATACTATTCGTGCTATTGTAATTTTATTGGGTAAATTCAATCTATTTCCCTCCTATATGCGTTGCGTAAAGGTCATAGCTGTCGGCATCATCTATAACAGCTTTTACAAAGCTGCCTTCTGCTATGGCTTCGTCTGAAGATAAATATATTATTCCGTCAACATCAGGCGCTTCTTTTTCAGAGCGCGCGATATAATAGCCGTTCTCCTTGCCAATCACAAGCAGTTTTTCCTCGTTCCCTATGCGTAGGCGGTTTCTTTTAAGGCTTATTTCTTGTTGAAGCAGCATTAGCCTATCTAAGCGCTTGCGCTTAATATGTTCAGGCACATGGTAGGGCATGGAATAAGCCGGGGTATCTTCCTCTCTAGAATAGGTAAAAGCGCCCATTCTATCAAACTGCATTTCAGCGGTGAAGTTAAGCAGGGTTTCAAAATCCTCATCGCTTTCACCGGGGAAACCTACTATAAATGTAGTACGCAGCGTGAACCCTTTGCTCCTTGCGTAATATAGTATATCCTTAACCTTAGAGATATCGCCCCTTCTGTTCATTAGCTTAAGCATTTTATCCGACGCGTGCTGAAGGGGCAAATCTAAGTATTTACACAAATTATCGTGTGAAGCCATGGTGTCTATAAGTTCATATGTCGTTTCATCAGGGTAGCAGTAGAGCAGCCTTAGCCAATCTATACCCTCTATTTTAGAAGCTTTGTCTATAAGTTTAATAATTGAGCTTTCTTTTGTATCCGTGCCGTATCGTGTGGTGTCCTGTGCTATAATTATATGCTCTTTTACGCCATTATCCGCAAGGTTTTTCATCTCGCCTAAAATGTTTTCTTCGTTTCTTGACACAAAAGCCCCTCTTATTAAAGGTATGGCGCAGTAGCTGCAGCGGTTGTCGCAGCCATCGCTTATGCGTACATATGCGGTGTAGGGTTTGGTTAATAGTATTCTGCCTTTAGCTTCCTTTGGCTTGTGCCTTGTAACATCGCAGTGTCTTGTATTTGTGTTTAATGCATCAGAAATAAGCTTAGTCAATATATCATACTGGGCTATGCCGGTTATTATATCTATCTCGGGTATTTCGTCCATAAGCTCCTTTGAATAGCGCTGCGAAAGGCAGCCGGTAACACAAAGCAGCTTACAGGAGCCAATCTCCTTAAATTTAGCGAAGCTTAATATAGCGTCTATAGATTCCTGTTTGGCAGATTCTATAAAACCGCAGGTGTTTACAATAAGTATATCGGCTTCGTCCGGAATGTTTGTTAGTTCTATGCCGGCAAGCCTTAAATAATACAGCAATTCTTCAGTATCAACCTGATTTTTCGCGCACCCCAGCGAAATAATGCCCGCCCTCATAATCCATCCTCTCTATATAATGAGTATAATAGATTATAACAAATATTATACCCTCTCACAAGGCATTATATTGGGGCATTCATAGTATTTTGTTGAAACTTTGCTTGTTTTGTTGTAATATAAGTTAGTAGATACTTATTATATGGCTTTATAATTAATAAGGGGGGATAAGTTTGAACTATACAGAATCGGTTGAGATGTATCTGGAAACAATACTGATACTTAGCAAGAATGGCAATGTGCGCTCAGTTGACATTGCCAGGCATATGGGTTTTTCAAAGCCTACAATTAGCGAGCAGATGAAACGCCTGCGCGCGCAAGACTTAGTTATATTTGACGATAATAACCATGTACACCTAACTGAAAAGGGTAAGAAGGTTGCCGAAAGGGTGTACGAAAGGCATAAGTTGCTTACAAAACTGTTTATGAGCGTGGGCGTAGATGAAGAAACCGCAACGGAAGATGCCTGTCGTGTTGAGCACTACATAAGCAAAGAAACCTTCGATAAACTCAAGGCACACTATCAGGAAAAACACAGTTAGTTCTAAAAGAAAAACATAGTTAGTTCTAAAAAACAGTTGAAAAAAGCCTGCTGAACTGCGATAATGCTTTCTGTATTTCGCTTTTGGCAGGCGAAATTTTATTCCAGGCGAAGGCTTGCATATAAGCCTTTTAGCTTGAAATTTTATTAAGGGGAACTCTCATATGACAGTCGCTATTTTAATTGCTATTGCACTAGCTATAATACTTGGCTATAAAACAAAGATAAATACGGGTCTATTCGGTATAATATTCGCTTATATAATAGGCTCTTTCTTTATGGGTATAAAACCGTCTGCGCTTATTTCAATGTGGCCGGTAAGGATATTCTTTGTAATAATGTCCATATCGCTGTTTTATAACTTCGCGATACTAAATGGCACGCTTGAAAAGCTTGCTATGCGTCTGCTTTATACATGCCGCAAGTTTCCAAGCTTATTGCCGCTGTTTATATATTTTACCGCAGCTACTATTGCAGCGCTTGGTGCGGACTTCTTTACAGTGCTTGCGATATTTGCGCCTATAACGCTGCTTATATGCCGCAAAACAGGTATGAATAAGATACTCGGCTCAATCGCTGTAACATATGGCGCTTCTGCGGGTTCACATTTTATGACAAGCGCTAGCGGTGTAGTATTTAGAGAGCTTATAGAACGCACTCCATACGCGCCTCAGGCTTTAGAATATACTACTACAATATTCATAGCCACATTTTTAATACCAACTGCTGTTATGTGCATATGGATATTTATTTCATTAAAGAGCGGCAAGGCGGTTAAAACATACGATATAGATAAGCCTGAGGAGTTTAACGATAAACAAAAGCGTACGCTTGGTTTAATATTTGCACTTGTGTTTTCAGTGCTTATATTACCTATACTTTCTATGATATTCCCGGGTAGTGAAACCATAAAATACCTTAGCGGTAAAATGGATATAGGTCTTTTGGCTATAATTTTTTCTGTAATTGCAATGTTTATGAAACTTGGAGAGCAGAAAGAGGTAATAGCAAGGGTGTCTTGGAACACTATTATTATGATATGCGGTGTTGGTATGCTTATACAAGTGGCTATTGAGGCGGGTACTATAGATATGCTCGCTGGCTGGGTAGGCGGCAATGTACCTAAAGAAATAGTGCCCGTAATGCTTACGCTTATAGCGGGTTTTATGGCGTTTTTCAGCAGCACGCTTGCTGTTGTAACGCCTGCATTATTCCCTACCGTTGCGCCTATTGCAGCGGCAACAGGGCTTAATCCTGCGCTGCTATTTTCTGCTATAGTTGTAGGTTCACAAGCCGCTGTAATATCTCCTTTTTCATCAGGCGGCAGCCTTATACTAGGCTCCTGCGAAAGCGAAGAAGAAAGGGCGGAGCTTTTCCCCAAGCTAATGTTCCGCGCCGTACCCATGTGCCTTGCGTTTGCGCTTGTGGGGAGTTTGGTATTAACGCTTATAATGTAATTTTTGGGTACAAATAAAAAAGCACAATAATAAAAGAACCTCAATTTACTATAAACGAGGTTCTTTTATCATTGGTTTTAGTAGGAACTTATTGTCAAAGAGGGTGGTGTCGAACTGGTTTCAAATTAGTCTTCAATATATACTAATGCTTCAACCGTTGTAGGGGTTATTTCATTTTTAGTATAATGTCTAACAAGGTCGGAATCTATACCTGCTTTAATTGTAATAGTGCTGCCAGGGTGAATACCGATAGAGGAGGTGTAATCACCGTCAACGAATACCAATTCTCCATTTTGGTCATAAACCACAACTGTAATGGCGAAATTATAAAGAATGGAATCGGTATCATTAGTGAATGTTACATAGACATAATTCTCATATTCGTCTTCTGAAAGTTCTAATTTTGCTTCACATGGAATTTTTGAATAATCAGATCCATATTCTTCGGTTTTTATTGAGAACTTGCAATCCGTAACAGTATCAGTTCTTAGTACATCTTCTATGATGTATTCACTTACATAGGCATATTCGCCAGGTGCTAATTTGATATTGGATGGGGAAGAGCCAACATAATCTTCTTGCAGAATAATTTCATCACTGGCGTTAAAGCCGACCAGTTTTCCGCCATATTCTATATAACCTGCGGAATCTCCGGTGTTCTCTACTTTTGCATAGAAATAAGCTGTATTCTCACCTTCAATGGCGATGAGGTTTTTCTTTGTAACGGTCATTTTTGCTTCAGCAATTGCGGAAGTTGCTAGGGAAAACAGCAGTGTACATACCAGAACAACAATAAGTATTCGTTTCATAAGGGTATCTCCTTTACATTACTTAAAATTTTTTAAATCATAAGAAGTATACTTACCACCAATAAAATTGTCAATGCAATATTTATATGAAAAAGCTATCATTTTTGGAAACGTTGAGGTGTAGAAAGTTGTGTTGCATTTTATAAAAAACTTGCCTACAACTCGTCAATTCGTTTTGTTGACAACAATTAATAAAAGTGAGAAACTAAATTGGTTTTTCCGGAAGCGAGTAGAAAGTATTAAGCAGGGCGCGAAGAATTTGAAGAGCAAGCATTAAGTAACACTTTGTTTTAATGTCGTTCCTTGTGGTTATAATAATACCGTAAGTATATGAGATTTGCATGAAATTTCGTAAAACAAGCCTTTGGCAAGATAAAAGCGCCACCTATGTAAGTAACGACTTTAATGTTTACTTAAATCTATTTGCGTTACGGATTTATTGATTCATACATGAAGTAGAGTGATTCCAATGAAACACGGATATCAGTGAATATTTTTCGCAAATTTTCAACATCAATAACAACATTATTAGGGGCATCTACATAAAAATGAGGATTACCATCGTTATCAAATGGATATCGGGCAAAATCAATGTTAACCACATCTTGCCCTTTACTGTTCTTGACTTTGATTTTCGTATAAAGTTCATTAATAAAGTCTGTTACTGGCTTTAAATGTTTTTCAAGACCTACAGTTTTTGATGCTATTTTTCTTATTTTAGCAACCATTTGGTTCTTTAATTCTTCAATATTATGGTGGGCATAATTAGAAACTGTTCCACCGTGTTGTTCTTCCAATAGGCGAATAATAGCTTTTATAAATAATTCAATTGATTGGTCTATTGAATATAGTATAGGCATTATTAGACCATCAGCCTTTTTATCCTTATTGTCTGTTATTATAGCATCAATCATTATGAACGCACCATCAGCATAATTAGAAGCCAAAACAAACAAGTTATGAGCTGGCGCCCTTTTACATGTTCGCCAATTTAAATATGCATTTTTTTGAATATCAGGATTATTCGAAAACAATTTCTGTGTCAAAAGTATCTCCTCCATATAAATATAAAGTGTTTTGTCTTGTTGGTTTTTAATGAATTATTGAGCATTACCCTCTTAAGAAGTATACCACACACTTAGGAAAATGAACACCCTATGAATACCACCGATTGCAATTTACGTTTATTGACGGAAACGCTAGAAATCCTTATACTTCAAGGGAAAAAAGAACCATAATTATATTCAAATTGTAGTGCTTATTTGGCGGAGAGGGAGGGATTCGCCTGCTTGCGCAGGTCCTATCGCTGCGAAACTGTTCACTGAACACTTTCGCTACGCTCTGTTCGAATCCTTTTTCACATTTCTGCCAATACAAAACCACCCTTGCGGGTGGCCTTGCATTGGCGGAGAGGGAGGGATTCGAACCCTCGTGCGCTTGCGCGCAAACTGATTTCGAGTCAGCCCCGTTATGACCACTTCGATACCTCTCCGTGCCACGGTATATTACAATAATTAATATTTATCGTCAAGATGGCGCTATGTTGCTTTGTTTGAGTTTTGCTTCATTAATAGAGGATAGAATAGCTTTTATAATTAATCGTATATTAACTGGAGGTGTATAGTTAAATATTGATTTTTCCTTATTGCATTATAAATGACACACAAAAAGCGGCAGAGCGAAAATAGCGTATAATAAGTGAAAGAATTACTAGAACACATCAAAACCACCTCCTTGAAACCCCCGAAAGGGTGTGCAGGGTGAGCGAGTTTTAGTTAGCGGTTTTTGGGGATATATAAGGGTTTTAAGGGGCGAGGTTACAATATAGGAGAAAGAAAAGTGCAAAAAAGGCTTGCATTTATTGTGTAATTAATGTACAATATGCAAGCTGTCTTTTTGGGTAGACGCGATAGGTTGCCGCCCCGGCCTGGACGGGTAATTATCGCCGACCAGCCTGTAAATCAGGCGACGGGCTCAGCAAAAGCAGTCCGCAGAGGCTGCTAGGAGTACGAAATTCAAGGAGGAATACCATGGCCGCACAGAAAATCCGCATTAAACTAAAAGCCTATGAGCATGACCTTATAGACAATTCCGCCGAGCGCATTGTCGAAACGGCAAAGCGCACAGGCGCAAGGGTTTCAGGCCCTATACCACTGCCCACGCAAAAAGAGATTATCACCATTTTGCGTGCGCCGCACAAGTATAAGGATAGCCGTGAGCAGTTTGAAAGAAGAACCCACAAACGCCTTATAGACGTGCACAACCCTAATGCAAAAACCACCGATGCCCTCATGAAGCTTGACCTTCCAGCAGGCGTCGAAATCGAAATCAAGCTCTAGTCAGGAGGATATCATGAAGAAAGCAATTTTAGGAAAGAAACTGGGCATGACCCAGGTATTCCTAGAAGACGGTACACTAGCGCCCGTTACAGTAATACAGGCGGGTCCGTGCACTGTCGTTCAGAAGAAAACAATAGAAAGCGACGGCTATGAATCCGTGCAGGTCTGTTTTGAAACACTTCCTGAAAACCGCGCGAAGAAGATTGTAAACAAGCCCAAGCAGGGTCATTTCAAAAAGGCGGGCGTAGCTCCTGCAAGGTATCTTAAGGAGTTCCGCTTTGAGGACAGCTCTTCATACGAAGTGGGTCAGACACTTTCGGTTTCCCAGTTCAGCAAGGGCGATAGGATAGATGTTACTGGAACTAGCAAGGGTCACGGCTTTACAGGCGTTATTCAGCGCTATGGCTTTGGTAGAGGACCTATGTCTCACGGTTCTAAATACCACAGGGGAGTAGGCGCTCTAAGCGCAGGTTCGAACCCTTCAAAAGTACACAAGGGAAGACCGTTGCCCGGGCAGCATGGTAACAAAAGGGTAACCATTCAAAACCTTGAAGTTGTCGATGTAGATGAGGACCGTAACCTTATTCTGGTGCGCGGGAGCGTTCCCGGCCCTAACAACGGCTTGCTGTCCGTACGCAACGCAGTAAAAGCGAAGTAAAGGAGGGAATATAATATGCCAAAAATAGAAATGGTAAATATGCAGGGTAAGCCTGCTGGCTCACTGGAGCTAAACGATGCCGTGTTTGGCGTAACGCCTCATGTAGCTTCGATGCACTTGGTTGTACGCTCTATACTTGCCGCTAAAAGGCAGGGCACCCAAAGCGCTCTGCGTCGTGGAGAGGTAAAAGGCGGCGGTCGTAAAATATATCGCCAAAAGGGCACAGGCAGGGCGCGCCATCACAGCAATCGCGCTCCTCAGTTCCGCAAGGGTGGGGTCGTATTTGCTCCAAAGCCCAGGAAATATAAGGTAAACATACCGCGCAAGGTGCGCCGTCTAGCTATGCTGAGCGCTCTTTCCGCTAAAGTAAACGCAGGGGATTTAATCGTACTTGACAGCCTTAAATTTACCGAAGGCAAGACAAAGCTTATGGCTGCCATGCTAAAAGCCATAGGCGCGGAGGATAAGGTGTTGCTCGTTACCAACGAAAAGGACGAACTCATCCGCCGTGCAGGCAACAACCTGCCCAAGCTTGAAGGCGCATACCCCAACACTATTAATGTTTACGACATTCTCCGTGCGGACAAGCTTGTTATCACTAAGGATGCCGTAAAGAGCATTGAGGAGGTATATGCATAATGAAAAACCCGCATGACATCATTTTACGCCCCGTGCTTACGGAAAAAGGCTACGACGGTATTGCGGACAAGCAGTATGTTTTCGAGGTCGATATCCGTGCAAACAAGATAGAGATTAAAAAAGCATTGGAAGCGATATTTAAAGATATCAAGGTACAAAGGGTAAATACGCTGCGTACCATGGGCAAGATTAAGCGCCAAGGCAGAACCAGCGGCAGAACCAAAGAGATTAAAAAGGCCTATGTAAAACTCACCGAGGATTCCAAACCCATAGAGTTTTTCGAAGGCATGATTTAAGAAAGGAGAGGCAAAATGGCAGTTCGTGTATACAAACCTACTTCACCTGCTCGCAGACATATGTCTGTAAACAGCTTTGAAGAAATTACAACCAATAAACCCGAAAAGTCCTTGCTGGCTCCGCTAAAGAAGCATTCAGGTCGCAACAATCAGGGTAAAATCACCGTTCGCCACCACGGTGGTCGTCAGAAGCGCAAATACCGCATTATAGATTTTAAGCGCGACAAGTTCGATGTTCCGGCGAAGGTAGCCACCATAGAGTATGACCCTAACCGCACGGCGTTTATCGCCCTCTTGCATTATTTAGATGGCGAGAAGCGCTACATACTGGCTCCCGTAGGTCTTAAGGTGGGGGACATGGTAGTAAGCTCAGACGATGCCGACATAGTAACCGGCAACTCATTGCCCATTTCATCCATACCCGTAGGCACGCTTATACACAACATAGAGCTTAAAAAGGGAAAGGGCGGTCAGCTCGCTCGCTCGGCAGGCGCCTATGCTCAGCTTATGGCAAAGGAAGGCAAGTACGCGCAGGTAAGGCTTCCTTCTGGTGAAGTTCGCAAAGTACCGGTAGATGGCAGAGCCACCATAGGCACAGTTGGTAATATAGACCACGAGAATATCCGCATAGGTAAAGCCGGAAGATCCCGCCATATGGGCAAACGCCCAAGCGTCAGAGGTCTTGCGATGAACCCGGTAGACCACCCGCATGGCGGCGGCGAAGGCAACTCACCCATAGGTATGCCGGCGCCCCTTACCCCTTGGGGTAAGCCCACTCTAGGCTTAAAGACACGCAAGCGCAAGAAGTACTCAAACGATATGATAGTACACCGCAGGCGTAAGAAGAGATAGCGACAAGGTGAAAGGAGGAAAAGGATAGATGAGTCGTTCAATTAAAAAAGGACCTTTTGTAAGTGAAAAGCTTTACAAGCGTATCGAAGCGATGAATGCATCGGGCAAGAAAACCGTCCTGAGAACCTGGTCGCGCGCATCAACAATATTCCCTGAGTTCGTGGGCCATACCATAGCCGTCCATGATGGACGCAAACATGTGCCCGTGTACATTACCGAGGACATGGTAGGACACAAGTTGGGGGAATTTGCCCCCACTAGGACATTCAGAGGCCACGCCGGTTCCAAGAGTACCGGAAGAAGATAAGGGAAAGGAGATAGCCAGATGGCAAGCAAAACAAAAATCAAAGGCGAATCACATCGCGAAAAGCGGGATATGCGCCCAAAGGCACATTTAAGGCATGTACGCATCTCCTCTAGGAAGGCGGCTCCGGTTATTAACCTTATCCGTGGTAAAAGTGTAGATGACGCAAGGGCGATACTCAAGTTTACACCCAAGGCCGCTTCACCCATTCTGTTAAAGCTGCTAGAAAGCGCAGTTGCCAACGCGGTCAACAACCTAGATATGGACGCTTCAACCCTATATGTGGCTGAGGCATATGCCAACCAAGGTCCCACCATGAAGCGTTATATACCCCGTTCCCGCGGCTCGGCAGCCCCCATATTAAAGCGCACAAGC
>JGI24708J26588_10001166_pt1 | contig 20869 bp, 22 predicted proteins | sample BioPla1DNA2_FD_26588 | JGI IMG/M metagenome (IMG submission 26588) | reverse complement strand
TGACCTCTGGCCTGAATGAGTCCACCGGGGTTGGCGAAGAGCATGCTTAAGGTGGCGCTCTTTTTGATTAGGGGGTATCAAAGGTTTATCTCTCCCTTGCTGCCCCGCAGTTGCCGGTTTTATCCCACATGTTCAGAATATGCCGTCCAGGCTATTACCAAGCATGGATGGCGGGGCCTGTGGCTGGCCATAAAGAGAATTGGCAGATGCCATCCGTGGCATCCGGGAGGTTATGATCCCGTTCCGTAGTTGATTGGAGGACTTTACCTTGATGGATTTTATTGCCGGGGGACTGGGCTGGATACTGGATCAGATAGTGTCTGTAACCCACAGTTATGGGCTTGGCATCATTCTTACCACTATTATAGTTCGCCTGCTGCTCTTTCCTTTAACTCTCAGTCAGAGCAAGAACATGGTTGCGATGCGCAAGATACAGCCGGAGCTGCAGGAAATTCAGAAGAAATACGCGAATAATAAAGAAGAGCAGCAAAAGCAAACCATGGAGCTGTACCAGAAACATAAGATCAATCCATTGGGCGGATGTTTGCCTTTGCTCGTGCAGCTGCCTATTCTTTGGGCTTTTTTCCGCGTGCTGCGGGAGATCCCTGTTGACCAGACCGCAGTGTTCTTGGGCATTTGGACGCTCAGTGAAGCAGACCCGTATTTCGTATTCCCCATCCTGGCTGCCGCAACGACTTTTCTGCAAAGCAAGCTGACGGCCACGGGCGATATGGCGCAGCAGAAGTCGATGCTGATTGTGATGCCGCTGATGATTGGGTTTTTTAGCTGGAGCCTGCCCTCGGGGTTAGTATTGTATTGGATTACCAGCAATGTGTTTTCCATTGTGCAACAGGTGTGGATCAACAAGTTGTATCCCGTTAATTAAGGGGGCCGTATGATGAAGTCGATTGAAGTAGTCGCTCGGACGGTGGAGGAAGCCATCGCTGAAGCGCTTCGTGAGTTGCAGGTGGAGCGTGAAGATGTAGAAGTAACCGTTCTCGAGGAAGGGAACAAAGGATTTTTGGGAATTCTAGGCTCTAAACAGGCTAAAGTGCGTGTGGAGAAAAAAGTGCCTGAGTACGAGATTAAGCTGGAAAGGGCGCTGGAGTTCCTTAAGGAGCTTTTGGGGCACATGGGCCTTAGTCCTGTTGTCACCGGGCATGCTGATGAAGAAAGCGTCAACTTGCGTATCGAGGGTGAAGATTTAGGCATCTTGATCGGACGCCGAGGGCAGACATTAGAAAGTCTGCAGTATCTCACCAGCCTGGCCGTTAACCGCCAGGGCGGTGAATGGATGCGAATCAACCTGGACATCGGCGATTACCGTGCCAAGCGGGAAGAGTCCCTCCGTGCGCTGGCGCAAAGGGCAGCCCTCAAGGCTGAGTCTTCAGGACGCAGAGTTGCTCTGGATCCTATGAGCGCTGCAGAAAGGCGCATTGTCCATCAGGAACTGCAGGAATTCGGCGGAGTGGTAACCCAGAGCGAAGGGCAGGATCCCTATCGCCGAGTGGTGATTGTTCCCGAGTAAATTAGTTGTTACGCTAGGCTTTTCGGGTGCTGCAAATGAACGATACGTTCTTTTTGCACGCCCTTTTTTTGTTTTGTGGTAGAATATGAACCGAGGTGATGGCGATGACAGACTTGACAATAGCGGCTGTAGCCACCCCTTTAGGTGAAGGGGGCATTGGCGTTGTGCGCCTCAGCGGCCCAGACGCTCTGGCAATCGCCGATAAGATTTTTCACGGGAAAAAGGGAGGCAGACTTGGCGATCTGAAAACCTACCGGGTGCGGTACGGCAGGATTGTGGACCCGGATACGGGGAAGATGGTCGATGAAGCACTGGCCATAGTGATGCGGGCCCCCCATTCCTATACAGCGGAGGATGTCGTGGAACTCCAGTGTCACGGAGGAGTGGTTTCGGTCCAGGAGGTCTTATCGCTCTGCCTGACCCACGGTGCGAGACTGGCTGAACCTGGCGAGTTTACCAAGCGGGCTTTTCTAAATGGGCGTTTGGATCTGAGCCAGGCTGAAGCTGTGATTGACATTGTGCGCTCCCCTACCCGCCTTGGGCTGGAAGTGGCCGTTGATCAGCTGGAAGGCAGTTTGAGNAGAAGAATGAAAGAGCTCAANGAGATCCTCTACAAAATAGTGGTTCAAGTGGAGGCCAGCATTGATTTTCCCGAAGACGATCTGCCAGAAGCCCAACTGGAGGATATTGAGTCCGGCATTCTCCATGCCATGCAGGAAGTAGATGAACTTATGCAAACGGCAGATGACGGGAAGATTCTGCGGGAAGGCTTAAAGACAGTGATCACCGGCAAGCCGAATGTGGGCAAGTCCAGCCTGCTGAACACCCTTTTGGATGAAAATCGCGCTTTGGTTACGGACATCCCCGGCACCACCAGGGATACCATTGAAGAAGTCATTAACTTGCGGGGCGTGCCCCTGCGCTTAATTGACACCGCGGGAATCCGGGAAAGCCAGGATGTTGTGGAACGGCTGGGAGTGGCCCGCAGTTTGGAGCTCTTGGAACAGGCCGACCTGGTGCTGCATGTCCTGGACCGCAGTGAGCCCCTCAGCGAGGAAGACTTCGAAGTGTTAAGGCGTACCCGGGATGCCAGGCGGATTGTGCTGATTAATAAGGTTGATCTGCCGCCTCTGTGGGATCTGGATGATTTAGGAGATGTTGGTGACTCCCCTGTTCTGGAGATGTCACTCTTGGTTGACGGTACGCAGGTGGTGAATCGCCTCGCCGATGCTATCTTAGGTCTGGTGGGCAGCGGCAGCATTGCCAGTTCAGCCGGTTCCCGGGCGCTGATTACCCGCACCAGGCACAAACAGGCGCTGCAGCAGGCGCAGCAGGCGCTGCATAATTCTCTGGCAACATTGCAGCAAGGCCTGCCCCTGGATTTGATTGCGGTGGATCTCTATGCCGCCCTGGAGTTTCTAGGGGAAATTACAGGGGAAACGGTGCGAGAAAATGTTTTGGATCGCATCTTTGCCCAGTTTTGTATAGGCAAGTAGGAGGAATCGGTTTTATGCCTCAGAGCTATGATGTAATAATAGTAGGGGCCGGACATGCCGGAGTGGAAGCCGCACTGGCTGCCGGCCGCATGGGCTGCAAGGTGCTGGTGTTAACGCTGAATCTGGATAATGTTGCCCTCTTGCCCTGCAATCCGAGCATTGGCGGGTCCGGTAAGGCTACCCTGGTACGGGAAGTGGATGCCTTAGGCGGTGAGATGGGCAAAAACTGTGATGCTACACTAATGCAGATGCGCATGCTCAATACCAGGCGGGGTCCGGCTGTACAGTCTCTGCGGGTGCAGCTTGACCGCAAGCTGTACCAAAGACGCATGAAGAAAATCTTGGAGACAACAGACAATGTCTTCCTTAAGGAAGCATTGGTTACGGATCTGATGGTGGAGGGAGGCGCTGTGCGGGGAGTGATGCTCCGGGGAGGTGTGAGGGTTTATGCCCCTGCGGTTGTCCTGGCTACAGGCACCTACCTCCGCTCCGTCATTCATATTGGTGAGCTCCAGTATGAATCGGGCCCCCAGGGGCAGCATACCTCGGTGGAACTGGCTGAAGCATTGGCGGACCTGCTGCCGATTGTCCGGTTCAAGACAGGAACGCCGCCCCGGATTAATTTGCGTTCTCTAAACTACGATCGTTTAGAGAAGCTCCCCGGCGATCCCAATATCCCCGGTTTTTCCTTCGAGACAACAGGTCTTGACATTGAGCAGGTCCCCTGTTGGGTAACGTATACTACGGAAGAAACCCATCGCATCATTCGGGAGAACCTNGGCCGCACTTCTTTGTACAGCGGCGCGATTACCGGTGCGGGGCCCCGCTATTGCCCTTCCATCGAGATGAAGATCGTAGAGTTTCCGGATCGCTCAAGCCATCAGATCTTTATCGAGCCGGAGGGCTGGGAGACCAATGAAGGATATCTGAGCGGAGTGTCCACTTCTCTGCCTATGGATATACAGGAAGAGATGCTGAAGACCATACCCGGACTGGAAAATGTGGAAATCCTCAGGCCGGCCTATGCCATTGAATATGACTGTGTTGATCCTTTAGCTTTGCGCGCCTCCCTTGAAAGCAAGGATATTTCCGGACTTTTCCTCGCGGGTCAAATCAACGGCACCTCAGGCTATGAAGAGGCAGCGGCCCAGGGCATAATGGCAGGCATTAACGCCGTCCGTTTTCTGCGTAACGAAGAGGCTGTCATTATCCCCCGCTCCCAAGGGTACATTGGGGTGTTGATTGACGATTTGGTGACCAAGGGGGTAACCGAGCCCTATCGGATGATGACTTCCCGTTCTGAGTATCGTCTTTCTTTGCGCATGGACAATGCCGATGCCCGCTTAACGCCCCTCGGCTATTCCCTGGGGTTAATCAGCCGGGAACGCTACGACGCTTTCCTCAAGAAACAGGAAGCCGTCAATTCCGAAGTGGAACGCCTGGAGAAAACTATTTTAGGCGGAACGCCGGAAGTGAATGATAAACTGAAGGCCCTGGGCACAGCCCCGCTGAAGCACGGAGTCAGCCTGGCGGACCTTTTGCGCCGTCCGGAAATGAAATACGCCGACCTCGGGCACTTTGTGGAGCTGCCCAATCTTCCCCTGGCAGTTAGAGAACAGGTGGAAATCCAGGTCAAGTACCAGGGGTATCTGGCCCGGCAGGAAGCGGCCATTGAGCGTTTCGAGCGCATGGAAAAAAAGCTCCTTCCCCCTGATTTTCCCTATCTGGAGATCAAAGGACTCTCTCGAGAAGCGGCAGTGAGGCTCGATCAGATCAAGCCAAGTTCAATTGGCCAGGCTTCCCGGGTGTCAGGTGTGGATCCGGCAGATATCAGTGTGCTCCTGGTCTACTTGGAGCAGGAACAGCGGAGGAATCGCCAATGAACTTTGATGCCAAGCGCTTTGAACAGGTACTGCTGCAGGGCTTGCAGGAATGGGGGCTGGAAGAATGTGCAGTCCATCTCCCCTCCTTCACACGCTTTTCCGAGTCTGTGGTGGAAACAAATCAGACGTTGAACTTAACTCGCCTGATTGAGCCGGAAGAGATGGCTGTTAAGAACTTCCTGGACAGTCTGGGTCTGCTTTGCCTGGACTGGCCGGAAAAGATGCGCTGTCTGGATTTAGGCACCGGGGCGGGTTTTCCAGGTGTGCCCCTGGCAATTTGCCGTCCCCAGTGGTCCTTTGTGCTTCTGGATTCTTTGCGCAAGCGCCTGCGCTTTATTGAAGGCGCGCTTGAGAGTATGGGAGTAGAAAACGTCTCCATTTTGCACGCCAGGGCTGAAGACGCAGGCCGGGATCAAAGCCACAGGGAAAGCTATGATCTTGTTGTCAGCCGTGCAGTCGCACGCCTGCCTGTCCTTTTGGAACTGGCCACTCCCCTGGTCAAGGTGGGCGGATGTTTTGTGGCTTACAAATCCAATGAGGGTCGGGAGGAACTGCAGGAATCCTCCGCTGCTATGCGGAAGCTGAATGTAGAAACAGAACGGGTGTTCGATTTAGAACTGCCCTTAGCTATGGGAGAACGTTCCCTGATCGTCTTTAGAAAACTATCCCCCACCCCCTCTGCCTATCCCAGGAGGGCGGGTCTGCCCAACAAGCAGCCCCTTGGGTAAGAGTATGAGATGGAGCCTTCGCACCGTTCAGCGAGGCTCCATTTTTGTTTTCTTCTTTTTCAGAAGGAAACTTGCTGATTGATACAGAATTAGAATTTGACTTGGGAATGGGGTGAACCTATGAAGTTGACTGAAGTTCTCTTGAACCGTAAGCGGACCGAGGGACCAAGGGATGACGGTGTTGAAAGCTGGAGCGAAAAAGTTCAAGCGGTCCCTATTCATCTGATTTCCGCAGGTAAATATCAGCCTCGGCAGGAGTTTGACCAGGAAGCTCTGGATGAGCTCGCCGAGTCTATCAAAATCCACGGTCTCCTGCAGCCTGTTGTGGTGCGCAGAGGGGCTATCGGGTATGAACTGATTGTCGGGGAGCGGCGCCTCCGTGCCTGTAAGCAGCTGGCCTGGGAAATGATACCGGCCATTGTGCGAGAGGTTGAGGATCGGGAAGCTGCGGAGCTTAGTCTGATTGAAAACTTGCAGCGCTCCGATTTGCATGTATTTGAGATTGCGGAAGGTTATGAACGGCTTCTGACTGAGTTTGAGATGACCCAGGAAGAGCTGGCCAGTCGCTTGGGAATCAGCCAAGCCAATGTAGCGAATAAGCTTCGCCTCCTGAAACTGCCTCCCGAGGTGCGTGAGGTTATTTCCCGGGAAATGCTCAGTGAAAGACATAGCCGTGCTCTGCTCCGCCTGGATAGTGTGGAGGACCAGCTCAAGGTCTTGGAGGTTGTTGTCAAGGAGCAGTTGAGTGTTAAGCAGACAGAGGACCTGGTCAAGAGTTTTATCAACAGGGACAAGCAGAAAGAGAAGGAGAAGCGGTCCAATGGAAGCCGCAAACTTGTGATCAAGGATTTGAGGCTATTTACCAACAGCGTACGCAAACTGACCGAAACACTGCAGTCCAGCGGCCTTGTAGTCAATGTAGATGAACGGGAAGACGATGATGCCTATGAGCTTGTGGTCAGGGTGGAAAAACCGCGTGGGGGTGAGTTGAGTGGCAAGAGTGATAGCGATAATTAACCAAAAGGGCGGCGTTGGCAAGAGCACTACCGCGGTCAATCTAGGCGCTTACCTGGCCTTGGCCGGCAAGAGGGTGCTGCTGGTGGACATTGATCCCCAGGGCAATGCCTCCAGCGGAGTCGGGATCGATAAGCGCAAAGTGCGGCGCTGCATGTATTCGGTGCTGATTGACGGCGAAAAAATTGAAAGCATTATCGAACATACCGCCATCGAGAACTTTGACGTAGCACCGGCCACAATTGACTTGGCCGGCGCGGAGATAGAACTGGTCTCCACTATTTCCAGGGAGTTCCGCCTCAAAAAGGCGCTTGAACTCGTCCAAGACCGCTATGATTATGTAGTAATTGATGCCCCTCCCTCCCTTGGGCTGTTGACTGTTAACGGGCTGACGGCAGCTAACTCAGTCTTGGTCCCCATTCAATGTGAGTACTACGCCTTGGAAGGGTTGAGTCAGTTGGTGAGCACCATCGCGATGGTGCAGGAGCATTTGAATCCCGCCCTGGAATGGGAGGGCGTTGTGATGACTATGTATGACGTCCGCACCAACCTTTCGCAGCAGGTCATTGAAGATGTCCAAACCTACTTCCAGAACACGGTGCGGGTTTACAAGTCCATTATCCCTCGGAATGTGCGCCTTGGAGAAGCACCCAGCTTTGGACAGCCGATAGCGCTCTACGATCCAAAGTCAAAGGGAGCCGAGGCCTACGCGAACTTAGCCCAGGAGGTATTGAACTCATGAGCAGCCAAAGACTAGGTCGAGGACTGAGGGCGCTGATTCCTGAAGTGGAAGAGCCTGAAGCCGCCGGAGATGTACAGGAAATTTCCCTGGATCTAATAGAGCCTAATCCTTTCCAGCCCCGGGAGTATTTCGATCCGGAAAAACTGGAAGAGCTGGCCCAATCGATTAAGGAATTCGGACTGCTGGAGCCGGTGATTGTCAGAAAGTCTGGAGCCGGATTTCAGTTGGCAGCCGGTGAACGCAGAGTCCGTGCAGCGAGACTGGCCGGTCTGGACAAGGTGCCTGCCCTACTCCGGGAGTTTGATGACTTGGAAATGATGAGGGTGGCTCTGGTAGAGAACCTGCAGCGGGAAAACCTGAATCCGGTTGAAGAGGCAGAAGGTTATCAGAGGCTGATTGATGAGTTTGGCTATACTCAAGCTCAGGTGGCGCAGGCTGTTGGGAGAAAGCGTCCGTCCATTGCCAATTCACTGCGACTGTTGAACTTGGGCGAAGTGGAAAAGGAAATGGTCCGGGACGGCAGGCTGAGCAGCGGGCACGCTAAGGTGCTCTTAGGTGTCAGTGACAAGAAGAAGCGGGTCCAGCTTGCCAATAAGGTGGTAAAGGATGACCTTAGCGTACGCCAGTTGGAGGAACTCATAAAGAAGTCGAAGATTGTTCCACGTAGAACATTGAAGATTAAGAGCCCCGAACTGGTGGAGCTGGAAGAAGAACTGCAAAGGATCTTTGGGACCAAAGTGTCCATGAGTTACAAGAAGGGCGCTGGAAGAATCACGATTGAATACTACTCCGATGAAGAGCTTGAACGTTTGTTAGATATGATGAAGGGAATATAATGCGGGAGTGTTCCACGTGGAACACTCCCGTTCCAATTCTTGTGCCAAGACCTGAATGTTCCACGTGGAACATTTCTCTTTCTACATAGTCTGCCAGGCTCCGGGGGCAGCTTCCGCCTCGGCGAGATGATTGCCAAGGGACATGGTGAGTGCTTCTGTGATTACATCCGCCATGCGAATTACCAGGCTCAGGCGGGTGTTCTGCAGCACCATATGCTCCATAAAGCCGGCGGCATTCACAACGCCGATAATATGGTAGTCGCCGATGGTCGGAAGTTCCTTGCTCACTCCGGTGCCGGGATGCAGCGGACCCCTTTTGATGGAAATATAGCCAATGCTCTTTACCCTGCCGAGACAGGCGTCGATGGCAATCACCGTACTGTCCCGCCCTGTGCTATGTATCAACTCCACTGTTTCAGCTAAATTTAGTGCGTGTACCGGTTCGTGAATAGTCCCGTAGATAGAAACATTTGGAGGCAGAAGTCCTTCGTCCTGTCTTTTTACTAGTGCTGAGCCGATAAAGGGGCCTAATGAATCTCCGGTGGAACGATCTGTCCCGACACAGACAATGTCGACGTATTGCTTTAAGGGCAGTGAAGCCAGGGTAACCGCTAAACTGGCGGCAGACAAAGGGTCGTCAAAGTGGGTGCGTCCCATTACGTCTGAATCAAAAAACATGCTCCACCTCCAACGGGAATACTTGTCTTATTCTATGCACCCTTGCCAGAATTTATGCATCAGTTGTCCCCCGGACCAAGGCTCATTATTTTCTCCGGCCCTGAATAGGCTGGAGAGGGGTGATGGTGTGAGTCTCTGGAGGATGATGGGCCTTTACGTTGGAGGGGTAATCGGAGCTGGTTTCGCTTCTGGCCAGGAATTGGCGGTGTTTTTTGTGAGTTATGGACGCACCGGTCTCTGGGGAATATTGGCCGCGTTTCTTGTCTTAACCCTTGGATCAGGACTGGTGTTAGGCTGCTGTATCCGCACAAATGCAAGCTCCTACCAGCAAATCTTTGCAGCCCTCGATCCCAGGCTGAGTCGGATTTGTGACCTGATCTACACTTCCTTTCTCCTTGTGGGCTTAAGTGTCATGCTGGCGGGAATCGGCGCCATGGGAACGACAGCCTTCAGGGGCCTTCTTTTCCGCCTTGCTACGAGCATCCTGATCTTGGCGGTGCTCCAGCGAGGTGTGGAAGGTGCAGCCAAAGCCGGCGGTTGGCTGGCGCCTCTTATGGTTCTCATCATCTCTGCCTTTGCCTTCTACTCCCTAGGAAGACATGGCCTGGCTCCCCTGAAGTCCGGTTCCTGGCGGGCTGTGGAGGCTGGAATTCTCTATGGTTCATACAACCTAGGCTTCTCTCTGGCAATCTTAGCAAGCGTCCAACGCTATGTGCGCACGAAAAGAGAGCGCTGGAAACTGGCTCTGGGGGGCAATTTAGTCCTGGGATTATGCATGGTTCTGCTCTTTTTGGCCCTGTCCGCCTTGGATGCAGAACAGCTGAACACCTCTTTTCCTCTGCGCGGCATAGTGGCCGAACTTGGCTTTGCCGGCGCAGCGGCCTACGAGCTCCTGCTCTGGGCAGCCATGTTTTCCACTGCCACAGCCCATGCGTTGGCTCTAGCAAATCGCCTCGCAGAGGATGTCGGACTCTCGTGGATGCAGGGGGCCAGCCTGGTTCTGTTGGTTTCTCTAGGGCTTTCCTATGCGGGCTTTGCTGCGCTGGTCCGCATAGCCTATCCAATCCTGGGCCTGGCGGGACTGTGGATCTTGGCTGCCCTTGTCCGGGAGCGCATCGTATAAAGTTGGCAAGTATTGCAAAGTTAGGTATAATAGAGGCACTAAAAGCGAAGGTGGAAGCATAATGACACCCAAAGTGGATGAACTTTACGCAGAGGCCCTTGGCTACTTGGACGGCTGGGAGCTGGATCAGGCTGAAGAGTGTCTGCTCAGGCTGATTGAGCTCGATCCGGAGCACGCCCGCGCCTATAACAAGCTGGGGGTTGTCTTTGCCCGCCGTAAAGACTTGCGTCAGGCAGAAGATTGCTTCAACCAGGCGATTGCCCTGGACCCCAATCTGGCCGCTGCCCATTCCAACCTGGGAAACATTTATGCTGAACGGGGCTGGGCGGACCGGGCTAAAGCAGCCTACGAAAAGGCGCTGGCCCTCGATCCGGGCAACCCGACCGCAATGCATAACCTGGGTGTCCTGTACCGGAAGGGCGGAGACATTGGCAAGGGCGTCAGCCTGTTGAAACAGGCAAGCAAACAGGAACGCTACCGGTTTCGCGATCAAGCCCGCCGGGATCCAAGGAGCAGGCGTGTTATTAATCTCGGCTGGGTCATAGTAATTGGTATCGGGCTAGTCCTTTTCCTGTTGTTTAACAGGTAATATCCACATAGTTATCCACAGCGCTTGTGGATATTGTGTATAACTGGGGATAAAACCCCTGCTTACACACGACGTTTGCGACGCCAGATCAGGATCATTGTCCTTTGGCGTGATTTGAGAATGGGATCCATTATCTTTTTAAGCAGAAACATGTTCCTATCCCCCTTGGCTGCTGCAATAGTTGCCCTTTATCATATCCAGATAAGAAGAAAAGGTGACAGAAGGAAACTGGTTTTTGGTGGAGAAGATGTATTGTCAACGGCAGGAAGAAAAGACCATAGGAAGGAAAGGAGATGGACAATTGAAAAAAACTCCATTAACCGAGAAACACCGGGCCCTGGGGGCCAAGATGGTGGATTATGCTGGGTTTGAGATGCCTGTGCAGTATGCTGGAGTTTTGGAAGAGACCAAGACCGTCCGGACGAATGTGGGTATATTCGACCTGACGCACATGGGCGAGTTCGAGTTGACTGGCCCAGGAGCTTTGGAGACTGTGAACTACGTTACCACCAATGATGCCAGTGTCCTGAAGGAGGGCGAGATTCAGTACACCTGCCTGACTAAGGAAGACGGCGGGATCATTGATGACATTCTCGTCTATCGCACCGCAGACGGCTTTTTGCTGGTAGTTAACGCTGCCAACGCCGCAAAGGACTATGCCTGGATCGAACAGCATCTAAAGTCAGGGACAGAGCTGAAGGATCTCAGCGACGAACTGACCCTGATTGCTGTGCAAGGTCCCAAGTCAGCCCCGCTGGTAGAGGAGATTTTCAATGTATCGGTAGCTGACCTCAAGGGCTACACCTTTACCGAAGTCACATACGAAGGTGAAAAGGTGCTGCTCTCCAGGACAGGTTACACCGGTGAAGACGGCTTTGAACTCTACTTTCCCAATGCACTGGCAGAAAAGCTGTGGGATGAGTGTCTCCAAAAAGGCGAAAAACACGGCGTGGCGCCCATCGGACTTGGTGCCCGCGACAGCCTGCGCCTGGAGGCGAGAATGCCCCTGTACGGCAACGACATCAGCGAAGAGACCAGTCCGCTGGAGGCAGGCTTGAGCCGTTTCGTCAAGCTCGACAAGGAATCCTTTATTGGTAAAGACTTCCTGCAAAAACAGAAGGAAGAGGGAGTCCAGCGCAGACTGGCTGCCTTTGTTATGGTTGACAAGGGCATTCCTCGCCAGGGCTATCCCCTTCTGAACATGGACGGAGAGGAAATTGGCGCAGTGACGAGCGGAACCCATTCGCCAACCCTCGACTACCCCATCGGAATGGGCTATGTAGATGTGGCTTATGCTAAACCAGATACAGAAATTCAGGTACAGATCAGGAAAAAGCTCGCCAAGGCAAAGATCATCAAAGGGCGCTTCATAGGCTAGCCCCTTTGGCCGGCAGCTTTTCGCGATAACCAATAAAATCTGAGGAGGTTTCATCATGAGTGAGCAATTGCGGTTTACCAAGGAACATGAGTGGATCTTAGTCAAAGGAGACGTAGTCCGCATCGGTATCAGCGACTATGCCCAAAGTGAGCTGGGAGACATCGTCTTTGTTGATCTTCCTTCCGTGGGCGATCATGTTGAGGAAGGCGAAGGCTTTGCCGCGCTGGAATCCGTCAAAGCAGTATCTGATGTGTATTCCCCAGTGGCTGGCGAAATTGCAGCTGTGAACGAAGAGCTCGAAGACAGCCCGGAATTGGTTAATGAATCTCCCATGGATGCAGGCTGGATTGTAGAGATTAAAGTTGACGGCGTAGTTCAGCTCGACGATCTAATGAATAAAGAGGAGTATGAAGCATTCTTGAAGGAGGTTTAATATGCGCTACCTTCCCTTAACGCAGGAAGAACGGGAAGAGATGCTGCAAAGCCTCGGCATAGAGAAAATAGAGGACCTGTTTACCGCTATTCCCGAGGAAATGCGTCTCGACTCCGATCTTAATCTCCCTCCGCCCTTAAGCGAGGCCGAACTGGTTCGCCATTTTGCGGACCTGGCCGCAAAGAACAAGGATCTCAAGTCCACCGTCTCCTTCATGGGAGCCGGTGCCTATGATCACCTGATTCCGAGCATTATTAAGCACATTGTGGGCCGGGGAGAATTCCTCACGGCATATACGCCTTACCAGCCCGAGATTACCCAGGGCGTTTTGCAGAGCATTTTCGAGTATCAGACACTGATTTGCGAACTGACCGGCATGGAAGCATCCAACGCCTCCATGTACGACGGGGCAAGTGCCTTGGCCGAAGCAGCCCTTATGGCCTGTGCCGCAACCCGCAGAGAGCTTGTTGTGCTCCCTGGATCGCTTCATCCTGAGTGGCGGGATGTTGTCCAGCTCTACCTTGAGAGCCAGGACGTTTCCATAGCCTACCTGCCCTATGACGAAGCAACCGGCATTGTCAACGCCAAAGCATTTGAGGAAATTTCCTGGTCGGAAGCTGCCTGTGTTGTTGTGCAGCAGCCCAACTTCTTCGGACTGCTGGAAAACGTAGCCCTCTTTAAGCAGGCCGCTAAGGATAATGGGGCTTTGCTGGTTATGGCAGTGGATCCCATCAGCCTAAGCCTGCTCAAATCCCCGGGCGAGCTAGGTGCCGACATCGCCGTAGGAGACGGACAGAGCCTTGGCAATGCCATGGGCTTTGGCGGGCCGTCCCTTGGTTTCTTTGCCACCAGCAGCACCAAGCTGATTCGGCGCATGCCCGGCCGTGTTGTAGGTGAAACGGTAGATTCTGAAGGTACAAGAGGCTTTGTGCTCACCCTGCAGACACGTGAACAGCATATTCGCCGTGAAAAGGCGACATCAAACATTTGTTCCAACCAGGCCCTGAACGCGCTGATTTCAACGATTTACCTGAGCGTCATGGGCAAGGAAGGCTTTAAGGACGTAGGCTTCCAGTGCCTGCAAAAGGCCAACTACATGAAACAGCGCCTGCTGGAGATTGACGGATTGTCCTCTCCTTTCAGCGCACCTTCCTTTAGGGAGTTTGTAATTCGCGGGGCAGTGGATTGGGAAGAGGTCAACAAAGGACTTCTCGAGCACGGCTTCATGGGAGGACTGCCCTTAGCCCGCTTTGGTCTGCCTGAATATGCACTCTTCTCCGTAACAGAGGCCCGGACCAAAGAAGAAATCGACAGCTTTGTAAATACACTAAGGGGGTTGATCTCATGACAGAACGCAGACTTGTCCCCTTAATTTTCGAACGTTCCACACCTGGACGCCGGGGCTATCGCCTTCCCGAACTGGATGTGCCTGAAGTTCCGGTAGCGGAGCTGATTCCTGAGGAGTTCCTCCGGGAGGAGGCGCCTGCGTTGCCTGAAGTCAGCGAGCTCGAAGTGGTTCGCCACTATACCCAGCTTTCCAGACTGAACCATGGTGTAGACGTGGGCTTCTATCCCCTTGGGTCCTGCACTATGAAGTACAATCCCAGGGTGCATGAAGATGTAACCGGCATGCCCGGCTTTGCGGCCATCCACCCTTACCAGCCTGAGGAGACTGTTCAGGGGGCCATGGAGCTGATGTACAATCTGGGCGAGTACTTGGCCACCATTTCCGGCCTCCATGCCACCACCCTGCAGCCGGCTGCAGGTGCCCATGGCGAGCTCACAGGGCTTCTGGTGATTAAGGCCTATCACAAAAAAAGAGGCGAAGATCACCGCAGAGAGATGATTATCCCTGACTCGGCCCATGGAACCAACCCGGCGAGCTGTGCCATGGTTGGCTACAAAGTGATCGAAGTTCCCTCTGACGAGCGGGGCGGTGTGAATGTAGAGGCACTGCGGGGCCTTGTCGGTCCAAATACAGCAGGGCTGATGCTCACTAACCCCAATACCCTGGGCCTGTTCGATGAGAACATCTGTGAAATCGCTAAGATTGTCCATGATGCAGGCGGACTGCTCTACTACGACGGAGCTAATGCCAACGCCATTATGGGCATCGCACGTCCTGGGGATATGGGCTTTGACGTTGTCCACTTCAACCTGCATAAAACCTTCTCCACGCCCCATGGCGGCGGCGGACCCGGGGCAGGCCCCATTGTGGTCTGCAAGGATCTGGCACAGTTCCTGCCAGGGCCGGTGGTGAAGAAAGACGGCGACAAGTACCGCTTTGTGATGCCTGAAAACTCCATTGGACGGGTAGGTTCCTTCTACGGCAACTTCCTGGTGTATGCTAAGGCCTATGCCTATATCCGTTCCCATGGACCTGAGGGACTGCGGGAAGTCAGTGAAACCGCAGTGCTGCATGCCAACTACATGATGAACAAGCTGAAGGACATCTATCATCTGCCCTATGATCGGACCTGCATGCATGAATTTGTGCTCTCAGGCTCCTGGCAGAAAGATGAGAATGGCGTGCGCACCCTCGACATTGCCAAACGTCTCTTAGACCACGGTTACCATGCACCGACAGTGTATTTCCCAATGGTTGTGGATGAGGCGATCATGATTGAGCCTACTGAAACAGAACCNAAATCAACTTTAGATGAGTTTATTGAAGTGATGCGCCAGATCGCAGAGGAAGCCAAAGAGAATCCGGAACTTCTCAAAACTGCGCCTCATACAACGCCCCTCAAGCGGCTTGATGAAGCCAGGGCGGCCAGACAGCCGGTCTTGCGCTGGGAAAAGCCTGAATAAAAAAGAAATCCCCCTTCCGTCAGGAAGGGGGATCTTCATCTTCAGCACTAAATTCTATTTTGTATATGGCCTGGGCTGCCAGTTCAGCTGAATGTCAGACTCCTGCTCCAGCAGGTAGAGGTAGCTTTCCAGATCCAAAGCCTTGCTTCCCCGGTAGTCCTTTTCCACCAGCTCCGCCACTTCTTCGAAGACTGCTTCCTTGGCTTCGTTTTTGGCGTGGACAGCGATGACATGCCAGCCGTACTGACTTTCGGTCACACCGTATTCGCCCACAGGGAGGCTGAAGGCAAGCTCTTCAAACTCGAGGACAGTGTAGCCCCGCTGAATGTGGCCAAGATATCCGCCTTGCTGGGCTGTGCCTGGGTCCAGGGAGAATTCTGCAGCCAATGCCACGAGATCTTCTCCGGCTTGCAAACGGCCGAGGACCTCATTGGCTACTTCTTCTGTATCGACGAGAATGTGGCTTACTTCCACTGTCTCAGGCTGATCATAGTAGGTGCGGTTTTCTGCAAAGAATGCCTCGACTGCGCCTTCTTCCACTTCAACTTCAGCCCTGGCCAGCTGGCCGATGAGCATGTTCCATTTCAGCTGAGCCATAAATGCTTCTTCGGAGACATTGTTCTGCAGCAGGAACATCTGGAGCCCCTGGGCTCCGCCAAGCTGGGCAATAACCATGGCGTACAATTCTTCAAACTCTTCTTCATCAAGGGTGATGCCCAGTTTTTCAGCTCTTTGCCTGATAATCTCATCCTGGACGAGTTCCTGGAGGGCGTAGAATCCGTATTGGTTTTCCAGCAGCCCGTAGAACTGGTCTCTGGTAATGGCTGCCCCGTTTACTGTTGCGATGATTTCGTCTCCCTGTTCTGCCAGGAGAGTCCCTGGGGCGAAGAGGGAGAGGGAAAGAATTACAAGCAAAAGTACAACATTAATCTTTTTCAAGAAGGTCATCCTTTCTGTAATGGTTCATCAATCCTTAATTCTCGCTTGCCCGGCGATACCCTTTTAATAATCACGATAAACCTGTGCTATAATTATTGTAATAGAGGCAAAAGGTGGGAAGAGTATGCATGAACAGGGGCAAATTCTGCGCTTGAAGAAAAAGCACGCCTGCGGAGGCCAAACCTGGGAGGTGCTGAAACCGGGCGTAGATACTCGCCTGAAATGCACCACATGCGGCCGGGTGATCCTTATCGCCAGGGATAAACTGGTGCGGCAGATCATCAAGTGAGGGGAACATCCTCGCCGTCCGGAATATAATAGCCCAAAGGCTCCTAGGAGGTCGGTACCAGTGGGGAAGACACGTTTCTTTTTTGCCGGCAGCAACTCGGGGAAAGGTTTTTTCTCTCTTTTTGACAACATCATCGGTCCTGAAGCGAGGCGGGTGTACCTGCTTAAGGGCGGTCCAGGGACAGGCAAGTCCAGTTTTATGAGTTATATCGCCAATGCCGCTGCTCACAAGGGCTACGCCCGGGAGCTGTTTTTTTGCAGCTCAGACTCAAAGGCACTGGATGCTGTTTCTTTTCCAGAACTGGGCATTGCTTTGATCGATGCAACTTTCCCCCATGTCTTGGAAGCCGACGTGCCGGGCTGCCGGGATCAACTGATTTCACTCGGTGACTTTTGGTCCAAGGACCTGTTGGAAGAAAAGCGGGAGGAGATCATGGCAGGGGGGCGTATTAAAAAGGCCCACTTTGCCGCGGCTTTTCGCTTTTTTGCCGCCGCCCTGGCTGTGGAGGAAAACATAGGATGGCAAATAGGGGAAGAAAAAAGCGGCACCGCGTCCGCTAAGGAAATTAAAGAGATTTTCGCTTTGATTAGGGCGTCAAGCAAGGAGCAGGGAGAAGGTCTAGGCAGCATGCGGCGGCTCTTCGCATCAGCCCTGACCCCGGAGGGCTATGTCAGCCATATCGAGTCCCTGGTAGAAGGTATGCGCCATGTCTTTGTCCTCAGCGGCGGCCTAGGCGAAGTCCAAAGCGGTCATCTCGCTGAAATCGCCAGCCATGCCGAAAGCCTAGGCTTTCAGCTGGAAGCTTTTCACTATCCCTTAGATCCAGATCGCCTTCTCCACCTTATTATCCCTGGCGCAGGTGTTGCGGTCTTAACCGAGCATCCCTTGGAAGACCTAAGCAAAGTAAAGGGCCGGCGGATTGCCTGCGGCCCTGATGTAACTTCCTTGGACGGAGGAGATTTCAGGCTCTATCAAGAACTGCTGCAGCGGGGCTTCGACTCCCTGGCAGCTGCCCAGTCCAGCCACCGTTTTGTGGAAGAAATCTATGCATCAGCCATGGACTTTGCAGCGCTGAATGTCTATCGCGATGGGATCTTGGCGGAAATCTTCTCATAGCAGGGTACTTTGATACTTTTGCACAAAACGGAGCAGCGGAATGCCCAAGATCAGCACAACAGCACTTTGTCCAGCGCCGATGCTGAGCACCAGGGGCCAGTAGGCAGGCAAATCCAGAATATACCAGAGGTACAGGCTGACTAAAAAGGCGTTCAGCACTATGGGAGAGGCATAGCCGATGATCTGTCCCCGGTAGCGATAGGTGAGGTAGGCGGCTAACAGGGTTACAAAGCTGCCGCCGAAAATATCCCAAGGGCCCTGTCCGCCCAGGATATTGGCTAATAACGCTCCCACATAGAGCCCTCCGATTGCTTCGGGATAGACCATGGGCAATAGAGTCAAAGCTTCGGCCACCCGCAGCTGGACAGGCCCGAAGCTGATGGCCTGAAAGACAAAAACCAGAGTTATGTACAGTGCAGCAATAATTCCTGCCCTGGCTAAACGTTTCATAAAGCTTCCTCCTTCATCCATCTCAGTTTACCTTTTTGGAGGTGCAAAATCAATGGCATTGCGTATTGGAATAATCGGTCTGCCCAACGTAGGAAAATCAACCGTCTTTAATGCCCTGACCAAACTTGATGTACCTGCCCTCAACTATCCTTTCTGTACCATTGAACCCAATCAGGGGATGGTGCTGATACCTGATGAGCGCCTGGAAAAAATTGCAGAAGTGAGCCAGCCCAAAACACTGACCGGTTCTACAATAGAGTTTGTAGATATCGCAGGCCTCGTCAAGGGGGCCAGTCGAGGCGAAGGTCTGGGCAATCAGTTCTTGGCCCATATCCGTGAGATGGATGCACTGGCCCATGTTGTGCGTCTCTTTCAAGCGGATGATGTTGCCAGCCAGGAGCAGGGAATTGACCCCCTGCGGGATATTGAGATCGTTGACTTAGAACTCATACTTGCTGACCTCCAGACGTTAGAGCGCCGCAGGGAACGCACAACCAGGATGCTGAAAACCGGCGAGCCCCAGTATCGCAAAGAACTGGAGCTTCTGGATCAGTACCAGGCTGCCCTGGAAACAGGCGTTCCCCTCCGCCGCACCGACCTGCCGCCCCTAGCTGATCTGCCGCTGCTTTCTGCAAAGCCGGTAATGTATGTTGCCAACACTGATGAAGGGGATTACGGGCTTGCACCTGACTTTAAGGAGTGGGCTGCCTCCGAGGGTGCAGAAATAGTGGTAATGGCTGCCGACTTTGAAATGGAACTAAGCCGACTCGACCAAGAGGATGCCGAACTCTTTTTAGCTGAAGCCAATATGGACAAGCCTGCCCTGCACCGTTTGGTGGAAGCCGGAGTACGCCTTCTGGATCTGATTACCTTTTACACGATTAAGGGGGATGAAACCAGATCATGGATTATTTCCCGGGGAATGTTAGCACCACAAGCGGCAGGTTGTATCCACTCTGATATGGAAAGGGGATTTATCAGGGCTGAAGTAATAAACTGGAAAATACTGGTAGACGAAGGGTCGCTGGCAGGCTGCCGAGACAAAGGGCTGTTGCGCATTGAGGGCAAAGACTATGCTGTCCAGGATGGAGATGTAATTTTCTTCCGCTTCAATGTTTGACTTCAAAATAGAGGGGTGGTATAATTAACGTTGCCCTGCCCTAAGCTTGTCTTGGGGCCATATGTCCAGAGGGGAGGTGAAGCTGCGGTGCGTAGTTATGAGCTAATGGTAATTTTTGTCCCAGGTCTTGACGAAGAAGGTTTGGATGCCCAGATCGAGCGTACCAAGGGTCTGATTGAGGGTATTGGCGGCGAAGTCGAGAAAGTTGACAAATGGGGCAAACGCCGGCTTGCATACGAGATCAACGATAACACCGAGGGCTTCTATGTGGTGATCGATTTTAAGGCAGAAAGCGGAGCGACTTCTGAGGTCGAACGTATTCTTAAGATCACTGATGAAGTCATTCGTTATCTGCTCCTTCGTACGGATGAAGAATGAGCAAAGGAGTGACGACGGGTGTTGAACAAAGTTATTCTTATTGGGCGACTCGTAGCTGATCCACAATTGCGATATACTCAATCAGGCATAGCAGTAACCAACTTTACATTGGCAGTGGATCGCCCCTTTGTGAGCCAGGACGGCCAAAGGGAAGCAGATTTCATTGACATCGTAACGTGGCGTAAACTGGCAGAAGTCTGTGCCAACCACCTAAACAAGGGGCGCCTCGTTGCCGTTGAAGGACGCCTGCAGATCCGCTCCTACGATGACCAAAATGGTATCAGACGCAAAGCATCCGAGATAGTGGCTGATAATGTACGCTTTTTGGATCGTGCTCAGGACAGTGGATCCTATGAATCAGCAGATGGACCGCCCGAACCGGAGTTTGATGATATCCCGTTTTAATCAGATTGGTTTGGAGGCGAGATAATGGCGAGAGACAGAGGTCGTAGAGGCAGAAGAAAAGTCTGCTCTTTCTGCGTTGATAAGATCGAGCAAGTTGACTATAAAGAAGTAGGCCGTCTACGTCGCTATGTAACAGAACGGGGCAAAATTTTGCCACGGCGGATCTCCGGTAACTGTGCCAAGCACCAAAGACAAGTTACCAACGCGATCAAGCGGGCCCGCTTTATGGCATTGATGCCTTACACAGTTGACTAAGAACCGGAGGAGCAGCCAAGCTGCTCCTTTTTCGAATTGGAATCAGAGGTGAATCTATGAAGACCCGGTCCTTAACTGAAGGAGCCATGCTCGGCGCGATCACGGTGCTGCTGGCGATACTTGGTGAGTATATTGGGGTTCCGTCGATTATAGTGCCCATACCGCTCATGCTGTTGGTCTACCGCCAGGGCTTTCAGTACGGCATTCTCGCGGCCATCGCCGCGGCTTTGATCTCCAGCTTTGTGGCAGGGCATGTGTTCTCTGGCCTGTCCATTATTATCTGGGGNTTTGTCGGTGTCGCCCTGGGCTTGGCCCTGCGGGAAAAGTTTTCCTTCGGCAGGCTGATGGTGGTAGGTGTACTTTCCAATCTTGTTGTCTTCGGCCTTAATTTTCTTTTGTACTCATTAATCATCGGCGGCAACATGCTGACTGACCTTTTGACAATGATGAACGAGGCGCTGCAGCAGGCGGCGGATATGTCGCAAAGCCTGGGAGTCACNGGCGAAGCGCTGCAGCAGTACGAAGCGCTCCAGGCGTTTTTACCTGTTGTGCTCCGCACAGGACTGCCCTCTTTGCTCTTGGTTTATTCCGTCAGCATGAGCTATATCAACCTGGTTATCGGCAGGGCTGTTCTTAAGCGCCTCGGCGATAGTACAATGCCTGAAGTGACGCCTTTTT
>JGI24708J26588_10001164_pt1 | contig 20875 bp, 16 predicted proteins | sample BioPla1DNA2_FD_26588 | JGI IMG/M metagenome (IMG submission 26588) | reverse complement strand
TGATAGTGCTGCAGCTGTCGGGCTTCAGTAGTCGAAGGACTATGCAGCAACAAGCCCTTATAGGGCTTTACATACCACTTGTTTTACAAGTGGTTATGATACATCATTGTATTTGCCATTGTATAACTTTGTCTTAGAGAAATTTCCATAAAGTTAATAAAGATAGAAGTATATAAAATTTGAATAAATATAAATGCTGATAATAAAGATAAAGAAATTTGTTTAATATATTTAAAATGATCTATAAAAACTAATATAAAAATATAAAATAAGACAGTTTGAGGAACCATCAGTAAACCAGTTACATCTGTACTTAAAGCATGTGGAGAAAGTATAGACATTATTGATAAACTAATTGGAAAAGTAACTATTAATATTATAAGAAGAATAGAGTTTAATTTATTTTCATATATTTTATTAATGTAAGTTTTATAAATGATAATAAATAACAAAATTACATACAAGATTAAATTGATAAAGTTTTTATAATACCAAGAATTTGTAATAAAATTATTGGTAAAATAAAAATCAAACCAATTTGTATAAGCTCTAGTAAAAAGTTCAGGCAGTATAGAAATATTGATTTCTCCCATACTTGAAAAACCTCTACTATCATGTAAAGCTACACCAAATATAAATTCTCCATTTTTTGCAATTATTAAATATAAAATGGTACCGATAATTCCATATAATAAAGACTTTATTAAAAATGGTTTTACATCTTCATTTTTTATAATCAATTGTATTAATTTCATTACTATTAAAGTTATAGCTACACCTATATAACCTTGATAAATACTAATTGAAAAAGTTAATAAAAGTATAGATATAAAAATATTTTTATTGTAATAAGCTACATATACAGAAATAACAGCTAATAAAAAAGAAGAAATATAACCTATACTTGAATAATGATAAGAAAGAGTAGTAGACATTGACATTGAAAACATTAATAAAAGATTAACTAGTAAATAGTTTATTTTTTCTTTTATATCAAATAAGCTACATATTATACCCCCAACAATAATCAACAAAAAAATATTCACTGGAATTGATATTGTAGAAGATGAATAACTACCAAACAGTCTTCCAATAAAACTTAAACCATATCTTCCTAAAGCATTTTCCCAAAAATAATTAGTTTTAAAAGTTTCACTATTCCAATATCCATCTCCATTTGTTAAGTGAAGTATCATACTTGGTAGATATATAGTTATTCCAACAATAAAAGAAGTTATACATATTGTATAATTATCAATAAAATAATTTTTAAGTTTATTAATCATATAAAAATTATAAATTAAAAGAAGACATATTACAAAATAATCGTTGTAATATGATAATATTATTTATATTACATGAAAGGAGATCAAAGATGTTTTGGATGTTTGTGATGGCATTTGTTATTATCTTTATTTCTTTTTTATGTGGTTTTTTAACATCTGAGTTAATTGATTTTAAAAATGACAACCATCATTTTGTGACTCCTTTAGGTTTTACAATACTAATAGGAATATTACAAATTCTTTATTATCCAATACAAATTTATAATTTACCTACCAAATATATTTATATGGTAACTATTGGGTTGTTTTTAACAATAATATTTTTATCATTAATAAAAATAAAAAGATTAATTATATATTTAAAAGATTATTTTAAATTATATAAAGAAATAATTTTTGGGTTAGTAATGTTTACTGTCCTTGTATCAATTTATTATTATGTAAAATTTCCAACTAGAACAGATGATTTATATTTTTATATTCCTTATATAATCAATAAAGCAAATGTAGAAAATTTAACTGCTGTTGTATATGGGCAATATGACTTTCAAGGTTTTTATGATTTTATTGCTATGTGGATATGGGTATATAGAAAATTAGTAGAAATAGGTTTAGCAAAAGAAATACTTCCTGTAGCTATTGTTTCATGGGTTATATCAATTGTGTTATTTTGGATACTAGCTTTTATAATTGTAGAAACGATGAATTATGTAAAAGAAAGAGTAAGTAGATCTTGGATTAGTTGGTTTGTAGCTATAACTATATTTATTTATACATTAGGTGCTTATTGGTATTTACAAACTCCTTATATAGGTAATTCATTTAGAAGAATATCAATAGTAATTATATTTTTTATAATATCATCAATGTTAGAAAAGTTTACTTGGAGAAAGTTTATAGTATTAGAATTATCTTTTATTTCTATTATTGCTCAAACATCAACTGGTTTTTTCTTTGTGGCTTTTATTTTATATGCATTAATGTTTTATTATGCATCTAAAAACGAAAGTGGTTATTTAAATAAAATTGTTTTATTAAGTACTTGGCCAATGCTTTTTGCAGCTCTTTATGTAATACATGTAAGAATTCTTGTGAATCCTTTATATGGAACTTATGCGCTTTTAGTATTATTCAAATTAGATAAAAAAATCGAAAAAATTATAAATAAAACATGGAAAATATTAATGATAGTTATTCCTTTGTTTTTTGGAATATGGACTAGACTTCCATTATTTAATATGCCAACATTTAACATTTCATATTTTGATATCACTCCTAATTTCTTTGATAGACATGCATATGAAGGAATTGAAAATTTATTTTTATTTGAATTTGATACAATACCACATATTATTACAAGTATTTTCTGTGTTTTTGTATGGTTTACAATAATTTATTATTTAATTAATCATATAAAAAAAGAAAGACCTAAAGATTATCTTGCTTTTCATATAATTACAATTCTTCTTACGTTCTTCAATCCTTGGGTAATTACATTTGTAATGAGTTATATGACAAATGTTGTATATTTTAGAATTTATGATTTATTCTTTAATATTCTTACTATTACATTATTTTTAACGTATTTATTGGATAATTTAAATAACAAACAAGCAATTTTAACCTCCATTGTAATTTTTATTTTGTTTGCTCACAAGGTTGAAAGAAATCAAACTTGGATGTTTATGGGATTTAATGATGATGACTATAACCCTTTATATCATACAAATAATTTAGAAATAGAAGTTTTAGATAGGTTTAAAAAAGAATTTCTTCTTGATAAAGAAGAAACTACAATAATTGCATCACAAATTTATTCGGTAGAATCATTTACTGATGCTAATATTAAAAATGTAAAAAATAATCTTTATACCTATGGTGATGAAAAGTCAAATGAAGCAGAGTTTCAAAGAGTGTTTTATAGGTATGAACCTGGTCTTGAAAAAATAGAAGGAGATTATATAAACGCTTGTGAGCTTGCCCAAGAGAAAAATGTTGAATATGTAATTTTAGATGCACAATACAATATGGAACTTGAAAATGGTATTGGATATTGTGGTGATAAAGTATTAGAAATAGGACCTTATAGAGTATTTGAAATGCATTATGATTGGTTAGAATGGTCTAAGGGTAATTAATATGGGATTATTATTACCTTTAATCTATACAATTTTATATTTGGTATTAACTTCAATAATTTTTAAAGATAAAAAGGTTATTACTTTATTACCTGTATCAATAATTATTTCGATTTTAGTTGTATACATTTTTAGCTTATTTACTAAGATAAGCATAGCTTTTTATATAAGCATTTTTATTGGAATAATATCTTTGATATATTGTTTTATAAAAAAAGATAAAGACTTATTAAAAAGATGGATGGATAAAGATAATATATGGATTATTATTATTTATTTTTTAGTTGTTTTAATAAGTTTTAATAAAGGTTTCCATGGGTGGGATGATTATTCTCATTGGGGAATAATGGTAAAAGAATCTTTAAGATTAGATACATTTTATAGTGTTAAAGAATCAATACTTTCTATTCATAAGGATTATCCACCATTAGCAACTCTTTATGAAATAATGTGGGTAAAAATAATTGGAAGCTATTCAGAAAGCTATTTAATAAGAGCAACCACATTTTTAGGAATATCCTTTTTAACACCAGTTTTTGATAATAAAAAAAATTATTTGAAATTAGCTATTATATTTGTTACAACTTGTATATTTAAAGATTTATCATTTCTTTTTTATCAAACTATATATACAGATGTATTACTTAGTTTAGCAATTTCTTATTCTTTATATCAAACGTTTAAGAAAACATTTGATATTAGTGATCTTATTATTTTAGCTTTATCTTTATCATTTCTAGTTTTAATTAAACAAGTTGGATTTGTATTTTATATTCTTTGTTTATTTTCTTTATTGATAAACGTTATATTTAATAAAATTAAAATTAATAAAAACTTTATTATATTACTTTTACCAATTATTTTTTATAAATCATGGGACATTTATATTTCAATGTTTGAAATGCCAATCCAATTTAGTGTTGATTTAAAAAGTTTATTTAATTTTGTAAGAATATTACTATTTAAAGAAGGTGAAAGTTATCAATATATTGCTGGTATTAATTATTTAAATGCAATATTTACAAAAGGAATATTTTTAAATTTAAGTTATGTATTTTGGGTAATTGTGTTTACTTTGATATTAGGATATATAAGTAAAAAAGATAAATTTAATAAAGGTATTATTTATTTTTTAGGAGCAGTAGGATATTCATATTTAATGTTGATATTATATATGTACAGTTTTGGACCATATGAAGGGCCAAATCTTGCATCATTTGATAGATATCTAAATACTTATTTGTATGTTGGAGTTATTTTAATAATGTATGATGCTTGTATAAATAGTATTAAAATTCAATTAATTTATCTTATTTTAGGAATACTTATTTCCAACGTTAACTTAATTAATTTAAAACCAGCATTTATTTATGAATCATGGGGTAATTATTTACATGAAGATTACAATAAAATACTAAAACACATAGATAAAGATAGAAGTTTATATATAGTAGTAGAAAATGATAATGGAATTGTAAGAGAAATGATGAGCTATTATTTAAATCCGATATATGTACATGGAGGAAATATAGAAGGTATTACATTAGATGAGTTTAAAAGTAGTATACTTAGTAGTGGATATTTATATGTGTTAAGAAGTAATGATTATATATATGAAAATTATTTGTATCCAGCACTTAAAATTGATTATATTGAAAATGGGACACTATTTAAAATTGAAGGTAATTTTGAAGAAATAGTAGCGACTAAGGTGGAATAACATGAAAAATTATAAAAAACATTTAATAGTTTTAGGAATATTAACGCTTTTAACTTTAATAGTCTTTTCACCATATCTTTTAGATATAAAACCATTTTTATTCGGAGCTGATCAGCAACTTCAATATAGTTACTTTTATGAAGAATGGAAAAGACTTCTTATAAATTTCATAGAGACAAAAACGTTTCCTTTTTATTCATTTAATACATATTTAGGTAATAATTTTTATGCATCAAAGCTTTATTATGTAACAGGTGATATTTTTATGCCTTTTATTATGCTTTTTAAGGATGTAGAGATTGCTTTAATGTGGGTTACATTAATACTTGTTATATTATCCGGATTTAATTTTTCTTTGTTTTTAAGAACATTTGGATTAAAAAGAGAAAAAGCAATAATAGTAGGTTCTATAATATATGCATTCAGTGGAATAGCATCTATCTATATAGGACAATATATGTTTCATAGATTCTATTGTTTTTTGCCATTGGCTTTTATGGGGATTGAAAATTATTTAATAAAAGGAAAATTAACATTTTTTGCGATTAGTATTACAATTCTTGCATTACAAAATTATTATTTTTTATTTCCTACTTCTTTAATGATGGTACTTTATTATTTCTTTACTAACTATTATCATGGAAGACCTTTTAAAGTTTTAAAAATATTAAAATCATCAATACCATTAATAATTGCTTATTTAATAGGTATTTTACTTGCAGGAATATTATTTGTTCCTGGAATATTATATATCTTACAAAATGAAAGAGTAGGTTCTTCTTCATTTACACTTTTTTATAATATTAGAGTTTATTTAGGATTTTTATTTCATTATATTAGTGCACCAATTACTTTATTTTCTAGATATGGTTATTTGTTTTATGCGGATACAAATGGGCATTTATCTTGGTATTCAATATATACAGGAGCAATAACTGCACCTATAATATTTTCATTAATTAATAAAGAAATAAAGAATCATAAAGATAAGGCGATAAAAATATTTTATCTAACAGTGGTAATATGTACATTAACACCTTTTATTAGTTCAATTTTTCATGGATTTAGTGGAAGTTCTATGAGATGGATGTTTTTAGTTACTTTTATTAATGCATTAATTGTATCTATATACTTAGAGAATTTTGAAAAGAAAGCTAATGAAATATTAAAAGGATCGCTTAATTATTTAATGGTTTTTATAATATCATTTATTTTCTTATTTTTATTTAAAATTGTAGATAATCATAGAGAACATATTATTGTATTAATAGTTTCATTTATAATCTTTTGTATGTATATATATTTAATTAAAACTAAAAAATATAAATATGTTTATATATGTACAGTAATTGAAGTATGTATAATGATGCCTTTATGTTTAGTAGTATTAAGTTCAACTAGTTATAAATATAATCCAACTTTAGATAAGGAAACTATAAGTTATTATAATTATATTGATGATGATATTTTTTATAGGATGTATGTAAATCCTAAAGAATTACTTCCTACAAGTGATATGAACCTTAATCAATCAATTAAGATGAACTTTTATACAACAACAACTTATGATAGTACTATGGAACCTCAATTAAAAAAATTTAATGAATTAAATGGATTTAATTGGCATATTATTAATGTTAATGATATGGAAGCTTTAAGAATGCTTGGAGTTAAATATTATATTGTTAGTGATGAAAGTATGCTTCCAAAAGGTTATGAGTGGACATATTATAATAATATTAATCATTTAATGATGTTTAAATTAGAAAACTATAGGCCAATAGGCTTTACTTATAGTAAATTTAAAAAAGATTTAAATCTTGAATATAATATTGAAGATACAATTGTTAGTCATGATTTAGATTGGAATAATGAATTATTAGTTGAAGAAGATTTATATGAATTAGTACAAGATATTGAACCTAGTGGATCAATAGATTTTGAACTTTTAGAATTTTATAATGACAATCATTTATATGGACATATTAAAAATGATGTTAAACAAGTTTTATATTTTTCAATTCCTTATACTAAAGGATGGAGAGTATATGATAATGAAATTATGGTTGATACATATAAGGTCCAAGGAGGCTTTATTGGGATATTGTTAGAACCAGGTGATCATTATATAACCTTACAATTTAGTCCTCCAGGATTTAAATATGGAGCTTATAGTACTATTATTGGGGCACTAGGGGTTATAGTTTTATTTGTTCTTGATTTGAAAACAAAAGAAAGGTCAGTAGAAATTGATTAAAAAAAAGATAATTGATATTTCAATAATGATTATTTTTTGTTTGTTTGTAACAGCAATTTTTATGATACCTACAATGGATGGGATGTTAAGAATAGGTGCAGACACAACATTTCATGTAAATAGAATAATAGGTTTAGCTAATGCAATTGAAAATAATGATTTTTTTCCTAAAATACTGTTTAATCAAAATTATGATTTTGGATATGGAAGCCCTATGTTTTATTCCATTTTTTATTTATATCCATTTGCATTTCTTTATAATACAGGTAAAACACCATATGAAATATATTGTGTTACTATATTTGCGATTACGTTTTTCTCAGCTTTATCTATGTATAAATGTGCAACTCTTTTTTATCATAAAAAAAGATCGATATATATTTATTTAACTGTATTTATATATATAATTAATCTTTATGTTTTATCTAATATTTATAAAAGAGGTGCAATTGGTGAAGGTTTTGCATTTATTTTTGTACCTATTGTAATATATGCAATGTATAAAATAGTTTATGTAGATAAAAGAAGTTGGGTATTACTAGCACTTTCTTTTTCTGGATTATTATTAGCACATAATATTACTTTTATATTAATGTGTATTGTTTTTGGCTTACTTTTAATAATTGAATATAAAAGAGTTTTAAAAGATAAAGGATTAATAATTTTTATTTCAATAGCTGTAGTTGTCGCAATACTTTTAACAAGCTTTTTTACTTTAATGATGTTTGAACAATTAAGTGGAGGTTTATATAGAATAAGTTATTACTTTAATAGTGATACTCTTATTGGAATTAATTTAAAAGAATTATTTAATTTTAAAAATGGAGATGGAGTATATTTAAATAATAATTTAGGACCAATATTAATGTTACTTCCATGGTTTACATATTTTACTGATAAAAGTAAGAATAAGAAGTTTATGGTTTTATTAGTTACCTGTGGATATATTATGGTTTATATGACAACTATATATTTTCCTTGGGATTTATTTAAATTTATGACTTTTTTACAATTTCCTACAAGACTATTAACTCCTGCATGTGCTTTTATGTCACTTGGAGTTGGGTATGGATTATCTAATATATCTTTAAAGAAAAAGATAAAAAAACCTTTGGTTAATACAATACTTATAACAACTGTAATTGTAAGTTTATTTAATTTATATGGAATTATAAGTGAATGGGGCAATTTTACAAATATTACAACTGAAAAAGAACTGAGTGATGTAAGCATGGTAGTTACTGATAAAAACCCTTGGTATAACATAATGGAAGTATCAAGTCCTGATTATATATTTTATGAATCAGATATTCATTTTAAAAATTATGGAAGAATAATAAAAACTAATAATGAAGAAAATGATAGAACAGGATTTGATGAAAGAGAATATAATAAACTAGTTTTTACTATTGGTGAAGTAAAAGAAGATGCTTATTATATATTACCAATTTCTTACTATAAAGGTTATGTGATAGATGAATATGAAATAGATCAATATGAAAAGGAAACCTTTATAAAACAGATAATATCTTATCCAGATGAAAAAACTGGATTAGTTAGGTTTGATGTAGATCCATACAATGGAGGAAAATTATTAAAGTTTGAAGCATATTATAAAGAAACTAATATGCAATTTATAGGAAGATTAATATCTTCTATAACATTAATAGTAGTGATATTTTATATTATTTTTATCTTTATCTTAAAGTTGTATTTTAAGTATTTTTATAAAGAAAAAGTTAAAGCTTAGATTTGTTAAAGAGATATGGATATGCTAGTATTTATACATAAATAAAAGGATATGAAAAAGAAAACTATAGGGATATACATCTTATTTTTTTTAATCTTATTTGGTTGTTTTAAACTAAATCCTTTTAAGGTTTACAATAATGAAAGAACAATGGAACAAATATTTGCTAATAGTCCTGAAGCATGGAGCAATGATTCAGAATCTTATGTTATTGGCAGTTTAATAGAGTCAATGAAATTTGGAATGAGCTCAGGTGTTGGAAGATTATCAAGATTACATGATGAAAATGCTGAGCATTGGTTTTATAATGTACAAATTACTTATAAAGCATTTGAAGAAGATAATTTAGATCTTGCTAATGATTTTGAATTATATTATTCTCAACTTGGTGGACAAGGTGTTTTATTTAGATTTATAAATAAAGCTTTAATGTTTTTTGATGGAACTACAAGATTAAGTATTATGAGAAATATAAATGTTATCTTAATTTCTTTAGTATTAAGTATTATTGCTATTTATATAATGAAAATAACTAATCTTACTACAGCCATCTTTTTTTTAATAGGAATATTAATAAATCAATGGCTTCCAATATCAGTGACTAATCTTTATTGGGTTTCTTGGAGTTGGTTTTTACCTATGGCTTTAGCATCAATTTATTGTTTAAAAGAAAAACCAAGTAAGAAAACAACTATCTTATTTTATATATTAATATTTTTATCAGTTGTATTTAAGTGTTCAAGTGGATATGAGTTTATAAGTACTGTACTTGTCGCAATGATTATTCCTTTTGTATATAAAGAACTTAATAATTTTAAAAGTATTATAGCTTCAATAAAGAATTTAATCATTCCTACAATTATTGGAATATTTGGGTTTTTATTTACTTTTATATTACACATACTTAGATATATGCTAGGTGGCTGGGATTTAAAAGATTCAATTGAATTTTTAAAGATAATAATTATTAAAAGAACAAATGGTTCTTTAATTCCTTTAGGAATAAATGTGGAAGCATGGGAAATGGCACTTAGTGAGCCTTATTTATCATTATTTAGAAGATATTTTAATGCGTCTTCATTAAATATAGTTGTAGGTGATAATATTTATGAAATAAGATTTTGGATGATATTTTTATTAATAATTACTTTTGGTTTAATCTTAGGTTATTTTATAAAAAATAATAAAATAGAAGATAAAAATCAAGCTATAAATTATATTACTATTACTTTATTAGGTGCATTGGCACCATTTTCATGGTATATTCTAGCAAGAGGTCATGCGGCAGCGCATTTACTATTGGACCCAATAATTTTATATGTTCCATTTATTCCAATGGGGTTTGGTTTAATTGGATATACAATAAGTGAAGGAGTAAAAAAATGGAATATGACAAAATAATAATAGGTTGTGGATTATACGGAATGTATGCGGCATTATTTTGTGCTAAAAATAATGAAAACATATTAGTTTTAGAAGCGGAAAAAGAACCATTAATCAGAGCTACTCTTGCAAATCAGGCTAGAGTTCATATGGGATATCATTATCCAAGATCTTTAGAAACTGCTGTTAAATCAAAAGGTTATTTTGATAGATTTAATAAAGATTTTGATTATTGTATAAATAGTAAATTTAAAAAAGTATATGCGACCAGTTCTATTTATAGTTGGACTAATAAGGAACAATTTATTAAATTTTGTAAAGATGCAGATATTTATTGTGAAGTAGAAGATGTTAATAATTACTTTAATGAAGGATTATGTGATGGAGCATATGACACTGTAGAATATGCTTATGATGCGGAAATATTAAAAAACAAATTGGTAGAGGACGCTAAAAAATATAAAAATATAAATATTAAATATAATACATATGTAACTAGTATAAAAAGAGATGAAGGATACTATGTAATTAATGATAAATATAAAAGCAAGTTTGTATTAAATGCGACTTATGCAAGTGTAAATCAAATACAACATATGGCAGGTTTTGAGCCTTTTCCAATTAAATATGAACTATGTGAAATAATACTTTGTAAAGTAAGTGATAATTTAAAAAATATTGGAATAACTGTAATGGATGGACCTTTCTTTTCAATAATGCCTTTTGGAGAAACAGGACTTCATTCTCTAACCTCTGTTACATTTACTCCTCATACTACAAGTTATGATAAACTTCCAACATTTAGTTGCCAAAGTAAAAGTGATGGATATTGTAGTCCAGAACTTTTAGGTGATTGTAATCAATGTAAGGTTAGACCTGAAAGTGCTTGGCCTTATATGTCAACTCTAGCAAGGAAGTATTTAAAACCTGAATATAAATTTGAATATGCGGGCAGTTTATTTAGTATGAAACCAATCTTAAAAGCTTCAGAAATAGATGATTCACGTCCTACAGTAATAAAAAAATTAAGTGATAACCCAACTTTTGTAAGTGTGTTATCTGGGAAAATAAATACAATTTATGATATGGATGAGGTGCTTAAAAATGATTAATAATAAAGAAAAGAAGTTTATGTCTGCAGTAGTGTATTTACATAATGATGAAAATCAAATAGAAGATTTTTTAACTACTGTATTAGAAGTGTTTGAAAAAAACTATGATAAATATGAAATTATATTAGTAGATGATGCTTCTAGTGATAATACTGTTAGAAAAGTACATGATATTGCAGAAAAATCAACTGGTGGAGTTATTACTGTAGTTAATATGTCATTTTTTCAAGGTTTAGAAAAAAGCATGAATGCAGGAGTAGATCTTGCAATAGGTGATTTTGTATATGAATTTGATACAGTAGAAATAGATTATGACCCTAAACTTATAATGGATATTTATTATAAAGCACAAGAAGGTTTTGATATTGTAGCTATAAGTAATAAAAATGAAAAGTTATCTTCTAAATTATTTTATTATGTATTTAATTTAAATAATAAAAATAAAATTGTAACTCAAACATTTAGTATTATTTCAAGAAGAGCAATTAATAGAGTTAAATCAAACACATTAACTATTCCTTATAGAAAAGCAGTTTATCAAAATAGTGGTTTAGCAACTAGTGTTATATTTTATAATTCAACTAATAATAATATAAAAAATATTACTGATCAAAAAAGCTTAAGATTTGATAATGCAATTACAAGTATTATTTTATATACAAATCATGCTTATAAGTTTGCGATGTTTTTAGCGATATTAATGATGTTATTAACATTTTTAGGAGTTATATATTCAATAATTGTTTATTCTATAGGTAAGCCTATTGAAGGATATACAACAACAATGTTAGTTATGACTTCATCTTTTTGTGTATTATTTGCATTGATTTCTATAGTTATTAAATATGCGGATATTATTTTAAATTTAATGTATAAAAAACAGTCTTATTTAATTAAGTCTGTAGATAAACTTAGTAATAGAGGTGACTTGTGATTTATTTAGTTGGATATACCGGTTTTGTAGGTTCGAATTTAATGAATAGTTTTAAATTTGATAAAGTTTTTAACTCAAAAAATATTAAAGAAGCATATGGTGGAAATCCTGATGTTTTATATTATGCAGGTATTACTTCAAAAATGTTTCTTGCAAATACTAATCCTGAATTAGATTTAGACCATATAAAAGTCGCAATTGAAAACATTAAAAAAATTAATCCAAAAAAAGTTATACTTATTTCTACAATTGCTGTTTATGATAATTATAATAATCATGATGAAGATTATGAAATTAATGAAGATAATTTAACTGCTTATGGCAAAAATAGACTTTATATAGAAAAATGGTTAGAAAATAATGATATTGATTATTTAATTGTTAGATTACCAGCTTTATTTGGTGAAAATCTTAGTAAAAATTTTATATATGATATTATCAATCAAGTACCAAACTTTTTAAATGAAAGTAAATTTCAATTAGTAAAAGGAACTAAGTTTGAAAAAAATTATATTTTAGATAATAAATTTTATAAATTAAGTGGTGAATATGATTATAAAGAACTAGAAGCTTTCTTTAAAAGTAAGAATTTTTCTACATTATCTTTTACAGATTCTAGGGCAGTGTTTCAATTTTATAATTTAAAAATCTTATATAAAGATATACAAATTTGTTTAGATAATAATCTTAAAAAAGTAAATTTAGTAACTGAGCCAATTTCAGCGTTAGAAGTTTATAATTATGTAACTGATGATATTTTTGAAAATCATTTAGATAAAGAGGTTATCAATCAAAACTTAAAGAGTAAACACTATAATTTATTTAATGGTAAAAATGGATATCTTTATAGTAAAGATGTTATATTGAAAGATATTAAAGAGTATATAGAAGGTGAAAAAAAATGAAATTATGTATTTCAAATATTGCTTGGAAAAATGAAGATGCAAATAAAGTATATGAATTTTTAAGAGAAAATAATATTGATGCAATAGAAATAGCACCATCAATATTTAAAGAAAATCCATATGATAACACTAATAAAATTAAAGAAATATTAGATGATATAGGCTTTAATGTTCCTTCTATGCAATCAATTTTATTTAAAAGAACTGAAAATATTTTTTATAGTAATGAAGAAATGGAAGAAACATTAAATTATTTATATAAGGGAATTGATTTTGCAAGTGCTATAAATTGTTATAATCTTGTATTTGGATCACCTAGAAATAGAAATGTAAATAACGAAGAAGAGTATAATAGATCAATTACGTTCTTTAAAAAGCTAAATGAATATTTATCTAAAAAGGGTGTTTATCTTGCATTAGAAGCTAATCCAACAATATATAATACAAACTTTTTAAATACAACAAAGGATGTTGTTGAGTATCTTGATAAATTAAATTGTAGCCATATTAAACTTAATTTAGATTTAGGTACAATAATTACTAACAACGAAGGATTAGATAATATAAAAGATTACATGGATAAGATATCTCATGTGCATATAAGTGAACCATATTTAGAGATAATTAAAAAAAGAGAAATTCATAAAGAATTATTAAAAATATTAAAAGATAATAATTATGATAAATATGTTTCTATTGAAATGAAAACAGTAGAGAATATAGAAGATATATTTGAGGTAATACTTTATTTAAAGGAGTTAATAGTAAATATTAATTAATGCTAAGATGGATTTAACGATTGATTTCAAACGATAAAAAAAACGATAAATTTTGCGTTTGTTTTATATTAATTAGACATAGTTTTGAAAAACATGAGGTCAAATAAGTATGTCATATAAAAAAGATACATTAGATAAAGATAAGCTATATGAATTATGGAAAAAGGAAGAAGAAATCGCATATATTAAAGGATGGGATTTTTCTCATATCGCTGATAGATATGTTGAAGAAGATACTTTACCTTGGGATTTTAAGTTAGTGATTAAAAACTACTTAACAGATCAAATGTCACTACTAGATATGGAAACAGGTGGAGGTGAATTCCTTTTTGAGTTAAATCATCCATACTTAAAAACTTCTGCGATAGAAGGGTATAAACCTAATGTTGAATTCTGTAAAAATAAATTACTTCCTATGGGTATAGATTTTAAAGAAGCTGATGGTACTAATATTTTACCTTTTGATGATAATAAGTTTGATATAGTAACTAATAGACATGGTGACTATAATATTAAAGAATTAAAAAGAGTTTTAAAACCAGATGGAATTTTTCTTACACAACAAGTTGGAGCTGAAAATGATTGGGAGTTGATTAAGTTTTTACAACCAGAAATTAAAGATGTAGCTTATCCAAAGCAATATCTAAAATATAGAAAAAAAGAATTAGAAGAAAATGGTTTTGAAATCATCGAGTGTGATGAAACATTTCAACCAATAAAATTTTATGATGTTGGTGCATTAGTGTGGTATGCAAGAATCATAGAATGGGAATTTATAGATTTTGAAGTAGATAAATACTTAGATAATTTATATAAAGCACAAGAGATTTTAGATAAATATGGAGTAATAAAAGGAAGTATTCATAGATTTTATATAGTCGCAAGTAAATGTTAGATTATATTTTGTTATATCTATTATTTCAGATATACTATATTTTGTAAGTTTTAAAATAGACAATTACAAATTAACATAAAAAGGAGTTAATATATGAGATTTAAATGTGTAATAGGAGTACCTGAATTTAAAATATTTGAATATAAACCTAAAACGAAAAAATATTGTTTACTTATTCCCGTTTTAAATGAAGGTGAAAAAATAAAAAAAGAACTTTTAAGAGCTAAAGAAAATAATGTAAGTGATTTAGTAGATATTATTATTTGTGATGGAAATTCAACAGATAATAGTACTAATGAAGAACTTTTAAAAGAGTTAGAAGTAAATACTAAACTTATTAAAATAGGAAGCGGTAAATTAAGTGCTCAATTAAGAATGGGATTTAATTATGCCTTAGATAGAGGTTATGAAGGAATTATCACTATTGATGGTAATAATAAAGATAGTATTGAAGATGTTTATAAATTTGTAGAAAAATTAGAAGAAGGATATGATTTTATTCAAGGCTCTAGATTTATTAAAGAGGGAAAAGCAGAAAATACACCATTATCTAGAGATCTAGCTATTAAATTAATTCATGCACCAGTTATATCATTAACCGCAAAAGAAAGATTTACTGATACTACAAATGGATATAGAGGCTTTTCTAGAAAGTATTTATCTCATAAAGATGTTCAATTATTTAGAGATGTATTTGATACATATGAAATTCTTGCATATTTGTCTACTAGAGCTTCGCAGTTAGGCTTAAAAACCACAGAAGTACCTGTAACAAGGGTTTATCCTAAAGGAGAACCTACACCAACTCATATATCACCAATAAAAGGAAATATTAATTTATTTAGAATATTATTAAAGAACTTAAAAGGAGATTATAATCCAAAATAATCTCCTTTTCTTTAAAACTTGAAATATATAAATGTTACATAACTACTATTGACCATTAAGATTAAAGATATAATAAGTATTGAAAATAAATATGCATCTACCATTAAACCTGTAACAGGTTTTTTATTTAGTTTATTTAATAAATTAGCAATTATAGGTGTACATCCTATTAATCCAATTAAAATATAAGGCCATAAATATAGTATTCCTAAATTATTTAATGCATTTAAACTAAAACTACCATTAATAATAAACATATTTTTAATAAATGCTAATACTTGAGCAATTGAATTTGAATTAAATATAATCCATCCAATAATAAATATTAGTATTGTAAGTATTTGATGAACTATTGGTATATCTTTTAATAGTTTCTTTAGTATAAATTTTTCAATTAATAATATTATTCCAAAATATAATCCCCATAAGATAAATGTAAAGCTTGCACCATGCCATAAACCTGTTAAAGCCCAAACTACAAATAAATTAAAAACCCATCTAATTGTACTTACTCTAGAACCTCCTAGAGGAATATAGATATAATCTCTAAACCAAAAACTTAATGAAATATGCCATCTTCTCCAAAATTCTTGAACCGTTTTTGCAATATAAGGATAATTAAAGTTTTCTTCAAAATTAAAACCAAACATTTTTGCAATTCCAATGGCTAAATCACTATAGCCACTAAAATCATAATAAATTTGTAGTGTATAAGAAATTGCTCCAACCCATGCTAGTAGGGTAGTTAATTCATTTAAAGAAACTTCATAGAAGATTTTATCTGAAATAATTGCAAGATTATTTGCGATTATTATTTTCTTTCCTAAACCAATAATAAATCTTCTTAAACCATCAGAAAATGATTGTAAGTTTTCATTTCTATCTACTAACTCTTCTTTTATTGTTTCATATCTAACAATAGGCCCTGCAATAAATTGAGGAAACATTAATACAAAATTAGAAAAGTTAAGCAAGTTCTTTTCTGCTTTAGTTTTCTTATTATAGATATCAGCTAAATAAGAAATATTTTTAAATGTATAAAAAGATATTCCTAAAGGTAATATAATATTTAAATATTCTTGTCTTATCTGTAATAAATCAACTAAAAAGAAATTAAAATATTTAAAGAAAAATAGTAATGAAGCATTAAAGATAATACCGATTAATAAATATGATTTATTGTTTTTATCTTCTATTTTTATACCAATAAAATAATTGAATAAAATTACTATAATAATTAACCATAGTGTTTTAGGTTCTCCCCAAGCATAAAATGAAACACTTAAAACAAATAAAATGATATTTCTATACAATCTATTTTTAGAAATAAAATAAAGAATTAAAGATACTGGTAAAAATCCTAATAAGAAGGATAAACTACTAAATAACATTATTTATTACCTCCATTAGGAAGAATCCTTGTTTGCTCATATCTATCTGCCCACTCATCAACGTAATAATAATTTTCTGCAGTATACATAAATAAAACAACGTCTATATCATTATCAATAATAAAATTATCATAATCAAACATTTTTCCATTAAAGATAACTTCATTATAAGGTAGCATTCTAAAAGTTTTATTATAGTGAGAAGCTATTAAATCAATTACTGAACTACTATAAGAATCACCAATAACTAAGATATTATCTAAATCAGGTCTTTTAGTATCAAATATCATTAATGAATCATAATGTTCAAATTCACTACTATCATAAACTTTATAAGCTATATTGTAGTAATAAGGATGTTCAGCGTTATCACTTTTTGGATCAAAAGATTCAAAATCTTTTCTGTATGTATAATCAGGTGCTAATTCACCTTTTAAATAAACATCATAAGGAACTACATCATAGTGATATACACAAAACTCATCAGGCTCATAAATAAATCCTGTTCTAGAACCAAAAGTACCATAAAAAGTTTTACCTACATGACAATCTGTACTAATAGGCTTTAAGGTTTCAATATTTGAATCTATTAAATTCATAATCTCATTGTAAAAAATATCTGATCCAATATGAGTAGGGTGATGATCTGATTTATAGTAAGCTTGTTTATATAAATCAAAAGAATTTAAATCAAATCTTTTAAAAGGCACTTTTATATTATCTTCAAAGATTTGCCATAATTCTGGAGCTCCAGCTGTTATACCGCTATCTTTATCAAATAAGCTTGTTTCATGAGCTTGAGTAGGAACGTAAACAAAGATATCTACATTAGGATGTCTAGTTTGTAAATCATTTATTTCTAAAGCTCTATTTTTAAATCTTTCTTTATTTATATCAGTAGCTTCTATAATCATATTTATCATATAACTTGTATTACCAAGTCTATTAATTGTTTGACCACTTACTCTGTTGAGTGTTAATTCTGTCATCTTTGGTAATACCATATTTTTAGATACATCATCAATTTTCTTTTTAATTGATACTAAGTAGCTTCTTTTTGGAAATTGATCAGTATAAGAATCTTCAACAATTTTTTGAAAAGAACCATCTAAAAAAGATGATTCTTTTAAGTTTCGAAAACTTGTAAGAAATCTATTTTCTTCAACTGATTTTTCGTTAACTGGTTTAACCAAAATATATATGGATAATAAGAATAACAATCCAATGGTAATAAAAATAAATAAAATATCTTTAATGTTTTTTTTCATGTATTTTTTCCTTTATATCTATTTTAGCAAATGTAATATATTTAACCATATATTTAATCATAAAAAAATAAATATTCATTTGAGTAACAATAGAATTTATTATTAGTTTATAGTAATTTTTCTTTATAATTAAGCCATTTAAAATTAATTATGCAATGATTTTATTATAGATAATTTGATTTATAAATATAAATTAGATAAACTCAAAGAGTAGAAATATTTGATTGATTTTTATAAAAAAACTTTAGCATAAAAGCTTTAGGAAGGAATAATTATTATGGTGCCAAAAATATATATATTTAGTATTTTAATTCCTTTTATTTTATTTTTAATTATTAATAAAATTTTATATAAAAAGGAATCAATTTATGAAACTATAAAAAAATCTATTATTTTTATGGTTATGATAACATTATTATCTTTAAATTATATGCTTAATCTTTCTTCAGGTAATGTTATTAACTCTAATTTTGAAACATTTGAAAAAAATAGTGAAGTTTTAGTAACAAGTGCGATATTTGCTGATAAAGATAAAATGACAACTTATGCAAATAGTAAATATGGCTTACAAAGATATATAGATGTTTCAGGATATGTTGGAAGTGAAGAAAAATTTATTACTAATGATTATTGGTTAGATGGTTATTCAAGAACCTTTTCTGGTATTATTATTAGTCATAACGATTATTCTAGCCGTATTCTTAAAGAAGCAAATTTTGTTAAGTTTTCTAATGGAGATATTTTAGAAATAGAAAGTTTTGAAAATACTCATGATGATAAAAATATTTATAAACCGTATTTTGAGATTAAATTATCTGGAAAAAATATTCTTAGTTCATCAAAAAATGGAGAATTGTCTGATATAGTCTTTTTAGATTATAGTAAAGAAGAAATGCCTAGTGATGTGCTTATAGAATATGAATCTCAATTTGGATTACAAGGATTTATATTTAGGGCTATTTCTAAATTTACAGATTATAATATTACGATAAAAGAATTAAATGTTTTATGTGGTATTATTACAGCACTAACGATGACAATAATAGTTTTTTTAATGGGAATAAAATATAATTTATTATTAGCAGTGATTTATTACTTAACGTTTTTGTTATCTCCTTGGATAGTTAATTTTGCACGAAATTTATATTGGGTTGAATTTACATGGTTTATTCCAATGGCTATAGGTCTTTTTTGTTCAATTAACATAAATAATAAAATATGCAGATTTATAAGTTATTTGCTTGCATTTTTTAGCATACTTATTAAGTGTTTATGTGGTTATGAATATATAAGTACAATTATGCTTTCTATGATTACATTTCTTGTAATAGATTTTATTGTTTTAATGTTTCTAGGTGAAAAAGATAAAACAATAGAAGATTCCGATAAAAAGAAATTATTATTTAATACAATATTTATATTAGGCATTAGTGCATTATTAGGCTTTGTAGTTGCATTATCCATTCATGGTTCATTAAGAGGAGATGGTGATATTATTAAAGGTGTTATAAGCATTTATAATAATGATATTGTTAGAAGAACTTTTGGTGAAACATCAAGTGGAATGTTAGGTAATATTCCTATTGTTGGTTTTATTGTTGAATGTTGTATAGTAGTAATTCGATATTTCATATTTGGAACTGAAATAATAACAGGTATTCCAGGAATATTTTTTATTGTATTTGCTACATTTCCAATATTATTTTTTATAGATGATTTTTTAGATAAAAAAATAAATATAAAAATAGTAGCAATGTACTTAATGACATTTATAGGTCCAATATCGTGGTTTATACTAGCAAAAAATCATTCAATGAATCATACTCATTTAAGTTTTGTACTATGGTATTTTGGATTTATTCAGTCTTGTATATATATAATTATTATAAAAATAATTTATAGCATACCGAATATTTTTAAGAAAATACAAGAGAAAACATCATTTTAAAGGTTTTAATTATAATAAAAAATAGTAGGAATAAAATCTAATTTATTTTCGTGATAATTATAATAGATAGCAATAAATTTATATGCATTGTATAATAACAATTATGAATAAAAAGATTATATATATATTAAAACTTTTAATTTCAGTAATTTTTACTTTTAGTATAGAAGATATGGTTTGGATTATATTCTATAACAAAACTTTTTTACATACTATAAGTT
>JGI24708J26588_10001158_pt1 | contig 20906 bp, 17 predicted proteins | sample BioPla1DNA2_FD_26588 | JGI IMG/M metagenome (IMG submission 26588) | reverse complement strand
TCCTGTGGGATATACAGCTTCGATTAGGGAGAGAACGGGAAGTGAAAATATCATTTTTAGTCCAGAGTTTCTCCGTGAAGCTAAGGCTTTGTATGATAATGTCTACCCTAAATTTTCAGTCGAGTTTTGATGGGTAAAACGGCGGTGTAGTTATCATCCATCCTACGCCATTTATTGTCCGATAAATCACCCTTTTACCCCTTCTAAAAATCTATATTTCTGCGGAAATTTTGGGTCGAAGTTCATAGGTGATGATAACCTCATTTTTCATGCGGTATATAGGATAACGGAAGAAAATAAGTGAGGGGCTGAAAAGCTATCTTTCCGGGAGAGTTTGGGGTAGATGGTGAGGGAAGATGATAAGCTCATTTTTCTGGGGTGGTATAGGGTGAGAAAGATAGAAGATGTACAAGTTATACAAAAAAATGAGGATGATTATTGAAGATGATTGAAATAAATGAACAAATCATCAGCAGAGAACGACCTCGACAATAAATGAAATTGTTTTGATGGTTAGAGGGAATAAAGGCGAAATTGATGGTCGAGAGGGTAGAGGACGATGAGATCGTTGGAATGCTGAGCGTGGTTCAGATGATATACACATCGTAGCAGGTCTACCCAATAAGAACACAGATAAGTTCAGTTTAGACGATTCCGCGCTGTGGGAAACGGATGATGATGTCATAGCAAGATGAGAACATCATTCCAGATGATAACCACAGCTTTACATAAATGATTCCTACCAAATAGAGGAGCAAAGATGAAAAAGTACACGATAGCAGTTGCCGGTACCGGCTATGTGGGATTGTCCCTTGCGGTGCTGCTGGCGCAACATAATAAGGTCTATGCCGTGGACATCGTCCCGGAAAAAGTGGAACTTATCAATAATCGAAAGTCCCCGATTCAGGATGAGTATATCGAGAAATACCTGGCTGAGAAGGAATTGGACCTGACCGCAACGCTGGATGCCGAGAGTGCCTATAGCAATGCGGACTTTGTTGTTATTGCAGCCCCGACCAATTACGACTCTGTTACTCAGCATTTTAACACGACGGCTGTGGAAAATGTGATCGAGCTGGTCATGAAAGCAAATCCGAACGCCATCATGGTCATCAAATCCACGGTGCCGGTTGGATATACGGCTTCCGTCCGGGAGAAATACGACTGCAAGAATATCATCTTCAGCCCGGAATTTTTGAGAGAGTCCAAGGCGCTGTACGACAATTTGTTTCCCAGCAGGATAATCGTCGGCACGGATGCGGAGGATGAACGACTGACACAGGCTGCGCATACCTTCGCCGAACTGCTCCAAGAAGGCGCAATCAAAGAGAACATTGACACGCTGTTCATGGGCTTCACCGAGGCCGAAGCGGTAAAACTGTTCGCTAACACCTATCTGGCTCTGAGGGTCGCGTATTTCAATGAACTCGATACCTACGCAGAGAGCAAGGGTTTGAATACAAAGCAGATTATTGAGGGCGTGTGCCTCGACCCGCGTATCGGGACGCACTACAACAATCCGAGCTTTGGGTATGGCGGGTACTGCCTGCCCAAAGATACCAAGCAGTTGCTGGCCAATTATGCTGATGTCCCGCAGAACATGATGTCGGCTATCGTGGACAGCAACAGGACGAGGAAGGACTTCATCGCAGATCGGGTGCTGCGTTTGGCTGGGTACTACGGCTATGGTGAAGACAACCAGTGGGATAAGAGTTACGAGAAAAATGTGGTCATCGGGGTATTCCGTTTGACCATGAAGAGTAACTCAGACAACTTCCGCCAGAGCAGCATCCAGGGCGTCATGAAGCGTGTGAAGGCAAAGGGCGCAACGGTGATAATCTACGAGCCGACTCTGGAAGATGGCGAGAAGTTCTTCGGAAGCATCGTAGTCAATGATCTGGAGAAATTCAAACAGATGAGCGACGCCATCATCGCAAACAGGTACGATGGGTGCCTTGATGACGTGAAAGAGAAAGTATACACAAGGGACCTGTTCGGCAGGGACTAAAGAAAAGGAGAAACGATATGAAAGGTATTATTTTGGCTGGCGGCTCTGGCACCCGCCTTTATCCGTTGACGAAGGTTACGTCGAAGCAGCTCCTGCCGATTTACGATAAACCCATGATTTATTACCCGATGTCCGTCCTTATGAATGCGGGCATAAGGGAAATTTTGATTATTTCCACACCGCAGGATACGCCTCGCTTCCAGGACTTGCTGGGTGACGGTCATCAGTTCGGTGTCAATCTCACCTACGCTGTCCAGCCCTCCCCGGACGGACTGGCGCAGGCGTTTATTATTGGTGCTGATTTTATCGGCAATGACACTGTGGCAATGGTGCTGGGAGACAACATCTTTGCCGGCCACGGCTTGAAGAAGCGGTTGAAAGCCGCTGTGGAAAATGCGGAATCTGGAAAGGGCGCTACTGTATTTGGTTTCTATGTGGACGACCCGGAACGCTTCGGCATCGTGGAATTCGATAAAGACGGCAAAGCCATCTCCATTGAGGAAAAGCCTGCGCATCCCAAGAGCAATTACTGCGTTACTGGTCTCTACTTCTATGACAATCGGGTCGTGGAGTATGCGAAGAACCTCAAGCCTTCTGCCCGAGGCGAGTTGGAGATTACCGACCTGAACCGTATTTATCTGGAAGACGGCACGCTAAACGTGGAACTGCTGGGGCAGGGTTTCACTTGGCTGGACACTGGAACCCATGAGAGCCTTGTAGATGCAACTAACTTTGTAAAGACCATTGAACAGCATCAGCATCGCAAGATTGCCTGCTTGGAGGAAATCGCATATCTGAATGGCTGGATTAGCCGCGAGGATGTTCTGGAAGTGTATGAGGTTTTGAAGAAAAACCAGTATGGCCAGTATTTGAAGGATGTACTGGACGGCAAGTATCTCGATGTGATCCATGAAGGCATCATGGATTTCAAGAATAAATGAAGCTCCGGCTCAACAAGAATTACATCATTTTAAGAATAGGGGAAGAAAGTATATGAAGAAATATCTGATCACTGGTTGCGCCGGCTTTATCGGCTCCAACTTTGTTTACTACATGCTGAAGAAATATGACGACATCCTGCTGGTCAATCTGGACAAGTTGACCTACGCGGGTAACCTGGAAAACCTCAAGGGAGTGGAGGGTGATCCTCGCCACGTCTTTGTGCAGGGTGATATCTGCGACAAGGAACTGGTTGCTTCGCTGTTTGAGAAGTACGATTTCGACTATGTCATCAACTTCGCTGCTGAGTCCCATGTGGATCGTTCCATCGCCAATCCGGAAATCTTTGTTCAGACCAATGTGATGGGTACGGTCAACTTGCTCCAGAGAGCGAAGGAAGCCTGGTACGATGCTGCAACTAAGACCTGGAAAGAGGGCAAAAAGTACCTGCAGGTTTCTACCGATGAGGTCTACGGCGCTTTGGGTGCAGAGGGCTACTTCATGGAGACCACGCCCATCAATCCGCACAGCCCGTACTCTTCTTCCAAGGCTAGTGCAGACCACTTTGTGCAGGCGTTCCATGATACCTATGGTATGCCGGTGAATATTACCCGCTGCTCCAACAACTACGGTCCTTACCAGTTCCCGGAGAAGCTGATTCCGCTGATGATCAACAACGTCAAGCATCACAAGCAGCTCCCCGTGTACGGTGACGGTATGCAGATCCGCGACTGGCTGTATGTGGAGGATCACTGCAAGGCCATCGACATGGTGGCTAATGGCGGCAAGGTCGGTGAGGTCTATAACGTGGGCGGTCATAATGAGCGTCCCAACATCTTCATCGTTAAGACCATTATCGAGCAGCTCCACGACCGTTTGAAGGACGATGGCATTTCCGAGGAACTCATCAAACATGTGGAAGATCGTCTGGGCCATGACCGCCGCTATGGTATTGACCCGACCAAGATCAAAAACGATCTGGGCTGGTATCCCGAGACTCCTTTCGAGAAAGGCATTGTCCTGACCATTGACTGGTATCTGGAGCATGAGGACTGGATGAACAATGTGACCAGCGGCAATTACCAGAAATACTACGAAGCAATGTATAAAGCAAAAGCGGAAATCTAAAGGGATGAGGTTGTGGGAAGAATGAAGTTTTTTGTAACTGGTGTCAATGGCCAGCTTGGCCACGACGTGATGAATGAATTGAATAAAAGAGGTCATGAGGGTGTTGGTTCCGACATCGCTCCTGCCTACGCAGGTGTTGCAGACGGTTCTGCTGTGACAACGATGCCTTATGTTGGCTTGGATATTACTGATAAGGAAGCGGTCACGAAAGTCATTGCAGATGTAAAACCTGACGCCGTCATCCACTGCGCAGCATGGACAGCGGTGGACATGGCCGAGGATGACGACAAGGTGGAGAAGGTTCGTGCAGTCAACGCCGGAGGCACCCAGAATATCGCCGATGCCTGTAAAGCCATCGACTGCAAGATGCTTTATCTGTCCACAGACTATGTGTTCGATGGCCAGGGAACGGAGCCTTGGAAGCCGGACTGCAAGGACTATAAGCCCCTGAACGTCTACGGTCAGACCAAGTTGGAAGGCGAGCTGGCGGTTGCGAACACGCTGGAGAAGTACTTCATCGTTCGTATTGCATGGGTGTTCGGTCTGAACGGTAAGAATTTCATTAAGACCATGATCAATGTGGGAAAGACCCATGATGAAGTCCGGGTAGTCAATGACCAGATCGGTACGCCGACTTATTGCTTTGATCTGGCACGCCTGCTTGTGGACATGTGCGAAACCGAGAAGTACGGCTACTACCACGCCACCAACGAAGGCGGGTATATTTCCTGGTATGACTTCTGCTGTGAGTTCTACAAGCAGTATGGATTAAGCACAAAGGTTATTCCGGTGACAACAGAAGAATACGGCTTGAGCAAAGCCGCTCGTCCATTCAACAGTCGACTGGACAAGAGCAAGCTGGTGGAGAATGGATTCCAGCCGTTGCCCACTTGGCAGGATGCAGTAAGCCGGTACTTGAAGGAAGCACAGCTGTAAGAGGGAGATAAAGACAATGGGACAGATAAACGTTGAAAAGAATGTAGGCGGCATCGAGGGACTGTGCGTGATTACGCCCGCTGTCCACGGTGATAGCCGCGGCTATTTTATGGAAACTTATAGCCAGCGAGACATGGAGGAAAATGGAATCAACATCAATTTCGTTCAGGACAACCAGTCCATGAGCGTGAAAGGCGTACTCCGTGGGTTGCACTTCCAGAAGAATTTCCCCCAGACCAAGCTGGTGAGGGTGATTAAAGGCTCTGTGTTCGATGTGGCAGTTGACCTGCGCTCCGGCAGTAAGACCTATGGCAAATGGTACGGCATAGAGCTGACAGAAGAAAATAAGAAGCAATTTCTGATTCCGAGAGGCTTTGCACACGGCTTCCTTGTGCTGAGTGATACTGCAGAGTTTTGCTATAAGTGCGACGACTTCTACCACGCAAACGATGAGGGCGGTTTAGCCTGGAACGACCCGGAGATCGGCATCGAGTGGCCGAAGGTTGAAGGGGCGTATCAAGGCACAGCAAGTGCTGAAGGATATAACGTAGACGGAGTTGTTTTGAATCTAAGTGATAAAGATCAGAAGTGGCTTGGGTTGAAGGACACATTCAAGTTTTGAGGAGAAGAATCCATGCAGGGGAATCAAGTAAAGCACGTTTTTCTGGTGGGAGCAAAAAGTCTAGGCGCATACGGCGGATATGAGACTTTTATTAACAAGCTAACGGAGTACCATCAGAATAATGAAAAAATCAAATATCATGTAGCGTGTAAAGCAAACGGTGATGGCTGCATGGATCCATATAATACAGAAGGTGCAGAGGTTGTTTCTGAACGAAAGTTTGTATATCACAATGCGGAGTGTTTTAGAATTCACGTCCCGGAGAGGTTAGGCCCCGCACAGGCGATTTACTATGATGTTGCTTCTTTACAGGAGTGCTGCAGAATCATTAGGGAACAGAAGATTGAGCACCCTATCGTTTACATCATGGCATGCCGTATCGGGCCGTTTATGAAGCACTATTATAAGGCAATCCACAGATTGGGTGGAGTGGTGTATTTGAACCCCGATGGACATGAGTGGATGAGAGCAAAGTGGAGTGCTCCTGTAAGGAAATACTGGAAGTTGTCCGAGCAGATGATGATAAAGTGGTCTGATCTTGCCATATGTGACTCTGTAAATATCGAAAAGTACATACATGAGCAATACGATGGAAAGGGGATCAAGGGAAGAAACCCAAAGACCACTTTTATAGCCTATGGCGCGGATTTGACCCTCAGTAAGCTGGCAGACGATGATGAGAAGCTGGTGGACTGGTATAAGGATAAAGGACTGTCGAAAAAGGGATATTACCTTGTAGTGGGGCGCTTTGTACCGGAGAACTCCTTTGAGATTATGATTCGAGAGTTCATGAAGAGTAACAGTAAGAAGGATTTTGCCATCATCACAAATGTCAATGATAGATTCCTGAACGAGCTTGAAGAAAAACTGCATTTCAAGAGTGATAAGAGAATCAAGTTTGTTGGTACGGTGTATGACCAGGAGCTGTTGAAGAAAATACGAGAAAATGCGTATGCATATTTTCACGGACATACCGTTGGAGGAACGAATCCGTCGCTTATTGAAGCACTGGGAAGCACGGATTTGAATCTGTTGGTTGATGTTGGTTTTAATAAAGAAGTAGCGGAAGATTGTGCTTTGTACTGGAGTCGTGATGATGGCGCACTGGCGAATCTGATTAACTACGCAGATTCCATGAGCGCTGATGATATTGCAGAGATAGGGCGTAAGGCCAGAAAGCGTGTAGCAGAAGAGTATACATGGGAAAAAATCTGCCGAAAGTATGAAGATGCATTTTTAGGACGGGGAAATTGAGATAATGAAGATACTGGCTATTCATAACTTTCATCGGAAAGGATCCGCAAGCGGTGACGACCAAGTATTTAAAAGTGAAACAGCGCTTTTGGAAGAACATGGGAACGAAGTGATCCGTTACTCTGTATCAAACGATGAATTTGACAATACAGGCGTTATTGGAAAAATAGCAGCAACCTTCGGAATGCTGTGGAGTTTTAGGAATTACAAAAAGGTCAAGGAATTAGTTGAAACAGAAAGACCAGACATTGTACATATCCATACCTTTTTTCCACTGCTTTCTCCATCAGTACTGTATGCAGCTAAAAGGGCTGGTGCCAAGGTTGTGGCCACATTACACGATACAAGGTTTATCTGCCCGTGTGCAACATCACTGAGAGGAACCGAACTGTGTAATCAATGTGGTGATGGGAACTATTTCCGCATGTGTAAATACGGATGCTTCAAGGGCAGCAGGATACAGAGCTTTATTGTTGCATGTATTTTTACTTATCACAGAATTAGAAAGAGTTTTTACAAGCAGATTGATCGATATATCTGCCTGAATGAGAATCAGATCCAGCTGCTGAAAAATATTGGATTTGATGAGAATAAAATCGTGAAGAAATACAATTTTGTTCCAGATGTGGATGTAAATGTTGATAACGCAGCATCGACGGAATTGCCGAAGCGTTATGTTGTCTTCTACGGAAGGATTGGAGAAGAAAAGGGTATCCGGATTCTAATGCAGATTTGGAATGAAATCCACGACATTCCACTGGTGGTTATGGGCGGAGGACCGCTTGAAGAGGAATTTCGGAATTGGGCTGAGAAGAAAGAAAATGTGTTTTATCTGGGGTATACGCAGCATGACATGTGCCTCGGTATTGTGAAAAGAGCTGAGTTTGTTGTTTTCCCGAGTATTTGGTATGAAGGCTGTTCGATGGTGGAAATTGAAACGGAAAGTCTTGGAAAGGGAATCATCGCTACAGATTTGGGCTTTTCTCAGGAAGCAATTGAGAATGGAGTCAACGGATACAAGGTACCTCTCGGCAACGTAGAGGGCTTTGAAAAGACAATTCGAGAGCTATGGGTTAATCAAGAGCAGATTCACTCCTTGGGTGAAAATGCTAGACTGGATTATGAAAGAAAATATCTGCCAGAGGATAATTACCAGCAGCTTGTAGAAATCTACAGTTCATTAATAAAGGAGACAGAAAATGCTGCTTCTTGAAAGAGTATTTCAGATAATAAATGAAAGTGGTTTGGACTACTGTGTCCAGAATAAGTATGAAATGATGCCAGAGGGAATTCCTTCTGACATCGATATGATGTACAGGAATGCTAGTGAAAGAGATTTAGACAGAATTGTATTGGAAATAGCCAAACAAAATGACTTGTTGGTTACACAGAAAATCGTACAGGACTACGGTGAATATACTTATATTCTGTCTTATCCATCTCCGGCAAGTTTTTTTCAGTTGCAATTAGATTTTTACAGAGTGATTTCAAAAGGTGATATCCACAATGCATTGCTTGCAGAGGATTTGCTTGCCAATAAAAGATTATATAAAAATATGTATATTCCTGGCAGGTACGAGGAACTGCGATATATTATTGTACGCAGAGCATTAAAGAATGATTTCTCTGTGGGGCATTTGCAGAAATTGATTACTTTGTTTATGGAAGGCGATCAAGAGCGTTTATCGGCAGATTTCGGGCAACATGTTTCGGAATTGATCGAAACCATGATTAAGACAGAATCGGCATCTGTTTTTGAGGAGAATTACGATGTAATCAGGAATTCCGTGAAAGCAATGAGCAATCGGAATTACCGCATGATAGATAGAATTAAGAGAAGCGCATTCATCGCCTTTAATTATCCGCCGAAGCGCATTTTTCACAAATGTGGGTTATCAGTTGCATTCCTTTCTCCGGATGGGGCGGGCAAATCTACTGTAATTAGCGGTATTAGTGAGACTTGTTCGGGAAGTTTTTATGGTGTATGCAATTATTATTTCCGTCCGCATTTTTTTAAGAACTTGGGACACTATAACAAACTGAACCCTTCTGAAGAAGCAACATCAAATACTGATCCGCATGGTGTCGTGCCTGATGGAAAGTTGAAGTCAATCATCAGATTTCTTTTCTATAATCTGGATTTCATTATTGGGACTTCATTGAAAATAGATGTTGACAAGATGAAAAAAAAGTTGGTGATTTTTGACCGATACTATTATGATTACTTTGTCGATATGAAACGGTACAAATATTCTATTGATTCCAAGTGGGCAAGGGCCTTTCGATTTATAATTCCGAAGCCTGATTTGATTTTTGTTTTGGATGCACCGAGCAATGTCATATACGGAAGAAAACAGGAACTGCCCATCGCTGAAATCGAAAGACAGCGTACAGAGTATAGAAAACTGAAAAACATATATCCCAATGTCATTGTGATCGATACCAATGCTGATAAGGAAATTGTAATATCTAAAGTAACAGAACAAATCCTGAAGAAGCAGGCATATCAAACGGAGAAGATTATGAATAAATAAAAGGAGGGGCTCAGCATTGGCGAAAATTCTATTATCTGCATATGCTTGTGAGCCGAATAAAGGCTCTGAACCTGAGGTGGGGTGGCAATGGGCGATTCATATTGCGCAGAAGCATGAAGTCTGGATACTAACAAAAGAAAACAACAAGGAAACCATAGAAGAGTATAAACGTAGCACTTCTGAGAGTATTCCGTGGGACAATATGCACTTTCTTTATGTGCATTTACCTAAGTGGATGGTATTCTGGAAAAAAGGAAACCGCGGAATGAGAATGTATTATTATCTTTGGGCTAAGAAGGCATACGCCATTGCCAAAGAGTTGCATAGGGCAGAAAGATTTGACATTGTGCATAGCGTTACCTTTGTTTCCCTGACACAGCCGTGTTTTCTGTATAAGCTGAGTGCTCCTTTTATTTGGACAGTAGCCGGAGGAGAGAATATAAGCAAAACTATAGGGTATCGAATGACTGTTAAAGAGAAGCTGTATGAATTTGTCAGAGGGCTTGGACAAATAAAGGCAAAGTATTCACATAGAATTCGTGCAGCATTAAAGAAATCTTCTCTAATTCTGGCAACGACAGAAGAAACAGCAGGATTGATACCAGAAGAATATCAGCACAAGGTTGTAATAGAATCTGCAATTGGAATAGATAAAGTTAGGCCAATCAGAAAGCATGAGGAGAAAAAAACTGTCAAGGTACTGTTAAGCGGAAAATTTGTTTACTTGAAAGGTGTCAGAATTGGCATTGACGCAATTCTAGAAATTGTTGATCGATATGATAATGTTGAGTTCACGATTCTAGGTAATGGACCATATGAAGTAGAATACAAACAGAAATGTGAAAAATATATAGGTCGAAAAATTCATTTTGTTGATAAAGTGCCTCATGATAAAATAACCGATTTTTATAAAGAACACGATTTTCTCATTAACACAGCATTGAGAGATTCAGGCTGTCTAGTTGCAATGGAAGCAATGAGTGTTGGACTGCCAATTGTTTGCCTGAATACAGGCGGTGTTAAGTGCATGACGGAAGATACATATGCAGTAAAAATTGATCCAAAACCATACTCGCTATTGGTGAAAGAAATGGCAGAAGGAATTGCTTTTCTGATTGAGAATAAGGAAAGAAGAGAAGCAATGGGAAAACTGGCGTACAAAAGTATAAACAATAAGTATTTGTATAATAATAAATGTAAATGGCTACTCAGTCAATACGATAGAATAATGGGGCAATAAACATATGAAGAAGATAGAACAAAAAACACTTTTGGCGCTGTACTATTTGTTTTTTAGAAGACTACCATATCAACCGATTCCAGGTTATAAATTGGGTAATGCTTTAAGAAGTTGGTGTGCCCATAAGCTCTTTAAACGATGCGGAAAAAGCATTGTGATAAAGAGCATGGCTTACTTTGGAACTGGTAAGAATATAGAGATCGGTGATTATTCCCAACTGGGCATAAATTGTAAAGTCGAAGAGGATTTGGTTCTGGGAGACTACGTACTTATGGGGCCTGATGTCATAATATATTCATCAAGTCATGAATATAAAGACCCAGATGTGCCTGTAATATTACAGGGGGGGGTAGAGAGAAGACCGGTGGTAATAGGAAACGATGTTTGGATTGGAACCAGAGTCATTATTATGCCTGGAGTGCATATCGGCAATCATGTCATCATCGGAGCAAATTCTGTTGTTACACATGATATTCCAGATTATTCCGTTGCTGCTGGTAGTCCGGCAAGAGTTGTACGCAATCGAAAAGAAGAAGTAAGGAGTTAATTATGAAAATATTGGCATTATATTTACCGCAGTTTCATGCCATTCCTGAAAATGATGAGTGGTGGGGTAAAGGTTTTACGGAGTGGGTGAATGTAAAAAAAGCAAAGCCGCTGTTCGAAGGGCATTATCAACCCAGAACTCCATTGAATCACAATTACTACAATCTTCTGGATAATTCTGTTAAGAAGTGGCAAATCGATCTGGCGAAGAAGCATGGAATCTATGGATTCTGTGTCTATCACTATTGGTTTTGTGGCAAGAAGTTGCTTGAAAAGCCTATGGAGCAATATCTGGAAGACAAGTCTCTGGATTTTCCGTTTTGCTTTTGCTGGGCTAATGAGCATTGGAGCAATGCTTGGGTCTCAGGAGAAAACAAGATCCTGATGGCTCAGAATTTCGAAGATAGAGAGGATTGGGACAATCATTTCTATTATATGCTGCCTTTTTTTCAGGATGAAAGGTACATCAAGGAAGATGGAAAGCCCCTGTATGTCATCTATCTACCCAATATCATTGGCCCCTTGAATGAGATGCTGGACAGATGGCAGGAACTAGCGAAACAGAATGGCTTGCCGGGAATCAAGTTTATTTCACAGAGCCCCTTCTGGCATTTGGATAGAAGTGTGGATAAGAGCAGGTTTGATTATGCAATCGAGTTCCAGCCATCCATGATTAACCATCTGGAAAAAGGAAAAAAAGGTGCAATGTGGATTCGGATGAAAGTAAAACTTTCTCTGTTCCTCCAGAACAAACTCCATCTGTATATCAGGCTTCCAAAAAAAGAAGTCCATAAGAGTAGCTATGATGAAAAGTGGAAGCAGGTTCTGGCAATTCATCCACAGGATGATACCTGTATCCCCGGCGCATTTGTTGACTGGGACAATACTCCGCGGAAAGCAGAACGTGGAGACGTATATGTTGGGGCTTCTCCAGAAAAGTTTAAGCACTATTTTGACCTGCAGGTAAAGCATGTAAAGAAAGAGTATAAAACTGACTGGCTTGTCATGTTTGCTTGGAATGAGTGGGCTGAAGGTGGTATTCTTGAACCGACAGAACGATATGGTACTGCATATCTTGAAGCAATTCGGGACGTACTGATAGATAATGGAGAGTTCCCTATATGGGATGAAAGCAAGTAATGAAAATAGGAATATTGACTTTTCAGTTTGCCCATAATTATGGGGCCCTATTACAGGCATATGCTTTGAAATGCTACCTGGATCAACTGGGACATAATGCTGTTGTTATCAACTATATCCCGGACAAGCTGCGCAAGGAATACTCAATGAATCCCTTTGACTATTCGAGGAATCTCAAGGTTGTATTGAGCCTAACGGTGAGGAACTATCGAAGAAGAAAACAAAACAGACTGTTCAATCAGTTCCAGAACAATGAACTCGGATTGGGTCAGAAAATATTTACTAGAGATCAGTTGATTAATGTTCTGAATGCCTGTGATGTTGTATCTGTAGGCAGCGATCAGGTCTGGAATACCGGCATCACGGGGGAGATTAAAAGCTATTTTCTGGAAAAAGACGTATATGTTAAGAAGCTCTCCTACGCAGCCAGCTTTGGTACAGATGTAATAAGTGAATTCCAAAGGAATGCAGTAAATGAAAGCCTTCCACTGTATTCCAAAGTATCTGTCAGGGAGTTACAGGCCCAGAGAATACTAGAAAGAAATGGTATTCAATCAGAGTTGGTTTGCGACCCGGTGTTCTTGCTAAACAGGATGGACTGGGATACCTTCGCAAGAAAACCTGAATCAATGAAGAATGATCACAGATTTATTCTGATGTACGGATTGTCTGTAAATAGTAATCTGGCAAAAGCCGCTACCAGCTATGCTGAAGCGGAGGAAATCCCAATGTATGTAATACATCCTACTGCCCAGAGGATGACAAATAAAGGGATTCACCTGGTTGATGTAGGTCCAAGGGAGTTTGTGTGGCTGATACATCATGCAGAAAAGGTGTATTCGAATTCTTTCCACGCCACTGCTTTTGCCATAATGTACGGAAAGACGTTGGTATATGATTCTGTGATGGGACTTGGGAGCAGAGTAGAATCCCTATTTCATTCTTTGGGGATGGGTTTTCTTGACGGTGTAAATGAGTATAACCTTGGAAGTATACCGGAAAAGACTATCGTGGATTATGCCCAGACAGGCAAGGAGTTTCTATCGAAAACATTGATGTAGTGATGAGGAGTACAGCACATGCAATTAGCAAATAAAAAGTATATTTTATCCATTTCTGGAGGGAATATACTTACTTCACTGGGTGGAACGGAAAAGGTTATTATAACTCACCAGAAAATGTTCAATGCATCCGGGATTTCTTACGTCTATATTTACCCGGTGACGAAAATAATTGCAGGAGTTCAGCTGTACTACTACTGGGGTGTCGTGTTAGACGGAGAGATGGTTGGCATATTCGAAACAAAGGCGCTACTATCTTTCCTGAGTTGTTCCGAGAACGGTGATTATCTGTTGATGAAGGTACATATTCATCATCTTCGAGGTATCTTGCTGGATCAACTTTCAGAGATTCTGGATTACATCCGAGAGGCAGACATTTTCTGCTATCTGCACGATTATTATCTGGTATGTGATTCGTATACACTCAAGGACTCTTCGGACAAGTACTGCGGCTCTGGGGTACCATCCCAGGAGAAATGCGAAAACTGTGCCTTTTGGACACTCCACGGGCATGCAGAGGAAAGAAGAAAATTTGTCCTGAAGTACCTCGATCGGATGACCTTTATCGCTCCGTCGGAATGCCCTGCGGAGATTATCGGCGATTCCATACCTGAGATCAGAAGTCGGATTCGTGTTATCTACCACCAAAAGGCAATTGGCGAATACAAAGGGAATCGAGAGTCCGCTCCAGGAGAACCATTGAGAGTCGCTTTTTGTGGACTTCCTATTCGGACTAAGGGGTGGGAAGACTTTCTGTATGCAGCTAAGATTGCTACACAGAGAGGGGCGCAGGTTCAATTCTATCATCTGGGGAAAAAAGACAAAGAATATGCGCACATCATTAATTGCCCCGTTGGTTTCCAAGACGGGAGCAAAACGATGACCGAAATGTTGCGGGAGTTAAAGATCGATTGCGTTATCTTATGGTCTGGGTGCCCCGAGACCTACAGCTATGTGTATTATGAGTGTTTTGCTGCAAACACGTTCATCCTTGCGAATAATCTGAGCGGAAATATCGCGAAGCAGGTAATCAAAAATGGCAATGGAATTGTATTGTCGGGAAGGGAAGAACTGGCTGATCTGCTATCTGATTCGGACAAGCTAAGAAATCTGGTTGTAGATTACAGGGAGCGTAGACGATATGGCCCCATGGAACTGGTGGAAAACGATGAGATCATTGTATTGTCAATGGATGATGGAATAACAATAGAGCCCATGACCTACAAAAAACTTGGCATCAAAAGAAAAATTGTGGAGAAAGCCTACCTGCAGCACTTGAAAAACAAGTGTCGTGGTAAGTGAGTTGAGGCAGGAAAATGAAATACAACTTGGACTATATTGATGATCTCTTTCAGGATGAGTTTATTACGCTTTCGAGCAGAAGCTATGCATACAGAGATGACATTTATGCCCAGAAATATCGCAATGCCATTGTTCTTCCATTTCAGCCTGATTTGAACTGCTCTACCAAGGGGACGGGAGGTGTTCTGGACGAAAGCGGCCAATATGTCGATATTTCGGCAACATCCCAGGAGAATCTCATGCCATGTGGCTATGCATTGGAGCAAGAGCCGAAATGCTATGATGAAACAGTGATTTATCTGGGCTACTATATTATGCAGTGGGGTCATTTTCTGGTTGACCTTGTTCCCCGTCTCTGGTATTTTCAGCAGAATTATCGTGGTGAAAAGTTGCTGGTACTGACCAGCAACCGGAAATCGAGAATCAATGGAAATTTCTTAGAGTTGCTCAGCCTTTTTGGAATTACAGAGGATAAAATCCATTACGTTTATGAGCCTGAAAGATACAGCAGCATCATTGTGCCTGAAATGTCCATGGTAAGGCCGGTTTATTACTCAAGACAATCTGAAGAGTTGTACCGCTACATCGTAGAGAAAGCGACTGCAACAAGAAGCTATCCCAAATATGATAAGATATATTTCTCTCGTTCCAAGCTGAAAAAGGCGGCTATGACGGAAATTGGAGAACCCGAGATTGAGCACATATATCGAAAAAACGGATACAAAATTATTTATCCTGAACGGTGTAGTTTTAAGGAATTAGTCTTCTATATTTCGAACTGCAGGGAGTTTGTCTCTTTATCTGGAACAATTCCGCATAATATCGTTTTTGCGAAACCGGATACTAAGGTTGTAATCCTCAACAAAACCTATCGGATTAACACGATTCAGTTGATGTTGAATGCACAGGCGGGTATCAGCCCGATTTATGTAGATACAAATATATGCTTGTTCCCAGCTAGTCCTGGTTCAGGACCGTTTTGGATGGAGATTGAGGATAACTTTATCCGATATGCGAAACAAAATGGATTGAAACTGCCGATGATGGTTACTTCTCAAAACCGGATTGTTGAGTATTGCCGCAGACAAAAAAGGGCGAAGAGACTAAAGCAATACGTGTTGATGTATGTGCGCCTAAGAGACCGTTATTTGGATATTGGCGGTTCCATAGTTGGCGCTGCAAGGCCGGATGAGAACTTCAATGACAAGTCCATCTATTTCTTCTACAGAGAAAAAGTGAAGGAAATCAATACAAATACCAATTTTATTAGCTTTGCAACAAATCTCTATCACTATGTAAAGGGGGCAAGCAGATGATCATTGGAAAAAAGACGTTAAGAATCTATCTTGGCATGTTCTTGATATGCTTGTTCGCTTTTACGACAGGCTTGCATCCTGTATTGTTCGGCGGTCTGAACAATGCAATCCTTGTATTGCTCTTTGGTATCTTGCTGGTTTGGAACCAGAGGACAGCATTTCTTCGTGATAACCTATCGATATGGGCATTGTTTCTGGTTGTGATAATGCTATTAGATAATAAGGATAATCAACGATTTGGTACAATTTTGGTATATAATACACTGGCTTATATGTTGGCATGGTTGTTTTATATATTCACGCTGAGAGACAACAGGTGGCATAAGCCTTTTCTAAAGCTGTGTATGTTGTTTGGATTGTTTCATGCGGTGGCTACTTGGTTTTTCAAAATAGTACCGGGGCTTTATAGTACGACTGTAGTACCGCTTCTTGGGACTTGGGGAAGTTCAGCGTTACGAGAGTTTCAGAATGGATGGGCACCCGGGATTGCACCTACATATAGCACAAATGCGATATACATAGCCATAGGTTTCTGTACAGCAGTAAGCTTGCTTATGAATGAATCAAGAATGAGACGTTATATTCCAGTGTTGATATGTATCTCTGCTTTGTTGCTAACCGGAAAGCGGTCTCAATTAATCGTGTCTGTATTTGCCTTCCTGTTGATGTATTATCTCTATAATAGCGATAAGAAGACAACTAGGATTTTTAAACTGTGCGGGATTGCAATCATTTCGCTTGTTATCTTCGATATTGCATCACAGTTTGTACCTGAACTAGCGAATTTTATAAACAGATTCCGCCAAACTGCTGAAATGGGAGATGTAACACTTGGACGGGCGGCAAGATTTGCTGAGTCGATGCAGATTTTCCTTAGCAACCCAATATTAGGAATTGGCTGGAATGGATCATCGTATTATTTTGCACAGTCAACAGGAATCTTTATCAATGTTCATAATATATATATCCAGCTTTTGTGTGAAACCGGCATTATAGGAGCGGTTTTGTACTTCACATTTTTTATATATAATTATTTCATTGCTTGGCGAATGCTAAAGAGGGTAAAGAATTCTGGCTTTACAACATATGAAAAAGCAGGTATTTGTGCAGCATTTATGATAGAAACCTTCACCTTGCTTTATGGAGTTACCGGCAACCCGATTTACGATTTCCAAACACTCTTTCCGTATGTGGCATCCTGTGGAATAATTACGTATTATTACAGAAATATGAATGAGAATAAATGCATCGAAGAGTTGCCTAGTGTCCACTAATTAATCGGAGTATTGAATAATGAAAGCAGATTACAAAAAACTAGGTAAGAATACGCTCCTATTTGCACTGGGGAGTTTTACGCAAAAGGCTATGGCGTTTTTGCTTGTGCCATTTTACACATATGTGCTATCTACGTCAGACTATGGAACATCGGATTTGATCATTACCATAAGCAGCATGATCTGGCCCTTGTTTACTTTATTGATTGACGATGCAGTTCTTCGCTTTTCATTGGATAAAAATGAAAAGAAAGAGCAGATCATCAGCATTGGGTTTTATATTAATCTGTTCGGTTTCCTGGTAATGCTGTGCCTGTCTCCCCTTGTATTACTAGTAAATGCATTAAAAGAATACTATTTGCTCTTTGTGCTGTACTACTTTACGTATTCTGTGAACAGTTTTTTCTCATATGCACTAAGGGGACTGGAGAAAACAAAACTGTTCTCGTTGACGGGTATTATCTCCAGTTTCATTGCTATTTCCTGTAACCTGTTGTTCTTGCTGGTGTTCAAGTGGGGGGTACGTGGGTATCTGCTATCCTTTATTCTCTCCTTTCTGATTACTGGAGTCATACAGTTTTCTCTGGGGAAATTTGGGCAGTATATTATTCCTCTCTCTGCTATCGATAAAAGCAAGCGACGGGAAATGATTCGTTATGCGCTTCCGCTGATTCCGAATTCCATTAGCTGGTGGATCAGCAATTCATCTGATAAGTTAATTGTATCTTATGTATGCGGTGTTGCTGCAAACGGTATTTACTCCGTAAGTTACAAAATACCATCACTAATTACGACATGTTCGAGTATTTTCTCCAACGCATGGCAGATATCTGCGGTAGATGGATTTGGCAGCGAGGAGAATAGAAGGTATTTCAGTGATGTCTACTATAAGTATTCCACGGTATGTATGTTCCTGGCTACTGTGCTAATAGCTTTTAATAAGGTAGTTTGCAGGGTTGCGTTTTCCAAGGATTTTTATCAGGCGTGGATAAATGTGCCGGTATTGCTTTACGCGGTAACATTTCAGATCATGTCCGGATTTTTAGGAACGATTTACACCACATCCAAGAAGACAAAAATGGTCTTTGTATCTACAGTGATTGCAGCGTTGTCAAACATCGTTCTTAACATCATTTTGATTCCGTTATTTGGAGGCCTTGGTGCGGCATGGGCTACCTGTATCAGTTACGTGATTGTGTGGATGATCCGCGTGGTTGATTCTCAAAAGATTATGAAGCTTTCGGTAAACTGGGGTAAAGAGATTATCTGCAATGCGATTCTTTTGATTCAGGTATGCGTCGCCTGCACAGATGGCAGTAAAGAATTCTGGGTTTCGCTCATCCTAATGTTGGTGGTTTTATTCATCAAGAGAGATTTCATGAGGGACTTTTCAATAATTCTGAAACAGCTGGTGCGCAAGATAAGGAAGAAGTGATATATGAAAACGATATTCAAACGCTGTGATATGGGAATTAAATACTTGGAGATCCGAAATTCAGGAGGGAAAGTGTGGCTTGTTCCCTTTTCCAGCGTGAGAAAAGGGCTAGAACTGTATCAGCCATCCTCAAAGAAAGGGCATATACTGAAAAAGTACCTTTCAGTTTTCAAATTTCTTCCTTTCCTAATCGAGAAATTGGGGATTCATATTGTACACATTCGGATAGACGTGGATTTTGCTCAGAGTATCAACGAGTTGTTTGACAAAGAAGGAATTTATTACTCGATATTTCTTGGTACACCCGGAAGAGACAATAAACCGACAATTCAATTGTATACATCCAAGGAAATATTAGGCTATTGCAAATACTCTGCTAATTCTAGAATATGTGATGCTTTTCGGAGAGAAGCTGAGTTCTTGGAGTATCTTCACCAAAAAGGTGTGAGGGTAGTTCCGAAGGTTTTATTGCTGGAAGAAATCGATGCTGGACAGACAGTTTTCATACAGAGTACAGGAAAGCGTTTTGGCGCCTCTACGCAGCATGAGATTACGCATCAACAAATCAAATTTCTGCTGGATATATCTGAAAAGACACAGCAGAAATGTGAGTTCGCTGAAACAGATTACTACAAATCCCTGTGTGATTTCAAGAAGAATCACCGTAAGTTTCCTTTCACTTATGACAAAGAGTCTGTCGAGAATATAATACAGATGATTGAGTGCGAGATGAAGAAGGTGAAGGAGTACTTCTTTTACCATGGAGATTTTACGCCTTGGAATACATATTTAGCAGAAAACGGCACATTGGAAGCTTTTGATTTTGAGTATGCGAAGTATACGTACCCGAAGCTATTGGATATTTTTCATTTTTTCACTCAAGTCAAGTTGTATGAGAATGGAGAGAATGCAGAAGAGATTTGGAAAGATTTCATGGAGCTGTTTATCCGGGGAAAGCTGAGCACGCTATTTGAAAATGTTTATTTTAGCTACATGCTGTACTTGGTGGATATTACAAATCTCTATCTAGAGAGGGATTATGGAGCATTCTCAGAGGAAACCACTAAGTTACTCAAGATACGCTATGAGTTGATGCTTCGCTGTTATTCAGCATATCTGGAGGGATAATACATGAGCCGATTACACAAAACAAGAGCATTTGCTGTAAAGCTAAAGGATAAGCAGCAATTACGGAGCAGTTCATCAGGAGGCGCTTTTACAGCGATTTCGGATGTGTTTTTATCCAACGGTGATGCCGTTGTTTCTCCAATTTATAATTATGAAACATGCCAGACCGAATTTGAAATATATCAATCACCAAAGAAACGGGATGAAGCCAGAGGATCAAAATATATGCAGTCATATCCTCTAAATACCTTCCGGGAAGCGGAAAAGTGGTTGAGGAAGAATGACGGAGATTTACTTTTTGTTGGAGTTGGATGTCAGGCGGATGGATTTCGGAAATTTTTGGAAGCGCGTGGATTGCGAGATAGAGCTACAATTGTTGGAATCATCTGTCATGGATCTCCGTCCCCAATGATATGGAAGGACTATGTCAAGGAAATGGGGAGCATTGCCAATCTGAATTTTCGAGACAAGAGAAATGATTGGCACAGACCAGTTGCTCATGCAGAAATTAATGGTAGAGAAAAGAGCGTTCAGGACTATCTTACCATTTTTTACAACAAATGTGCACTTCGGCCATCATGCTATCAATGTCCATATGCGACAACGGAAAGGGAAGTAGACTTAACAATAGGCGATTTCTGGGGTGTTGAAAAAGCACTGCCAGATTTCGATACGTCCGGAGGCGTTTCACTGGTTCTCGTTCACACCGAGAAGGGACTTGAAGTATTTGAGAAAATCAAGCATGATGTTGAATGGAGAGAAAGCTCTGTAAGCGATTGCCTACAGCCAAATCTGATTAAGCCTACAGAGAGGTCACCGCGTAGAGACGAGTTCTGGAACGATTACAAGACCAAGGGCATTCAGTATGTTCTGAAAAAGTATGCTCCCAAGCCGTCACTAATTAGACGTATTGCCAGAAAGGTGAAAGGATCTGTAAAAGGGCTGCTGAAGAAATGAGAAATAAGAGTATAGATGCGCTAAAAACGATTTGTTCATTTCTAATAGTGTGTATTCACATGCCTCCGAAAAATATCGGGNGNNCG
>JGI24708J26588_10001155_pt1 | contig 20916 bp, 18 predicted proteins | sample BioPla1DNA2_FD_26588 | JGI IMG/M metagenome (IMG submission 26588) | reverse complement strand
CTGAAAACTGAAAACTGTATAAGCGGGGTGTACTATGGATAACGGTTATGAGAGTTTTGAATCTGACTTCAATATATTTAACAATAAAGTATCCTTTTTAATAGAATCCAGGAATAAAGAAGAATTAATAAAGATTGTAAAGGAAAAACATGAATCAGAAATTATAGATGAAGTTGATACAGAACATAAAAGGGATGATTTAATAATATGGAATGCATTATTTTCAAGAGAGGTTATTAGAAGTGGAATAAGCAAAAAGTTCTTGCATACTGTATATAACAAATTCTATAGAGCAATTAAAAAAGGTAATAGTATGTTATTATTACAAAAAATTGAGTTAGATATGATTAATGAGTATTTTGATCTTATAATAAATGAAACAGAAATAACTGAAAACTTTGTTGTAAATAAACTATTACAAGCCTTATATTTAAATATTGAAGGCCAGATTTCTTTAGAAGAAATATGTGAAAAGTTAAATATTTCAGTTGGATACGCCTCTTCTTCTTTTAAAAAGCAAAAGGGAATTTCAATAATGCAATATTTAAGAAAAATAAAGATAGAGAGAGCCAAGACCTTATTATTAACTAGTGATAAGACTATATTAGAGATAAGTATATTATTAGGGTTTCATGACCAAAGTCATTTCACAAGGACTTTTAAAAAAATAGCTGGGATGTCACCAACAGAATACAGGAATAAAAGTTTATTGCTTTAAATAAGAGGATAATTAGAAATAATAAGACGGTAATAAATAATATAAGGAGGATACTATGGCACTAGAATGGAGCTTAAAAGAAATATATGAATCCTATACTTCTAAGGAATTTTTAGATGATTTAAAGAAAGTTGATAATGGAATAGGGGACCTTAAGGCCTTTTCAAATGCTGTTTATGAAGGTAAAGATAATATTAAGAATCTAGAAAATTTCATAAATAAATTGGAGAGCATAAATTTAGTAGTTACTAAAATATTTAACTATGCAAACCTTACTTTAAGTACAGATTCACAAAATATTGAAGGAAGAAAGTACTTAGATATAATAAATAGCAAATATAGTAATTTAGCTGAGCCCTTAACTAAAATATACAAGTGGGTAGGTTCCTTAGATAATATTGATGAATTAATAAATGCTTCAGCTTTATTAAAAGAGCATGAGTTCTTTATAAAAGAAATAATAGAAAAAAACAAACATATACTTAGTGAAAAGGAAGAAGCCATTATTGCAAAAATGAGAAATACAGGTTCAGATGCATGGCTAAATTATAAAGACTTACTAATATCAACCCATAAAGTTGATATAGAACTTGATGGCAAGGAGCAGTCATTACCTTTAACTGTAGTATTAAATATGTATAGTGATAAAAATTCAGAGATAAGAAAGAAGGCCTATGAAGCAGAAATTAAGTCCTATGAAAAAATTGAAGAAGGAATAGCTGCTGCCTTAAATGGAATTAAAGGAGAGGTTCTAACAACTTCTGAACTTAGGGGATATAAATCTCCTTTAGATATGACGTTGCAAGAATCAAGAATGGATAGGGATATTCTAAATGCAATGTTAGATGCTATAAAAGAAAGTCTTCCTTCCTTTAGAAAGTATTTAAAGAGAAAGGCAGAACTATTAGGGCATAAAAATGGATTGCCATTTTATGATTTATTTGCTCCAGTTATAGATAAGGAAATGAGATTTTCCTTTGAAGAAGGAAAGAAATTTGTTGAAAAAAACTTTAGATTATTTAGTGATGATTTAGCAGACTTTGCAATTAAAGCCTTTGAAAATAACTGGATAGATGTAATGCCTAAGGAAGGGAAGGTTGGAGGAGCCTTTTGCGAAACTATTAAGGATATTGAAGAAAGCAGAATACTATTAAATTATGGTGGAAGTTTTGGAGATGTAGTTACAATGGCTCATGAATTAGGTCATGGATTTCATAGTGAATGCCTAAAGGGAGAAAGTATATTAAATTGCAATTATCCAATGACTTTAGCAGAAACTGCCTCAAACTTTTGTGAAATAATAGTTAAAAAGGGTGGAATAAANACTGGAACTAAGGAAGAAGCCTTTGCTATCTTAGAAGCAGAAATTTCAGACTGCACCCAAGTTATTGTAGATATATATTCAAGATTTTTATTCGAAAGGGAAGTTTTTGAAAAGAGAAAAGAAAGTTCCCTTACAGTAGAAGAATTAAAAGATGCTATGATAAGAGCCCAAAAAGAAGCTTATGGAGAGGGATTAGACAATAACTATCTACATCCATATATGTGGACTTGGAAACCTCACTATTACTATGCTACAGCAAACTTCTACAACTTCCCATATGCCTTTGGCAACCTTTTTGCTAAGGGTCTTTATGCAGAATACCTAAAAAGAGGAGAAAGCTTTATAGAAGAATACAAAAACCTATTAAAAGTTACAGGCAAAGCAAAAGTTGCAGAGGTAACTAAAATAATGAATATAGATGTTAATGATATAAATTTCTGGAGAAATTCCCTAAAACTAATAGAAGAAGATATAGAAGAATTTATAAAACTAAGCAGACAGGTCTAGTAACAATTCAAAATTCAAAATTCAAAATGCACAATTGCGGATGAGTTTCAGAGAGCTGAAAATCTACAATATAAAAAAATAAGGCTGCTACAAAATTATAGTTTTGTAGCAGCTTTATTTTTTATATATCTATTTCTTAAGGCTAAGAACTCCAAAAATCCCCAACTGAAAACTGTATCTCTCTCCACACTGTAATCTACCTCATCCTTCTTACTTATTACCTACTGGCTATTACCTGTCTTTCCCTTTTAATTTAATCACCACAATCTCACTCTTACTCCCTAGCCTAATTGGCGGTCCCCAGGTTCCATATCCAGAGGATACAATTACATTAAAGCTATCTTTTTGTAAATGGCCATAATCAACCTCAAAGGCTCTTTTTGTTACAAAGTTTAATGGTGATATTTGACCTTTGTGAGTGTGTCCTGAAAGTTGTAAATCTATATTTGCATTATAACTTTCCTTAACATCTTTTGGATTATGATCTATTAAAATAAGGGGTTTTGAATTATCAAGTTCTTTGGTAATATCCTTTAAAGGCTTACGATTTTCTTTAGTATAGAGTTTTATGGTAACATCATCTCTTCCGATAATATAAAAGGAATCATTTATAAGTACAGCTTCATCCCTTAATATATTAACTTTATTTTCATTTAATATTGTAACTATTTTATCTATAGATCTTGTCATTAAATCATGGTTCCCAAGAACGGCATAGGTTCCATATTTGCTCTTTAAGTGAGAAAATTCTTCCGCCATATTTCTCTCTGTAAAAGGAGTAATATTACTATCTATAATATCACCAGCTATTGCTATAAAATCAGGATTCAATGAATTAATAGTCTGGACCATTTTTCGTAATCTTTTATTTCTAATTATATTACCAAGATGTATATCAGATACCATAACAATATTAATTGGTTCTTCAACATATTTATTAATTACTATTTCATAAGTTCTAATTTTAGAAGCACTTGCATTAAGCGTACCCATTAAGGCTAAAAGTATATATACAGAAAAGAATATTATTATTGAATAGAGATAAAAACCTCTATAGGTTATAAAATCTAGTCTAATTTCACCAAAAACATACCTTAAGATAATTATAATTGGTAAAGTTGCAGCAGCATAAAGCATCAAAATTAACCAATAGGAACCGATTTTATAGGAGGTATTATAAAATTTAATATTAAAATGTTTACTTGTAAATATAGTTAAAAATGAGAATAAAGAAAGTATAGTAAAAATTGTCCAAAAAACTATATCATTCATTGGAAAGATTACATCTATCATTTCCAATAATATAAAGCCTATAAGAAAAACTAGTAAGGAATAAGAAATTACAGTACCATAAACAATAAATTTATCTTTTATCTTCATATAGTTCACTCCAATAAGAATTTTATTTAGGTTATTAAATATAGTATTTACAAAAAAAATATCTATATTTATAAAAATAATAGAAGCATGATAAAATTAAAGAAGAGTGGGTATTAATTAACAGTAAGGAGGGAGTTTAATGAATTTTAATGAAGAGCAGGAATTTGTTATTAATGAATTAAGTGAAAATATTTTGCTGCTTGCATCAGCAGGAACTGGAAAAACCAATACTTTATCTAAAAGAATTTCCAAGATAATTGAAAATAAGAAAGCAGAACCCTCAGAAATATTATGTATAACTTTCACAAATAAGGCTTGCAAGGAAATGAAAGATAGAATAGAAAAGGACATTGAAAAAGATGCAGGAGATATAACAGTAAAAACCTTTCATAGTTTTTGCTTTGATATTATAAAGAGCTACGGAAAAAATAAGACAGATATTTTTACAGATTTTTTAGTCTTCGATGAAGAGGACTGTAAAGAAATAATTAAAATGTGTAACTTTTATAATTATCCTCTTAATAAGCTTCAGCAGTTTATAGAACTTGTAAAAATGGAAAGCAGTAAATTAAATATTACCATTAATGGAGATATTAAAAATTATAAGGCTATCGTTGATAGTATTTTTAATTATAAATCTGATAAGATTGATTATATTTGTAGTGATAGGGCTTTATTAAATAATAGTATGAAGGAAGACTTGAAATCTAAGGGGGCCTATTTAGTAAAGCTCTATGATTACCTATTAAATGACAATCATGGCTTAGACTTTTCAGATTTAACAATAAAAGCAAAAGAAATTTTTAAAGATGAAAGTATTGTAGAAGATTTAAGAAATAGATATAAGTTTATTAATATTGACGAAGTTCAAGATACTAGCTTATTAGAATATTCAATAATAGAAAAGCTGTTTAGTGGAAATAATATTTTGCTTTGCGGAGATATATTTCAAACCATTTATAGCTGGAGGGGGTCTGAGCCTAAAAAGATAATAGAAGAATATAAGAAGAATTACTTTCCTAAGGAAATTGTCTTTACAAAAAATTATAGATCAACAAAAAATATAACTGAAGGCTCTTTAAGCTTTCTTAAAAATGCATATAAAGAGGAATATAATAAAGTTTATAACAGAGAAATATTATCTGAAACAAAGGATGATGGGGAAAAAATTAAGCTTATAAGAAGTGGAAATTTAAGAAAAGAGGCAAGGTATATTTTCAATGAAATAAAAAGATTAGAAGAAGAAGGCGAAGATATTTCAAGTACAGCAATTTTAAGTAGGGATAATAGATATAATATTCAAATAAGTAATGAACTTAGAAATATTTGCAGATACGAAAGTAATAATTTTGAGTTTATTTTAATTGATCAATTTAAGTTCTTTAGAAGGCAGGAAATAAAGGATATTATAGCTTTCTTGAAACTTATAATAAATAGATATGATAATGTTAGCTTAAGAAGAATTTTAAAAAGACTTCCTACAGGAATAGGAGATAAAAAATTAGAGGCAATAGAAAGTAATGAATATAGGAAGGTAGGAATAGCCTTATCTGACTTTATTGATAATAGAGTTATTGACTATGGTGAAAAATATGGAATGCTAATCGAAGAATTAGATAAGGGTAATATAGTAGTTTTTGATGTTGAAAGTACTGGAGTAAATGTAACTTCCGATGAAATAATACAAATTGCTGCAATTAAGATTAATAATAAGGGAAAAGTTATTGAAAAGTTTGAAAAGTTTTTAAAAAATAGCAAGTCCGTTGATAGTTCAATGAAGGTACATGGATTTACTGATGAATTTTTAGAAAAAAATGGTGAAGACAAAGGAAAAGTTTTAGAAGAATTTATTGAATTTTCTAAGGACTCTGTAATAGTAGGCCATAATGTCCAATACGATATAAATATTTTAAATAGTGAATTAAGAAGAAGCAATTTATCTAAGGCTAAATATAAAGGCTTTTATGATACTTTAGATATTTATAGGAGATTTTATCCTAAGCTTAAAAATCATAAGTTAGAAAGTTTAAGTGCTATTTTTAAAACTGAGACTAAGCCTAGTCATGATGCTATGGATGATATTTTAGCAACTAAGGACCTTTTAGTTTATGCAGTAGAAAATAATATAAAACCTACCTCCCTGGAAAGAATAAATAAAATGAATAAATATATTAAGGATTTTGATTATATTTCAAGAGCTTTAAATAATTTATTTGAAAAAGCTAAGGATAAAAGACCCTATGAAATAGTTGTAGATATAATTAATGACTTTAAAATTAAGACATTATACTCAGGTACTAGGGAAGATAGAAATAATGGAAGTGAAAAAATTGAAAGACTAAGGGATTTTTATAGGCTTCTTAGGGAAATAGATGATAAAAACAAGAGTTGTGCAGATTCCTTAATGGAAGTAATAACAATAACAGGCTTATCTAATGGTGAAATGGAGAATTTAATAATAAAGAAAACAAATAGACCAAGAATACCTATAATAACTGTTCATCAATCTAAGGGCTTGGAATTTGATAATGTCTTTATTGCAGGCCTTAATGAAAATACATTTCCTTCTTATATGGCCCTTAAAAGCAATAATATAGAAGAGGAAAAAAGAGCCTTTTATGTTGCTATAACAAGAGCTAAAAAGAGGCTTTACCTTCTTAATCATAAGTTTGGAATAAATAATCGAAGCTTAGAGGAAAGTAGTTTTATTAAATATATTGATGATAAATATAAGAAAATTATAGAAAATAATTAATAAAAGTTTTATTATGTATATTAAATAAACATTATTTTGAGTTATAATTATATAAAAAAGTTAAAGTAAAGGATGGAGAAATATGAAGTACGAATTAAGCATATATAAATTAGGAGAGTTTTTATATAAGGTAACAAAGGAATATAAAGTTGATATTCTTGCCAAAATAAAACTAAGTGGTGGATTTATGACCATGACAGGAAAAGCAGAAATAATAGATAGACCCAAGGATGTTAAGCTTTTAAAAGGAAATAATATTATTACTATAAAGGTAAGCTCTGATAATTTAGAAGGAAGTTTAATAAAGATAACAGGAGTAAACAATAAGGACTTTAATGTAGATTTATCATTAACAAAGTTTAGACAACTAGGAGGCAGCACCCTAGTTTTAAATAAAACTAAAGAAAATAAAAATGAATGTAAAATTAGGTTAGATGACGACATTATTTTTACAGTAAGAGATTCAAAAATAGAAGATTTAGAAAAAATTATTTCAGAATTATAATATTATAAAAATTCTTATTGAAAAAAGCTGCTTATGCATATAAAATAAATACGTTAATAAATTAGTTTAATTTTTAATAAATTTAATAAGATAGAAAGGTCAATATTATGAATATAGATAATATGCTTCACCTATCAACTTATGCAGGAAAGATTATGCTGGAAAATGGAGCAGAAGCCTATAGAGTTGAAGAAACTATGAATAAAATATCAGAATCCTTTGGTATAGAAAAACCAGATTCATATGCAACTCCAACTGTAATAATTTCATCAGCCTCCCATAGGGGAGAAACTAAATCAGTAGTTGTAAGAATATTAAAGAGGTCAGTAAATTTAGAAAAAATACATAGGGTAAATGATTTAGCAAGAAATATTAAAAATAATAATTATACTGCAGAAGAAGTTAAGGGAAAGCTTCAAGAAATAGATAGTGAAAAAAGATATTCTAATAAAGTAACTATATTATGTTCTGCCCTAGGGGCCTTTGGCTTTGTATTTTTATTTAATGGTTCCTTTAAGGATGCAATAGCAGCTTTTTTTATTGGATTAATTGTAAAATTCTTTGATATAGAAGCAGATAAAATAGGCCTAAATTCATTTTTCGCAACAACTATATGCTCAGCAATATTAGCTTTTTTTGCAATTTTATCTATTAAATTTAATATTGCAGATGATATGGATAAGGTAATTATAGGGTCCATAATGTTATTAGTTCCTGGTCTGGCTATAACTAATGCAATAAGAGATACAATTGCAGGAGATTTAGTATCAGGAATAGCTAGAGCTGTAGAAGCCTTTTTAACAGCAATAGGAGTTGCAGTTGGGACTGGTGTAATTTTAAGCTTTTGGATTAATACTTTTGGGGGATTATAAAATGATTTTAGAAACAATATCAGCATTTACAGCATCTTTTGGTTTTGGAATAATATTTAATATTAAAGGTAAAAATCTATTCTTTGCTTCCCTTTGTGGAGCCTTAGGATGGTTTGTTTATAAATTATCTCTTAGGTTAGGAGCTACAGATACTACATCCATGTTTTTTGCCTCAGTTGCTTTAAGTGCATATTCAGAAATCTTTGCTAGAATTTTAAAAACTCCTGTTACAACTTTTATTATAGCAGCCTTAATACCATTAGTTCCAGGAGGCGGGATGTATTATACAATGTATGAAGCTATAACTGGTAATATAATAACTTCCTTAGAAATAGGAATAACAACTTTAGCTTCTGCAGGAGTTTTAGCTATAGGTATAATATTAGTTTCAACTATTACAAGAACAATAGTAAAATCTAAGCGATATTATAAGATATAGTTATTATTAATTTTATAAGTGTAACTATTAAAATTAGGTATAAATTTTTTATTAGGGTACAAAATATGACTGTAGTCAGAGTTTAGTTATTTATAATTTGACTATGGCTATGGGGCGTTGCAGGACATAATGCAACGCCTTTTGTTGTTTATTATGTAAAAGTTTAAATAAAAATGTTATAATAAAAAAAGCAATATAAATAATAGAAGGAAAAGGTGTTTTATTATGGAGAGAATTAAATTAAGCAAAGATTTATCTATTTCTAGAATAGTTCATGGTTATTGGAGACTTATAGATTGGAATATGCCTATAGAAGAAGTTTTAAAATTATTAGAAAATGCCTATGATTTAGGTGTTACAACTGTGGATCATGCTGACATTTATGGCAGCTATTTATGTGAAGAGAGATTTGGACAAGTTTTGTCTTTAAAAAAGGGATTAAGGGAAAAGCTTGAGATAGTTACTAAATGTGGTATAAAGCTTGTTTCAGAAAATAGACCAGAGAATAAAAGTCATTGCTACGATACAAGTAAGGAGCATATTATAAAATCGGTAGAAAGATCTCTACAGAATTTCAATACAGATTATATAGATTTATTACTTATTCATAGAGTGGATCCGCTGCTTAATCCAGAAGAAGTTGCAGAGGCTTTTAATAAATTACACAAAGAAGGAAAGGTTAGAAATTTTGGTGTATCTAATTTCCTTCCACCTCAGTTTAATATGTTAGATTCTTACTTAGATAAAAAGCTTGTTACAAATCAAATAGAAGTTTCGCCTTTAAATTTAGAGCATTTTGAAAATGGAACTTTAGATTTAATGTTAGAGAAAAGAGTTCATCCAATGGCATGGTCACCGCTTGCAGGGGGAAGAATCTTCAAAGGAGAGGATGAAACTTCAGTAAGAGTTAGGAAAGTTTTAAATAAGGTAAAGGATGAAGTTGGAGCCAAGGGAATAGAAGAGGTAGTTTATGNATGGATTTTAATGCATCCAAGTAAAATAGCACCAATAGTTGGCTCAGGTAAGCTAGATAGAATTAAAGCTGCAGTTAATGCTACTGAAATTAAACTAACAAGAGATCAATGGTTTGAAATTTATGTTGCCGGAAGAGGAGTGGATATTCCGTAGACTGTTTTCAGTTTTCAATTTTCAGTTAAGGAGATAATTCAGCTTTGCTGAATTATGGAAAAATAGTAAAAAAGGCTGGGCACTACGTATTTAAATCCCTTAGTGCAGCAGCCTTTTTTGTTTTTCATTTAGGTAAAAAACTTTCTAAATTGCCATTGTCAATGGTCTATTCTCAATTGGTTTAAGTTCTTAAGTCAAACTTATGTAAGCATCTTTTGCAGGTAACAATTATATTTCCCTTTTTTCTTGGAAGTCTTAATTTTTGACTACAGTTTGGACATTTTACTATTTTATAATGTTTCTTTTGATAGATTTTATTTTTTAATATCTTTATGTAGTAATCTAGACTTTCATAATCAAAAGGTGGTAAGTTATTTGGTATAGCAAGATTAAATTTTGCTAGTGGCTTGTTTATATAATATATAAATTTATTTAGTTCATTTCTTCTCCTATATTTATTTCTTGAAAAGGTTCTTAAAAGACCATATAAAAATAATAAATAGCCTAAAAAAGAAAATATTTTACTATCAAAAATATTGAATATAGAACTTATTAAAAATAATACTAAAGTTAATAGGTCTACACCGTAAAAGGACCTAAGAAAATACATTATTAAATCACTTCTTTCTCCTAAAGTTAATATAATTATTATAATAAAGAATAATTTTAAGAACAATAATTCTCTCAAATATATAATAGATTGTTTACAATTGGGTAATATAATATATAATAAAAATGACTTTTGAAATAAATTTATTTATAAAAAATTACAAATGGGAGAGATAGTTATGTATATAGCTTTTGGAAGAACAGTATTAGACACAGAGGAAATAAAAAATAAAATAGAAGAAGAATCAGAATTTAAAGTTATTAAAGATATGAGTAAGGGTACAAAAAGAGAAGATACAGCAGCATATAACCTCAGCATAAGCATAGAAACCTTAAATGGAATTATTGAAGATGATTACTCTATAGAAGACTTAACAGAGGACGAATTATTTGAAGAGTATATTAGTTTATCAGAAGAAATAGCAACAGATTTAGAAGGTATTTTTGAAGAAGAAGCCATAATGGACGTGAAGGCCTACAAATGGGATCCCTCTGATAATGATATAAAACTAATAATAGCAGCAGTACATAAAGATACTGGAGAAAATAAACTAAAAGATATAATGAGAAGACTGCTAACACAACTGGAATAATAGTTTTCAGTGCACATTGTAAAGTTCACAGCGTAGGAGGATTTTCAAAAAAGCTGAAAATAAAATGTTATAACTAAAAACATAATAATTACAAGGAGGCTGTCTGCGAACAATGCCATAGAGATATTGGTCGTAGACAGCCCCTTTATATTTTAATAATTTGGCCCGCCTGAATTATGAACTCAATTGAGCATTGTGCATTTCGAATTTTGCGTTTTGAATTAGCACATTCCGTTCCACATCATATTGGAGTTATTTCCGCAAGGATTCATATTGTTAATATTGCCCATAATATTCATATTACCCATATTACCAGGGTTACCTGTGTTATTCATATTATTAGTGCTTATATTGTTTGCCATTTGCATTTGTTTATAGTAGTTGATTATATCATTTGCTCTCAGTTTTAAAGTTTCTACTGTTTTTATATATTCTTCATTTCCAGGATCTATTTCACTTGCAGTTATTATATGTTGAATTCCAACATCGAACCAACCTTTTTTTAGGTAAACGAAACCTTTAAGATAATTCCATTCTGCAGACTCTTTTAAATCTAATATATTTAATTTGCTTTCAGCTAGGGTAATACTATCATTATCAATAAGAGAGCGTATTTCTTTATATATATTTCCATTAACTAAAGTATCATAAGCTAAATTAGCTTGTTCAATAGCATCTTCTATTAAGTTTTGTTCTTCAATATCTAGATTTTCAATTGAATTATATTTATCAACTATGTTTTTATATGCTTTAATAATTTCTTCCTTAGAAGAATTTGGACTCACACCAAGAACATTATAAGGGTTCATAAATTCACATCCTTAAAATTAATATCATATTACAAATATATAATTTTAGACTTCGATATGTTACAATTATAATTCGACAGGATATTTTATATGATTGAGAAAGCTTAGTATAATCGTAGTATTAGATGGGAGTAAAAGATGGCTAGATTTAAAAAGATNTATATAGAAACAACAAATGTATGCAATTTAAGTTGTAATTTTTGTCCTAAAACAAAGAGAAAAGCAGGATTTATGACAAAAGAAGAATTTGAAATTATAGTTAANAAAATAAAGGGATATACAAATTATATTTATCTGCACCTTATGGGGGAACCCTTTTTAAATAAGAATTTTGAGGACTTTATTAAAATTGCAAAAAGAGAAAATTTATATGTAAATATAACTACTAATGGAACATTGGTAAATTCAGTAAAGGATATTATCATAAATAATGGCGGGGTAAGGCAGATTAATATTTCCCTTCATAGTTTTGAGGCAAATGATAGCAATATAAATTTTAATGAGTATTTTATAAATATATTAAATTTTATAAATGAAGGGAATAAAAAAACTAATACAATTTTTTCTTTAAGACTTTGGAATATAGATACAGAAGAATTNAAGGCTGATAATAGCTTAAATTTAAATATACTAGAATTAATAGAAGAAAAATTAAGCTTAGACTTTGATTTAAAAGAAGTACTAAAAGAAAAAAATAGAGTTAAATTAAAGGAAAGAATATATTTAAATATGGCGGAAAAATTTAGCTGGCCAGACTCTAATATAAGCCTAATAAGCCAAGATNTCTTTTGTTATGGCTTAAGAGATCAAATTGGAATATTAGTAGATGGTACCGTTGTCCCTTGTTGTTTAGATAGTGAAGGATCAATAAATCTTGGGAATATATTTGAAGAAGATTTACAAAGTATCATTGAATCAGAGAGGGCTAAAAAAATTTATGATGGTTTTTCAAGAAGAAAAGCAGTTGAAGATTTATGTAAAAGGTGCGGTTATGCAAAGCATAATTTTAAGTAAAGGAGGTATTTAATGAAATATTTAGATAATCTAGCAGTAAAAATGTCTATATCTGCAGCAATAGCCTTTGAAATAGGAAATTTACTAAATGTGCAATTTTCTGCAGTAGCAGCTGTTATAGCAATCTTAAGTATTCAAGATACAAGAAAAAAGTCATTAGAATTTGCTAAAAAGAGAATAATAGCTTGTACAGTATCAATTTTATTATCCTTTGTAATATATAATTATATTGGCCAAAACTTTATTACCTTCGGAGTATTTTTAATTATTTTTATTCCTATCACTTCAAAGTTAGATATTTTAGAAGGAATGGTGCCTGCTTCCGTATTATCTACTCATTTACTTCTTGCAGAACAAATTAACTTTAATTGGATTGTAAATGAATTTTTAATTACCTTTATTGCCATATCAGTGGCATCTATAGCAAATTTATTTATGCCTTCTTATGAAAAGAAATTTAATGAAGATAAGGAATATATAGAAGAAGGATATAAAAAAATATTAACTAAAATGTCTAAATCATTAATAACGTATACTATAGATATAGATGAAGGAAAGCTAATGGAGGATATNGAAAAAAGACTTTATTCTGCTTTAGATAATGCATATAAAATCGCTAATAATAAGTTTTCAAAGGGAAATTCTTATTATGTAGAATATGTTAATATGAGAATAAATCAATTTGATACAATAAAAAAATTAAGAAGTCATTTTGAAAAGTTTTATATGTCTTTTGAACAAACCCATATGATTGCAAAATTAACTAAAAAAGTTGCAGATCAGCTTCATGAAAGTAATGATTGTAAAGAACTTTTGGAAGATGTAGAAGTGCTAAGAAAGGATTTTAAAGTAATGCCTTTACCTAAAACAAGGGAAGAATTTGAAAATAGGGCTCAATTATTGCAGTTTATAAATGATTTAGAAGATTTACTAGAGATGAAGAGAAATTTTGTTTTAAATAATGATAAATAAAGGGCTGTTATGACAAGCCCTTTTTATTATATAATAAATTTAATAATTTTATAGAATTAAGGAGATATTTATGTCAAAAGTTATAGTAATAGGAGCTGGCCCTGCAGGAATTATGGCAGCATTAACTGCAGCAAAGGAAAATGAAGTAATATTAATTGAAAGAAATAATGAAATAGGGAAAAAATTAAAACTAACTGGTGGTGGAAGATGTAATATTACCAATTATAGAAATATCGATGATTTTTTTGAAAAGATAGTTACAAATAATAGATTTTTATATAGTGCTTTATACTCTTTTACAAATGAAGACTTGTTAAATTACTTTAAAAATCAAAAGTTAGAATATAAGGTTGAATTTGAAAATGATTATAAGGTATATACTAAAAGTGACAAAGCCGATGAAGTTATAGAAGTATTAAAGAATGATTTAAAAAGAAAAAAAGTAAAAATCCTTTATAATACAAAAGTAGAAGATCTAATAATTTCTGATAATACAATTAAAGGGATAATAACTGAAGATAATGAAAAAATCTATGGAGATAGGGTAATAATTTCAACTGGTGGAAAAAGCTATCTTAATACAGGTTCCGATGGAACCATGTATAGTATTTTAGAAAAACATGGTCATAAAATTAACCCTCAGTATCCGGCTTTAATACCCCTAGTAATAAAAGAAGGATTTATAAAAGAACTTCAGGGTATATCTATGAAGGATGTAGTAATAAAAACAAAAATTAAAAATAAGAGAATTCAAAAGGACGGAGATATAATATTCACTCATTTTGGAATATCAGGTCCTGCAGTTTTAAAGTTTTCATCTTATATAAATAAAATCTTAGATAAGCAGAATATAGAAATAAGATTAGATTTTCTAAGAAACAAGTCAAAGGATGAATTATCAAAAATAATTAGATCTAACAAGGGTAAATTAGCTATACATAATTTAAAAGGATATCTTCCTGGAAAATTCATAGAAATAATAGGAAAGAACTTAGGCATAGAAAAGATAAAAGCTAGTGACTTAAAAAAGGGTAATGAAATTAAATTAATAGAAAATATAAAAGAAATGAAATTAACTATAGAAGATACAATAAGCATAAAAGCAGCAATGGTTACAAGTGGGGGAGTAAATGTTAAAGAAATAAATTCCTCTACAATGGAATCAAAGATAATTAAAAATCTATACTTTGCTGGTGAGCTTATAGATGTTGATGCCGAAACAGGAGGGTATAATCTTCAAATAGCCTTTTCTACAGGATTTGTAGCGGGTAAACTTTCATAATAGTGTGGAGTTGAAATCGGTTTTCAGTTGTCAGGTTTCAATTTTCAATTTTCAATTTTCAAGTTTCAGATTTGGGATGGTAAATAGATTTGCATGGTTAATTATAAATATTAATAAAAAGGCTGTTTCAAACCATAGGTAATGAAACAGCCTTTTCATATTCAGTTTCTTTATCGGAGATAAAAAACTACCTTAACTCCAAACTCAGTCCTCCACACTAACTAATCTTTGATTAGTTAAATGGTTGATAAGTGCTTCTGTTTAAATATTGATTTACAACTAAGTTTCCATTTGCATCATAACCATGAAGGTAAGTATCTGCACTTAAGCTGCTTAATGGAACACTAACAGCTTCGTATCTTATTCCATCATCTACACTTTCGTTTGACCATAGTTCAATGGTTAAAGTGCCGTTATAAGCATAAGAATGTACAACCATTGGGTAGTCAGAATCATTTTGGAACTTTAAGTCGATAAGATTATCAGCTAAAGTTGCATCTAAGCCTAGGGGAACATAAGATACTGTCATCATATGATTCATTCTTTCAGTTGGAATTATTCCGGCTCTTAAAATTGTATTATAAAGAGTGGAAGATACTTGGCAAACTCCACCACCAACTCCAGGAACAACTTCACCACCAACATAAGTGTTTGCTGCAACAAAGCCATTTTCAATAGTTGTTGGGCCGATTGCCTTTTCAGTTGAGAAAGTTTCGCCTGGCATAACAACTGAATTATTAATGTTTCGAGCAGCTAATTGAAGGTTTGTACCACTTGGACCAGCCTTATAATGGGTTGAATAACTAGATAATCTATGATTTACAGTACGTAAGTCGTCAGCTTTAATTTTGGCTTCAACTACATCTGTAGTTCCTACAATTTCAATTACCTCAGGAGCTCTAAGATCCTTAATTTTAGATGAAAGTTCTTCCTTTAATTTTTCAGTATTCAATTTAATTCCTGATATATCATCAGAAACACTTGTTGAATTACCAGAAATATAGATAGTAGCATCTGTAGGGCTTATATCTACTGCGGAAGATATACTAGAAATAAAATTATCTAATAGTTCTTCATTATATGAAAGGTCTAAGGTAAATTCTTTACTTTGGGGTTTCTTTATTAAATTTAATTTCCCAAAAAAACTAAGGTCCTTACCATAATTCATTATTTCGCTTTCAACATTTGAAAAATCAATTGAAGCTTCAAGTTCTGAATAAGAAATATTAAATTCATTTCCTTCAGAGCTTACTTTAATATTTTTATTTATTAGTCCTTCTACTAAAGTAGAAAGTTCATTATTTAACTCCTCTTTAGATAAATTTGATAAGTCTTTATCTAGAATATAAACTCCTGGATAGACTTTGCTAGAATAACTCTTAACTAAATTAACATTGGTAACAATAAAGTAACTAAGAATAGTACTAATTATTAATAAAACTATTACTAAGGTTTTAATAGATAAGAATTTTTGCATTTTGGTATTTATAATTCCTGTTTCTTTTGAAGTGTCTGTGTTATTATCCATGATTACCACCTTTCATAAGTCTATAGATATAGTTTAACTGCAAAATAAAATAATTTCAACTATAAATGTAATAATATGGGTCTGTATTAAGAAAAATTATCCGATAATAACATTTTTCCGTATTTATCTGTAAAATTAAATCTTTTTTGTGAAAAAGGGAGATATATTTACAAAAATGACCACTTTATTGTAATATAAGTAAAGAGATAATAAATATAGTAATAATAGTAGCAACTAGGGAGGCAAAAATGAAAACAAGATTTAGCAAGAAAAGAAGAAAAATTCAAAAAAATACTAGCAGTAAGGATGGGGTGAATAACAAGAGTAAAAAACTCAAAAAAACTATGGGAAAAAAGATATTCAACATAACTGTAGGTGTAACAGTAATCGCCATGTCAATCTTTATAATATCAAACATCTTTATGTTTAGAAATATTCTGAATTCCATAGAAGAAAAGTCTATATCAAAAGGAAAGTATATTAAAGGAAGTGTAAGTAGTGGTGATATTATTAGTATAATAAAAGATAAAACACCTGGAACTTATGACTATAAGAAAATAAAAAATGATCTAACTAATGCAAAGGGCAATGAAGATATTTCAGATGCAAGAATACTTTTAAAGTCAAATAATATGGCTGAAATATTAGTAGATACAGAAAATAATTTATTATCTTTTGGAAAGCAATTTGAAATTGATAGTACTTTAGAGAAGGCCTTTAATGGAGAAATTGTGTCAAATCAGGTCAGGGAAGATAAAACAACATTTATAAAAATATACTATCCAATGAATGATTCTAGTAACAAGGTTATTGCTGTTTTGGAGGTATCAGATGATATTACTAGCATTATTGATGCAAGAGAAAAAATCATTTTACAAACAAGTATTCTTGCTACGATATTAATAGTTCTTTATGGTATTATGTCCTTTGTGCTTTCAAAGAATATAAATAAAAATGTTAATAAAGTAATAGAGGGCTTAGTGGTAATGTCAAAAGGTGATTTAACTAAAGCTATTCATGTAGATGGAAAAGATGAAATTCAATTGATAGCTTTTTATATAAATGACCTAAGATTAAAAATATCAGAAATGATAGATAAAATAAAAGACATGTCCAATAGTGAAATTAAAGTAGTGGAAGAACTATCAACTTCAAGTAAAAATGTGGCAGAGTCTTCTTCTGAGGTTTCGGCTAATATACAGGAAATAAACTCTAATTTATTCATTCAAAATGAAGATATGAGGGAAATTACTGATTTACTTAATGGTTTTGAATATTCTATTCAGGATGTTGGGATGGTTATTAATGAAGCAGATGGTCTTTTAGTAGAAATAAATAATAAATTGAAAAATAGTAATGAAGATTTAATAAATCTTCAAGATTCAAAGAAAGATATAGAGAATTCTTCTTATTATTTAAATAATAAATTAACAAATTTATATAATTCTCTTGAGAAAATAAAAAATATAGCCGTTTTAATAGATGGTATTGCTGATCAAACTAATTTATTAGCTTTAAATGCTGCAATTGAGGCGGCAAGGGTAGGAGAATCTGGAAAAGGGTTTGCTGTGGTGGCTAATGAGATTAGGAATTTGGCTGAGGAAGTAAAAAGTTCTTCTTTAGATATCGATAAGCTGCTTATAACATTAATTAGTGAAAAGAATGATGTTGAAGAAACCTCAAAAGTTATGCAAAAAAAACTCTCCAATCAATTCGAAGTTATAGATAGATCTACATATTCTTTTAAAGATATAATACATAGAATTATTGAAGTTATGCCCAAGATGAAAACAGTAAACACAAAAATGAATCTAGTAACTGAGGAAAAGAATAACATAGCGGTTTCTATAGAGAAATCAAAAAAGCTACTTGAAGAAATTGCTAACTCAGTTGAAGGAATAAGTGACTTTACTGCAGAATTAAATCAAATAGCAAATGAAGTTGCGGAAGTAGGCAATAAATTAAGTTTAAATACTAAAGAGAGAGGTATAGAAATTAATAAATTTAGGATAAAATAAGGACATTTATGCTTTTTACATATTAAGGAAAGCATTAAAATAACAATATTAATAAAACTTTAATAACATTTAAATATATTTAAAAATATTTTCATAGTGTTACAATTAAAATAATTGATTCTAATTAAGGAGTGATATTATGAATATGGAAGGAAAAATACTTAAATTCTCTGCTTATGGGGCATTGTTTTTTGCTGTATTAGGTATTGCATGGGGATGAACTATAGATTCTAAAATGATTACTTTTGATGGCTTTTATTCTTTTATTGGTTTGTTATTATCTATATTAGCAATAGAGGCTACTAAGTTTATTAAAAAAAGTGATATAGAAAAGTTTCCTTTTGGAAAGGCTGTGTTAGAGCCTTTGATAGTAATTTTTAAATCAATAGTACTATTGTTTATGTGTACAAGCAGTTTAATATCTTCTGCAAAACAAATTCTAAGTGGGGGAAATGATATAGAAACTGGTTTTGCGCTAGTTTACTCATTAATATCCTCAATCGGATGCATCATTGTATACTTATATATGAAAAAAACATCTAAAAGCTTAAATTCAGAAATAGTTAAGGCTGAAAGTAATCAATGGTTTATGGATGCTCTTATAAGTATAGGAGTGCTTATAGGATTTATTATTTCTATAATTTTAACTAATATTGGACTTGAAAGTGTGTCGAAATATGTTGACCCAGGTATGGTTGTTTTAACATCCGTTATATTTATTACTGTTCCTATAAAGTCAATATTGGAATCATTTAAAGAATTAATTAATTTTAATGCTAATGATGATATTAATGAAGATATTAATCTTCTTGTTAAGGGAATAGAAGATGAATATAATATTGAAGATTCAATAGCAAGGGTAGCAAAAATAGGAAGGGAATTAAGAATAGAAATTGATTTTATATTATCTAAACATTCAAAAATAAAATCTGTAGATGATATGGACAAAGTAAGAGAAATTATTGATAAGAATACAAATCATTTTAAGATGGAAAAGTGGATGAATGTTTCATTTACTAAAAATAAAAAATGGTCTATCTAATGTGATTTTATAAATTAAATTTAAATAAGCTGTAAAATAAGGAGAATGCATTGTATTTTCTTATTTTATAGCTTTTCTTTTATAGTTATTATTTTACTATTAACTAATAAATACTTACAAGAAGTCACATAAAAGGAAATGGGATTGTATATTAAAACATTTACATAATTAAATTATTAACAGCATAATTAAAAAGAAAACAAAAAAAATTAGTAAATTAATAAAACAATTAAGAAAAACTTGATAAATGGGAAAGAAATTATCAAAAATATTGAAAAAATTTTAATAAATAATGTATAAATGAAATGAATTAATAAGTTTTTTTGGACAAACCTTTAACAAGGAATATTGAAATTATTTCTAACTTAAAATACAATCAGATTGTAAATATTAAAATTTTATAAAATCTATTTTTAGGGGGAAATAAAATGATATCAAAAAAATATTAGCTGTATGTCTAATAACAACATCATTATTAGTTGGATGTGGAGGTAAAGAGCCAGCAGAAAATACTGAAAAGCCAAATACTTCTGCCGGAGAATCAACTGACAAATTCACTGGTACAAAAACATATGAAACTCTTTATGATCCAACAGGAGCAAAAGGAGATGTAATTGTTGTTGATCTTGATTTTGAAAATGGAGAGCCAGTAAAAGTTGCTATTGATGTTCGTCAAGAAGATGGATCAATGAAAAAACAAGCAGCTGCAGATGGAAAATACGTTATGAAAGAAGGAGAAGAACACCACTGGGGAGAACAAATTGAATTATTAGAAAACTTCTTAAATGAAAATAACGTTGATGTATCAAAGGTTACTTTAACTAATGATAAAGGTAACACTGATGCAGTTTCAGGTGTAACAATAAAGGTTGGAACATATGTTGATGCTGTAAAAGAAGTTATCGATGCAGTTAAAGAAGGAAANGAATTAGAAGAAGGTTTCACTGGTGCTAAGACAGGAGAATTAGATTATGATCCAACTGGTAAGAAGAAAGATGTAATCATGACAAAAGTAGTATATAACCACGGAAAACCTGTTGCAGTAAATCTTGACGTTAAACAAGAAGACGGATCAATGAAAAAACAAGCAGCAGCAGATGGTAAGTATGTTATGAAAGAAGGAGAAGAACACCACTGGGGAGAGCAAATTGAATTATTAGAGAAATTCATAGCAGAAAATGATTTTGATTTATNAAAAGTTACTTTAACAAACGATGATGGTAATACTGATGCAGTATCAGGAGTTACAATTAAAGTTGGTCGTTATATAGAAGCTGTACAAGCTGTTTTAGATTCAGCTGAATAATAAATATTAAGAGGGAGTTGTCTATGACGATTCCTTCTTTTTTTTGTATAAAATAATTCTATAAATAATAAAAAATTAATTGGGGAAATTATTAATGATAAAATATAAAGGAGGA
>JGI24708J26588_10001153_pt1 | contig 20936 bp, 21 predicted proteins | sample BioPla1DNA2_FD_26588 | JGI IMG/M metagenome (IMG submission 26588) | reverse complement strand
ACCATGAGTTGATCGATCTAGACCTGGAGCAAGCGGGTCATACTTGGGGGGAGGCACTGGCATGTATTATGAAGTAACAGATAAGTTTAGGGAGGAATGCGGAGTTTTCGGTATATTTATCAACAACCCGGAAAATAGGACTGATGCGGCCCGTTCTACCTTTTACGGTCTTTATGCCTTGCAGCATCGCGGCCAGGAAAGTGCAGGCATTGCGGTCTCGGACGGTGAGGGCATCCAGCTTCACAAGGGTGTGGGCCTGGTTTCTGATGTTTTCACACCTGAACAGATAGATAACATGGAAGGCCACATCGCTATTGGACATGTACGCTACTCTACCACTGGTGAAAGCGGGTTAGTCAATGCTCAGCCGCTGGTATTCCACTACTTGCAGGGCCGTGTGGCTCTGGCTCATAACGGCAATCTTATCAATAACAAGGAAATGCGCAAAAGGCTGAGTACCTATGGTTCGATATTTCAGACTACTACCGACACGGAGATAGTAGCTAATTTGTTAGCTCGCTATTCCCAAGATAAGATGGAAGATGCTTTGGCCAAATGCATGATCGACTTGAAAGGAGCCTTTGCCCTGGTAATAATGACCGAGGACACCTTGGTCGGAGTCAGGGATCCCATGGGGATCCGCCCCCTATGTCTGGGTGAATTGAACGGTAATTACATTCTGGCTTCCGAATCTGCTGCTCTGGATACAATTGGGGCTGAGCTGGTTCGTGATGTCAATCCCGGTGAAATCGTGGTGATCAATAAGGATGGAGTGAAGTCCAAGCAGGTGGTTAACTCTCCTGGTAGGGCGCACTGTGTCTTTGAATATATCTATTTTGCCCGGCCGGACAGTACTATCGATGGCATCACTGTTTACCGNAGCCGTCGTCAGATGGGGCAACAGCTGGCTAGAGAGTGCCGCGACTTAGACGTTGATTTGGTTATATCNGTTCCTGACTCTGGTACTGCGGCGGCATTGGGATTTGCGGAGGAAGCAGGAATTCCTTTCGAAGAGGGGTTAATGAAGAACCGCTACGTGGGACGGACTTTTATTCAGCCTACCCAAAAGATGCGCGAACTGGGGGTAAGGCTGAAACTAAATGCTATAGCAGAAATTGTACGGGGCAAGCGCATTGTTATGGTGGATGATTCCATTGTACGGGGCACTACCAGCAAAAAGATAATTCAGATGTTGCGCCTGGCTGGTGCCACCGAAGTGCATATGGCGGTAGCTTCGCCTCCTACCAAATATTCATGTTATTATGGGATCGACACTTCCCGACGGGAAGAGTTGATCGCCAATATTATGAGTATCGATGAAATAAAGGACTTCATCGGAGCTGATAGTCTTCACTATATTAGTATGGAAGGTATGTTGCAGTCCCTAAAACAAGAACAGCCCTGGTTCTGTGCCGCTTGTTTCAGCGGCATTTACCCGGTACAGCATGAAGATTAAAAAGGCTGGCCTCTGGGCCGGCCTTTACAATTATCATCACCAGCACTGATAGCAAAGGAGGTCAACCATGAACAATGATGGCCTGGATTATAAGCAGGCAGGCGTAGACATCGATGCGGCTAACCGTTCCGTAGAGCTGATCAAGCAATGGGTGGAGACGACTTACCGCCCGGAAGTCCTGTCAGGGATTGGTGGATTCGGAGGCTTTTTTGCGCTGGACACCAGCCGTTATCCCAATCCAGTATTGGTTTCCGGAACTGATGGCGTAGGAACCAAACTCAAGATCGCCCAGATGATGGATATCCACAACACAGTGGGCATTGATCTGGTAGCCATGTGTGTGAACGACATCCTGGTACATGGGGCAGAACCCCTCTTCTTCTTGGATTATATTGCCCTGGGCAAGTTGAAACCTCATCTAGTGGAAGATCTGGTACAGGGTGTCAGTCAGGGCTGCCTGCAGGCTGGCTGTGCCCTGATCGGAGGCGAAACCGCTGAAATGCCTGGTTTCTATAGCGAGGATGAATATGACCTGGCAGGTTTTGCCGTGGGGGTAGCGGAACGTTCCCGGTTGCTGACCGGGCAAAGTGTAGAGGACGGCGACTTATTGATCGGACTGCCTTCCTCAGGCGTTCATTCCAACGGCTACTCACTGGTTCGAAAAGTACTTTTGGAGAAAGCTGGCCTGACACTGGATCAGCATAGTAACGAACTGGGGAAAACCCTAGGTGAAGAACTGCTAACTCCAACCCGCATCTACGTTAAACCCGTCTTAAACCTCTTACAGCACGTTGAGGTCAAGGCCATGGCCCATATAACAGGGGGTGGTTTGCCTGAGAATCTGCAACGCAGTCTGCCCCAAGGTTTGGGAGCCCTAATTGATTCCAAATCTATGCCTGCCTCACCCATATTTGATTTAATAGCGCATGCCGGCCAGGTTGAAAAGCAGGAAATGTATCGCACCTTTAACATGGGAGTAGGCTTCATTATCATTACTTCACCACATTATTTAGATAACGCGTTAAAGTACTTGCGTGATGAAGGAGAAAACCCTATAGTAATAGGAAGAGTATGCCAGCAAGATGGAGGAGTTGTGATCAAATGATGCAGATTCATCCTGCCGGCCGCTTGCAGTTGGCTGTTCTGGCGTCAGGACGAGGTAGTAATTTTGATGCTATCTACAGTGCCACCCAGGATGGCCGTTTGGATGCAGAGATAAAGGTTCTTATTAGTGATAAACCCCAGGCGCTGGCCCTGCAGAAAGCCCGACAGCGTAAAATACCAGCCTATTTTGTGGATCCAGGTGCCTTTGTGGATCGGTCTGCTTATGAAAAGGAACTGGTTGAACGACTGCATCAGCACCAGGTAGAAGTAGTTGCCTTAGCTGGTTATATGCGCTTGGTGGGTGAGGTAATGCTGAAAGAGTATCCCCGGCGCATTGTGAATATTCATCCAGCCTTACTGCCGGCTTTCACCGGTCTGCATGCTCAGCGGCAAGCCTTAGAATATGGAGTCAAATACAGTGGCTGTACGGTTCATCTGGTTGATGATGGAATGGACACTGGGCCGATCATTATGCAAAAGGTAGTTCCGGTTTATGATGACGATAATGAAGAAAGCTTGACAGCTCGCATTTTGGAACAGGAACATCAGATCTACTGGCAATCATTACAGCTGATGGCCGAAGGTAAATTGCATATTGAAGGCCATCGTATCCTGGTCAGATAGTAGTAAACGACTTACAAGCCAAGGAGGTTTTACTTATGAAACGTGCCCTTATCAGCGTATCCAATAAAGAAGGCGTGGTGGACTTCAGCCGGGGGCTGGCAGAGTTAGGTTATGAGATAATTTCCACCGGCGGCACCTATGAAACGATCAAAGAAGCGGGAATACCGGTGCGTAAAGTAGCTGATATAACTGGGTTCCCTGAAATCCTCGACGGAAGGGTGAAAACTCTGCATCCCAAAATCCACGGGGGGATATTGGCTTGCCGTACTCCCGAACATCTGGCTGAACTGGAGACCAATGAGATAACCCCTATAGATATTGTGGCTGTTAATCTTTATCCTTTTCGTGAGACTGTGGCTCGGCCAGGAACAACTCTGGAAGATGCGATCGAAAACATTGACATAGGTGGCCCTACCATGGTACGAGCGGCAGCCAAAAATCACCAGTATGTGGTCATTGCAGTCAATCCGGCTCGCTACGAGGATATATTGAGTGAGCTGCGTAGCACCGGTACGGTAAGCCAGGAGACCAGATTTAAGCTGGCCTGTGAAGCCTTTACCCACACCGCTGCTTACGACAGCATGGTATCAGCTTATTTAACAGGTTTGACCGGTGAAAAGTTTGGAGACACCATAGTATTGGGTGGGGAAAAAGTCTATGATCTGCGCTATGGTGAGAACCCTCATCAGCAGGCGGCCTTTTATCGATTTTTGACTCCCGGTATGGGCCTGCCGGATGCTCGACAGCTGAATGGCAAAGAACTTTCCTATAACAACATCGTAGACACCCAGGCGGCCTGGGATTTAGTCAGTGAATTTGACCAACCTGCCTGCGTGATCATCAAACATACTAATCCCTGTGGAACCGCCATAGGTGCTGATTTGGAAGAGGCCTTTGTTAAGGCGTTTGGGGCTGATCCTCTGTCGGCTTATGGCGGCATAATTGCCCTGAACAGAAAGGTCGATGCTGATACCGCCCGGAAAATGGCGGGGCCTTTTATGGAAGTTATTATCGCCCCCGACTATGACGATGAGGCTTTGGAGGTTTTGAGAGCCAAGAAAAACCTACGGGTTCTGAGCTTGCCTTTGGCCGATAGCAAGGGCTGGCGTTTACGTACCGTGGACGGTGGTTTCATAGTCCAAGACGACGATGTTGATCCCCAGGAATTGCCCATGCAGGTAGTTACCTCTGTCCAGCCTCAACCAGAGCAGATGGATGATCTGGCCTTTGCCTGGAAGGTAGTCAAACATGTAAAATCCAACTCCATAGTAGTGGTAAAAGATGGTGTGGCCATCGGTGTGGGTGCTGGGCAAATGAACCGGGTTGGTTCAGCCAAGATCGCTCTGGAACAAGCCGGAGAAAAAGCCCGGGGAGCGGTAATGGCTTCAGATGCCTTTTTCCCATTCAAGGACACGGTGGAGATAGCAGCCCAATATGGAATTACGGCAATCATTCAACCGGGTGGATCAGTGCGCGATGAGGAAAGCATTGCCGAATGTAATCAGGCGGGCATCGCCATGATATTCACCGGGATTCGTCATTTTAGACACTAATTGAACTTTTATATATAGGAGGCCATCATGGGGAAGAAGGTTTTGGTAGTTGGCCAGGGTGGACGTGAGCATGCCCTGGTGTGGAAACTCTCCCAGAGCCCGCAGGTAGACAAGATTTATGCAGCACCTGGTAATCCGGGTATCGCTCAGTTGGCAGAGTGCGTAGCTATATCAGCCTCTGATGTGCAAGGTCTGTTGAACTTTGCCTTGGAGAAAAAAATCGATCTGACCATCGTCGGGCCTGAGGATCCTTTAATGCGGGGCATAGTAGACCTGTTTCAGTCAGAGGGCTTGAAAGTATTTGGCCCTAGCTCTCAGGCCGCGCGGTTGGAAGGCAGCAAAGTCTTCAGCAAAGATCTTATGCATAAATACCAGATCCCTACTGCCGCTTATCAGGTATTCGATGAAGCGCAGGCTGCCGCTCAATTTGCTTGTTCCTTTACTGATCGCGGTCAACCGGTGGTCATTAAAGCCGATGGTCTGGCAGCTGGCAAGGGAGTGATAATTGCTACCACCAGCCAGGAAGCCCGTCGGGCAGTGGATGAGATCATGACCGAGAGAGTCTTTGGTGATGCTGGGCAAAAGATAGTCGTAGAGGAATTTTTACAGGGTGAGGAAGTCAGTGTCTTTGCCTTATCAGATGGCCTTAAGGCCGTGACTCTGGTAGCCGCTCAGGATCACAAGCGGGTTTTTGATAATGACGAAGGACCCAACACCGGTGGTATGGGAGCATACACTCATCCACCTGTGTACACCAGTGAACTGCATGAGTTAGTAGACCGGGTCATATTACAGGCCACTGTACAGGCCATGGCCAAAGAAGGCTGTCCTTACCGGGGAGTATTATACGCTGGTTTGATGATAACCGAGGATGGACCCAAGGTCTTGGAATATAATGCTCGTTTTGGGGATCCGGAGACCCAGGTGATCATGCCGATTTTGGAAGGTGATGTGCTGCCCCTTTTTGAAGCGGTAGCCGCTGGTGATTTGAGTTCCACGGAAGTCAAGGTCCGCAAGGATTTTAGCGTCTGTGTGGTACTGGCTTCGGGAGGTTATCCAGGAAAATATGCTAAAGGCTTCCCCATTAAGGGCCTGGAAGACCTAGCCGCTACTACCCTGGTTTTCCACGCCGGGACTGCTCTGCAGGATGGTCAATTGGTAACTGACGGTGGCAGAGTTATGGCTCTGGTCACCCAAGCGGAATCTTTACAGGATGCGCTGAATAATGTTTATGACCAGATAAATAAAGTCGAATTTGCCAATATGCATTATCGAACCGATATTGGCCAGCGTGCTCTTAACAGGGGGAGGTAGTTTGCCAATTCTGCAAAACCCGTTTATTCGTCTGCCGGTAGCTATAGCAGTTATAGCCGCTTTGTTCTATATGCCCACTCGGGAGTTTCTAAAAATTACTTTCATAATGGGCATTCCTTTTATATTGCTGTTAGGGGTCAACATGCGGCAGCAGCGCTGGGGATTTAAGTGGATCCTGTCAGCCTGTTTGTTGTTGCTGGTGGTGGGCGCTTATGGTTATCTTCTCACTGATTTGCCGGAACGTATTGAAACCAGGCGCATCATTAGTACCGGTGGAGCCCTGGTAGCAGAGGGCAAATATGACCAGGCCATAGCTGAATATCGCCAACTGGGAGATTTGGGTCAAATCGATAAAATGCAGGATAAAATAGCCCAGGCCGAGGAGGAAAAGCAAGCTGCCCTGAACTTGGAGAAAGGACAAGAGCTGCTGGAAAAGGGTTCAGTTACAGAAGCCCTGCAGGTGCTGGAGAGCATACCAGGTCATACCCGGGCAGGTCGGAAAGCCGGGAAAATTATAACGGCTATCAATAAGGGGGAATTTTAGTTTTGATAACTCTAGCTGAGATAAAAGCGAGTCAACTGGTGCAAGAGTATATGAAGATGGGGAATACCTTCATTGGAAATATGGGTGCTATCGAGCACAATATTGAACATGCTGAACTGACCTCACAGTTATGTCATCATATTCTTACTAAACTTGGTTATCCAGAAGAAGAAGCTGAATTAGGTGCGATTGCCGGCTATTTACATGACATCGGTAACCTAGTCAATCGCTATGGTCATGGTATGTCCGGAGCCCTGATAGCCTTTAATATCTTATTGGAGTTGGGTATGCACCCGACTCATATTGCCACTATTATGGGGGCTATCGGCAATCATGAGGAACAAGCGGGTGGACACTGTGTCAACAATGTAGCGGCTGCCTTGATTTTGGCGGATAAATCAGACGTTCATCGTTCTCGGGTTCGAAAACGCGATTTTGCCACTTTTACCTCCCGAGACAGGGTGAATTATGCGGTTACTGAATCGGGTATAAAGGTGGATGCCGATAATAAGTTGATAACTATGATGATTACCATCGATACCAGTGTCTGCTCAGTAATGGAGTATTTCGAAATTTTCCTGACCAAAATGCTTATGAGTCGACGCGCTGCTCAACACCTGGGTTGCGAGTTCGAATTATTGATAAATGATTATAAGTTACTGTAATGTTCTTTAACTAAAGAGAGGGGAGGAAAGATCATGAGCTTTGCACCCCATTGGAAGGATGAGAATACGGACTATCTGGTTGATGCTCTGCTGAGCTTGCAGAACCGGGATGACGCCTACCGACTGCTGGATGATCTGTGTACCATCAGCGAAATAAAGGCTTTAACACAACGGCTGCAGGTAGCCCGTATGCTTTCCAAAGATGTAACCTATAACACTATTGCTGCCAGTACTGGAGCCAGTACGGCTACCATCAGCCGCGTAAAACGTTGCTTAAACTATGGAGCAGATGGCTATCAAAGAGTGCTGCGGCGACTGCCAGAGGAGTAATGAGATGAAGAACCGGGAAATACCAAAAGGACTGCGGGATCTTTTACCGGAGGAAGTCGCTGTGCAAAGAAGCATGGAACAAAAGGCGGCTCACCTGTTTACCAGCTATGGGTATCGGGAAGTGGTCACCCCCACCTGCGAATTCCTTGATGTGGTTGAGGCTGGCACCGGAGGAGATATCCGCAAAGAACTGTTCATGTTTATGGATCGGGACGGGGGCATTCTCTGCCTGCGTCCTGAAATGACTGTATCTATTGCCAGACTGGCTGCCACCCATATGCAGGACGAGGGCTTTCCCCAAAGACTCTATTATATGTGCAATGTATTTCGTCATGTGCAGCCTCAGCGAGCTCAATACCGTGAGTTCTGGCAGTTGGGAATCGAATTATTAGGAGCTTCCGGGGTATGGGCCGATGCCGAAGTTATCACCATTGCTGCCAAAACTATGCGGGCGATGGGACTGGATGATTTTAAGATCAGCCTGAATCAAATTGCCATCTTCAATAGTCTTCTTAATGATAGTGGACTCGGTGAATCAGACCAGAATCAGATCCGTCACCTGGTAGAACGAAAAGATCTGGTGGAACTGGCCCGGGTCTTGGAAGGATTAGACATTAAAGATGCTATCAAAGAGAGTATTGCCTTAATGCCCGTACTTCACGGGGGATTGGAAGTCTTGAATCGGCTGCCCTTTGCTGAACACAATAGACAGGCGGCAGAAGCGGTAGGAGAACTGGAACGGATTTACCAAGCCCTACAGGCATGTGGTGTTATCGAACACATTGTACTGGATCTAGGAGTTTTGCGCGGTTTGGATTATTATACCGGGGTAGTATTTGAAGGATATTCACCTGACTTAGGATATGGTCTGCTGGGAGGCGGACGCTATGACAACCTGATGGGACACTTTGGTTTCGACCGGCCCGCTACAGGGTTTGCACTGGGCTTGGATCGCCTGGCTCTTGTGCTTGATCAACCCAAAGAACTGCCACGACGATTCCTGGTAGGAGGAGCCGACTTTGCCACTGTGGTGGCCGAAGCTGACCGATTGCGGGAACAGGGATGTATGGTGGAAATGGATGTGGAGGGCTGTAGTAAAGAGCAGCTACAGGCCAAACTCCATGGCCGCAACGACTATCATCTCATCTACCTGGGCGAAGATCAGGAGGTGAACTGATATGGCTGGTGAGACATTGACCATTGCTCTATCGAAAGGCAACCTGCTGAAACCCACCACCCAGATGTTCTCAACCGTAGGGCTACCGGTGGAGGGAGTCGATGAAGATAGTCGTAACATGGTGTTTTCATTTGCGGAACCGGCGGTGAAGTATATTATGTGTCGGCCCACTGATGTGCCTACCTATGTGGAACAAGGGGCGGCTGACCTGGGAATAGTCGGCAAGGATGTAATAGAGGAGCAGTCCCGGGACGTTTTTGAACTGGTGGATCTGGGCTATGGTTATTGCCGCTTCGTGGTCGCTGGTCCCCAGCGAATGCAGGGAATACCGATCAAGCAACTGAATTATAAGCGGGCTGCCACCAAATTCCCCATAGTGGCGGAGCGGTTTTTCCGAAGTCAGGGATTACAGGTGGAAATCATAAAATTGCATGGCAATATTGAACTGGCTCCTATTATGGGTTTGGCTGACATTATTGTTGACATAGTATCCACCGGAAGGACTTTACGGGAGAACGATCTGGTAGAATTGGTCAACATAATGGAATCAACCACCCGTTTGATTTGCAACCGAGTCAGTTACCGTACCAAACATGACCAGATTCAGCCGTTAGTAGAGTTAATGCAAAATACGGTGAAAAGGGGATGACCACATGAAGCTTAGAAGGATTCAGGCCAACAGCCCGGAATTGGAACAGTATATCAAAAGCAATCAAGCTGACCTGCAGCAGTTTGAAGAACAGGTAGCCCACATTGCTGCTGATATTAAAAAACGCGGCGACCAGGTTATATTTGAGCTGACGCGAAAATATGATGGTGCTGCCATAGATCACAGTAATTTTAAGGTTTCTGAAGAGGAAATAGAAAAGGCCTATAGCCTGGTGGATGATGAATACTTACATGCCCTGCGTCATGCCATAGATAATATTTACGGCTTTCATCTCCGCCAACTGCGCAACTCCTGGATGGAGCCTGACGAAAGCGGCAACATCCTGGGACAAATTTTTCGCCCTCTGCAAAGGGTGGGAATATATGTCCCCGGAGGAACAGCTGCTTATCCTTCCTCTGTACTCATGAATGCTATACCGGCTCAGGTGGCGGGTGTCAACGAAATCGCTATGGTAACTCCGCCTGCCCAAGATGGCAGTCTCAATCCCTATACCCTGGTAGCAGCGGCGGAACTGGGGCTAGAGGAGATCTACAAAATGGGCGGAGCTCAGGCGGTATTCGCTTTGGCCTGGGGAACAGATACCGTTCCTCCAGTTGATCTGATCAGTGGGCCGGGCAATATATATGTGACCCTGGCCAAGAAGATGGTTTATGGGGATGTGAATATTGACATGCTAGCTGGCCCCAGCGAGATCCTCATAATCGCCGAGGGCAGTTCTGATCCGGCTTATGTAGCCGCTGACCTGATGTCACAGGCGGAACACGATGTTTTAGCTCGTAGCATCCTGGTTACCGATAATGAGAATCTGGCCCAACAGGTAGAAGTGGAGTTGCAGCGGCAGCTGGAGTCTCTATCCCGCCGAGATATTATAATTGAATCTTTAGAAAGATATGGTGCGGTAATCATAACCGATAACCTGGTGGAAAGTTGCCGGGTAGCCAACCGGGTCGCACCTGAACACCTGGAATTGATAGTGGATAAACCTTTCGAGATCCTGCACCTTATAGAGAATGCCGGTTCCATATTTATGGGCGCCCATACTCCAGAACCGGTGGGTGATTACTTTGCTGGCCCTAATCACATCCTGCCTACAGGCGGGACAGCTCGTTTTTATTCTCCGGTAACTGTGGATACTTTCCGCAAAGCTTCCAGTGTGCTCTATTTCTCCAAGCAGGGACTACTGGAGAGTGCGGATGAGATCATAAAACTGGCTACGGTCGAGGGACTGACCGCTCATGCCAATTCTATCAGAGTACGAAAGGAGAAGGCCAATGGGTGAGGAGATTAGAAGTGCTGACATCCAGAGAAAAACTGCCGAGACTGAAATTTTGCTCCATATAGGACTGGATGGCACTGGACGTCATCAAATCGACACCGAAATCCCCTTTCTCAGTCACATGCTTACCCTATTTTCCGTACACAGCCTATGTGACCTGAAGATCACAGCCCGGGGAGATGTTGAGGTTGATGACCATCACAGTGTAGAAGACATCGGTATTTGTATGGGGCAAGGCATCAAACAGGCCCTGGGAGAAAAACGAGGTATCAGCCGTTACGGTGAAGCAACTGTACCCATGGATGAAGCATTAGTCAGGGCCGTTATTGACCTGTCTGGCCGACCTTACCTGGCCTTCAATGCCGCTTTTGCCCGGGAGAAAATCGGCGGATTTTCCACCGAAAATGTGCGGGAATTCTTTTATGCCTTGTCAGTTGCGGCCGGCATGAATTTGCATATAGATGTTATCCGCGGGGATAACTCTCACCATATAGCGGAGGCAATTTTCAAAGCTTTTGCCCAGGCTTTTCGAGAGGCTATTGCTATAGAGCCGCGGGTGGAAGGAGCCTGGTCTTCTAAGGGCAGCTTGTAAACAAGGGAGGAAGTAAATTCCGTTGATTGCCATTATTGATTATGGCGTAGGAAACCTAGCCAGCGTACAAAATGCCTTCCGTAGAGTGGGCTATCCCAGCCTGGTGACTGATCAGCCGGAACAGATCCTAGGGGCTGAAAAAGTAGTTTTACCCGGAGTGGGAGCCTTCGCAGATGGTATGACCACCCTAAGGAAAAAGGGCTTGACAGATGTACTATATGAAGTAGTTGAGAAGGAGATTCCTCTGCTGGGCATTTGCCTAGGTATGCAAATGCTGTTTTCCACCAGTGAAGAAGAAGGGTTACATCAGGGCTTGGACTTGATTCCCGGAAGGGTTCGGCGTTTTTCGCTATCTGGTGCGTATAAAGTGCCCCATATGGGCTGGAACCAGATCAGGCCTGCTGTGCCCAGTAGATTATTCGGGGATGTTCCTGTTGATAGCTATGTATATTTTGTACACTCTTTTTATACCGAGCCTCAGGACAGCCAGGTAAGCTCAGCTAGTACTGATTATGGGATCGATTTTACCTGTGCAATTGAAAAAGGCAACATTTTTGGAGTCCAGTTCCACCCGGAGAAATCCAGTCTGGTAGGATTAACTGTGCTCCGTAATTTTGGGGAGTTGAGACCATGATTGTTTTTCCGGCAATAGATCTCAAGGATGGTCAGTGTGTTCGGCTAGTGCAGGGTAAGGCAGACGACCAGACTATCTATTCCAGTGCACCTGCCGAAGTAGCCCGCCGCTTTCAGCAAGCAGGAGCTCGCTGGCTGCATATTGTCGACCTGGATGGAGCTTTCTCTGGGAAGCCCAGCAATTTGAAGGCCATCGAAGCTATTGCAGATGAAGTATCCATACCTTTTCAAGTAGGGGGAGGACTGCGTAGAATCACGGATATTCAACAGTTGCTGCAGGTTGGAGCCAGTCGGGTCATCATCGGAACTCGCGCGGTAGAAGGGCCTGATTTTATTAAAAAGCTGTTGGATGAATTCGGCGATGAGCGCATTGTGTTGGGACTGGATGCCCGCAATGGCAAAGTAGCAGTGCATGGCTGGGTTGAAACCGTAGAGTTGACCGCCTTGGATTTAGGCAGACAGATGAAAGAATTGGGGATTCGCACTGCTGTGTATACCGATGTATTGCGGGACGGACTGCTAGCCGGGCCAAACCTGGAAGCAACTCGACAGGCAGCGTTGCACACGGGCTTGTCGATCATAGCTTCTGGAGGAGTGTCCTCAGTGGAGCATATCCGATCCTTAAAAGCTATGGAAGCTGACGGAGTAGCAGGGGCAATCATCGGCAAGGCCTTGTATGAAGGCAATATCACCGTAGCTCAGGCCTTGGAAGCAGCCAAATAAGAAATAATGAGGTATTGAAATGCTGGCTAAGAGAATAATTCCCTGCCTGGATGTTCATAATGGCCGGGTAGTAAAAGGTATAAATTTTGAAAACCTGCGTGATGCCGGCGATCCTGTGGAACTAGCGTCTTTTTATGATCGGGAAGGAGCCGATGAACTGGTCTTCCTGGATATAAGTGCTTCCCATGAGGAGCGCAAAACCATGGTTGAAGTGGTACGCCGTACGGCTGAAAGGGTGTTTATACCCTTTGCGGTAGGGGGCGGGGTCAGCACACTTGACGATATACGCAATCTGCTGGTTGCTGGTGCTGACAAAGTATCCATTAATTCAGCTGCCGTAAAAGATCCATCCATAATTACCGAGGGCGCCCGCAAATTCGGCAGCCAATGCATGGTGGTAGCTATTGACGCCCGCAAGGATGGCTCTTCTTATCAGGTTTATATAAACGGCGGACGGATTCCTGCAGGAAAGGATGCTCTAGAATGGGCTCAAGAAGTGGAGCGTCGGGGTGCCGGCGAGATCCTCTTGACCTCCATGGATAAGGATGGAACTAAAGATGGCTATGATCTGGAACTCACAGCTATGATCAGTGACCGGGTAGGAATTCCCGTAATAGCTTCCGGTGGGGCGGGTAATCTGGATCACTTGTATCAGGCAGTTACCTTAGGTCGAGCTGATGCCGTCCTATGTGCCTCCATTTTTCATTATCGAGAATACACTATTGCGGAGGCTAAACAGTTTTTACGAGATAAAGGAGTAGCGGTGCGCTTATGAAAGATTTGAAGTTTGATGATAGGGGACTGATTCCAGCCATCATTCAGGATGCCAAATCAGGACAGGTACTGATGATGGCCTATATGAACCAGGAGGCACTGGAAAAGACAAGGGCGACTGGCCGAACCTGGTTTTACTCACGCAGTAGGCAGAGTCTGTGGATGAAGGGTGAAACCTCCGGTAATATTCAAACCGTCCAGGAAATCCGCTATGATTGCGACCAGGATACTTTGCTGGTTTTGGTGGAGCAAACGGGAGGTGCTTGTCATACCGGGCACTATTCCTGCTTTTATCGAAATCTGAACGGAGAGGAACAGGAGCCGACACTATTTGATGCTGATATGGTTTATCAAGGCAAGGAAGGCCCGGCAATTTTACTGGAACTTATGGATGTTATCTACCAGCGGCAAAAAGAAAGACCGGAAGGTTCCTATACCACTTATCTATTTGACAAAGGCATCGATAAAATTTTAAAGAAGGTGGGCGAGGAATCCGCCGAAGTTATCATTGCTGCCAAGAACCCCGATAACTCGGAATTGATTTATGAAGCATCTGATCTGATCTATCATCTATTAGTGCTCTTGGTGGAAAAGGGCATTGATATAACCGAGATCTTCACCGAGCTACGCTCCCGCCGCTAAATGCAAGAGGGGCGCAAGACAGGGGACCGCCCCCTGTCTTGCGCTTGCAACTGTCGCCTAGCCCGAAGAGGGTGGGGGCGATGCCCACATCGCCCCGCAATTCGTTTTTCAAAAAGTACTAGAGAGACAGGCTGCCCAGATGTTTCAGGTCCTTCATTTGGTGAGCCTGGATCATGCTATCAGATAGTGTGTAGAGAACGTCGTCGATGTATAGAATACGGCGAATGCTCTTATCAGTATCGCCCCAGTAGTCCCCGGCTTTTAGATAATCATCACCAGTTAGGTGACTGATACGACCCTTCAAGGTGAAGCCTTGCCCATTGACCTGATATACATAAGCACCCTGGAAAGCAAAGCTTCCGTAGCTGGGCCGGCCAACCGGGTCAGGGACAGCCTCCATTACCGTCACCGGAAAGGCCAACAGGTTTTTCTCCCGTGAGAATAATAAGGCCCGATGATTACGGAGCAACTCCGATTCAGTGCCTCGAACGCCGATTATTTCCAGGTCTTTTTCCACGGGATCGGCCACATTGCTCACATCGAACATAGCTATTTTCATACCCTCATAATAGGCTTGAGTTCCATAGGGGCCTTTAACTTCCGTGGTATCCTTACCAAACCCCATAATGTTGTTTTCATCATAAGGGTGCAGGTAATTGCTGTAGCCAGGTATCTTGAGTTTGCCCAATACCTTAGGGGACTTGGGATCCCTTATATCTATGACAAAGAAAGGATCGACCGTCCTAAAGGTGACCATATAAGCTCGGTCTCCCATAAAACGGGTGGAATAAATGATTTCCCCGGGAGCTATATTCTCCACTCTGCCCAAAATATTAAGCTGGCTGTCCAGGGTATAGAGGTTGTTGCTGGAAACTGGCTGATTTCTCCACCATTCCTGTCCGGAAGTGGTGGCTATACGTATAATACCCTGGTATTCATCCATGGAGAATTGGTTGAGAGTATGCCCGGGCACCTCACCGCGAGCTACATAAGAAAAAGCGCCGTTATTGAGACGAAAGGAGAACAACTGAGTTCTGTCCTGGTCATGCACCGGAAGTGAGCGGTCATATGGAATGGCTTGCTTCCGCTGCCAGGGGGTGGCTACATATAGGCTACTGGATGACGCATAAACATTATCAGCACTTCCCAGCACCGTTTCTAGTTGGGCTGGTTGCTGGGGGTGATCCAGACGTAAACCGGCCATGAGTAGATAAGAAGAGTAAATGCTGTCAGGAAAATAGGCAATTTGATCAAGAGGTACAGTATGCATCTGCTCCCCCCGAGCGGAGTCACGGTATAAAGGCAGCAGGTCATCTTCAGCCCGCAGGCGGTAGGTCGGTTGATTACTAATTACGTAGAGAGCCGAATCGATCCGGCGGGAGGTCAAATAGCCGCCTTCCAGCTCCAGTTCCCGAACCTTTTGGGGGGCACTACGATCAGTGATATCATAGATCATCACTTGGGTAGAATGTTTATCAGGATAAATGGGTGGCATTATGCTTAGTTCATTTTCTTGGGGATAAGGAACCCGGTAAGGAGAATAGGAATTGCCTATTACCACCAGCTGATCGTCGGCCACATACATTTCACAAGGAGCGAAGTTATTATTACCGAAGGCTAGGCGGGCAACAACCTGCATCTGTGAGGCAGGCACAGCCTGTATGATCAGGACTTCACTGGAGCTAGGTTTTACCTGATAGATATAGGAGCCATCAGTTTTTACCAAATCAGCCTCATCCACTCCCTCCACCTGCACATTGGTAGAGGAAAAATCATCAGCTTTAGCCATTTCCGGAGCGGCAACTGCGACATCTGCTGCGCCTATTGCCATACCCTGAATAGATGTCCTGCTATACCTTATCGTATTTGACCTGGTATCAAGCAGTTCTTTTAAGTGCTGAGCCGAGCGCACCCGTGGCAGCGGATCTACCGGATCCGATTTCTGCTGGCTATCGGCTGTGGCATAGCCCGGCCAAAGGCATAGCCCCACCAAAAGAACCCCGGCCAATATAAAGGCCACTGGTTTTCTATGACCAAATCTGTTCATGTTCTCTCCCCCATATTTACGGATGTTAACCTTTAATACGAACTACCTAATAATTCCTTACAGCAGGGCTGGTAGGATAAAGCAATACAAATGGAATACTAAGAAAAAGAAGGAGCAATGACTTGTCCGAAACCGGGTGGAACCGTTGAAAAACATCATGTCATTCTATGGCGTAGTCGAAGACTCTTGGCTGGAAGCAGAGGGCAAGATCCTTCGGTCGTTCTGCTCTCAGGATGACTCCCTTTTCGTAAAGGCATAAGCCAGGATCTTAGTGAGTTAGGCAAAATAAAAGAGGCCCTAAAGCCTCAATTTTACTTATGGTGCGGATGAAGGGACTCGAACCCCCACGGCTGTTAACCGCCAGATCCTAAGTCTGGTGCGTCTGCCAATTCCGCCACATCCGCACGGATACAAAAGTTATTATACTCGCTTCCGGAATGCTTTTCAACCAGATAAACTATTCCAATAGCATCTTAGCTGGTGACGGGTGGTGGATCAGGATAGGCTGGGTGTTTGCTGCGGTGTTTGTCGCGGTACATTCTGGTATCGGCCAAATTCACCAGTTCTTCAGCGGTGGTAGCTTCTTCAGGGTAAAGAGCCGCTCCGATGGACACATGGTCGAAATAACCTAACTCAACTATGCTTTTGGAGAGCCGGTCTACCACAGAACGGCACCTCTCATAACCCATACCAGGCAATATTATGGCAAATTCATCCCCACCATACCGGGCCACCAAATCACTATCGCGCACATTGGCTTTAATAGTATCTGCGATTTCTCTTAACACTCGGTCACCTTCCAGATGGCCGTGGTCATCGTTCAGTCGCTTAAAGTCATCCAAATCTATCATGATGATACTGAAGGTCTTGATTTGACTGCCAGGCTCCATCATGCCGCGCAGTTGATCCCAAAAGTACCGATAAGAATATAGACCGGTCAAACCATCATGAATGGCATATGCTGTTATTATTCGTAGATCGTTATAGACTAAAATGTTAATAAATGCTGTACCTAGCAATATAGCTGTCATAAGGTGAACGAATAAAGGCCAGTCAGGTGTACCAGTCACCGCTAGAAGAAAAAGATTAACCATGGTTACCAAAGTGACCGCCAACAACTGAAACGATAGGGGGGCTATCGCGTGAACCAGTAGTGGTAGATAGAGGGTAAGAATGTAGGGGGAATGCAAACCGCCAGAATAATAACAGGCTATGAAAATGAGTATCTCATCAAATGCAAGTTCGAGATAACGCTTGTTGGATAGCCATACGGAAAAGGATCTATTCTTAGCAACAAAGCAAACAATAACAAAAGACAACAACCAAGCCGTGATTATCAACAATAAGAACTCTCGACTAGTAGCCCGATCCAAAAGAAAATAGCAGACTAGAATAACGCTGACTACTAGCAGTCGAAGAATTGCTAAAGTGAAGCGTTGGGATTGATTGCGTTTACCGCTAATACCATAGCTAAGGTGAACTTGTTGGTAGGATACGTAATTTTTCATCCTTATTTTGCCACTGCCTCCAATGGTTATATTTTATACTAGCCAGGGGAAACAAACAATCCTAATTCGTAGAAAAATCCTATATTTTCTAGGACTTCTTGACGAAAAATAAATGGACTACCGGATAGATCAATCATTTTCATGAGCATTTATTAGGTTGGCTGGAAAAACAGTTCCGGTGGAAAACTTCTTATTTAGGTGGTCTATGACCGTATCAATAGCTTGTCCAGAGTTGCTAAAAAGAGAAGGTTGCTCGATCTCTCCGCCCTGTAGGCGGCTAGCTGTTATGCCGACTAGACGCAAGGGTTTTTCCAGCAGACCAGATTGTTCATATAGCTCCCAGGTTGTCTCGAAAATAGTACGATGGTCATCTACCGCTGTGGGACAGGTTTTACTGCGGCTTGAGGTGTGAAAATCCGGTGTGCGAAGCTTAACAGTTATAGTCTGGCACTTGCGTTCCGCAATACGGAGCCGATAAGCTACTTTTTGGGACAGTTCTAGCAACACTTGCTCAATGACTTCCTGTTTGCTGATGTTATTTCTAAAGGTTATTTCGTTTCCAATCGACTTAGCTTCTTCCCCGGGGGTGACCGGTCGTTCATCAATCCCTCGGGCTAATCCTATGATAAAATCGGCATTGTTGCCCAGTAAGGCGGTTCGGAGTTCCTCGGGTGCATCTAATAGATCCTGCACAGTATATAAGCCGTTGCGGTTCAAACGCCTAGTGCTTATCGAACCTATGCCCCACAGATTATCTACTGAAAGAGTGGGCAACAGGGTAGTTACCATTTCATCGGTGAACTCCATGATGCCATTGGGTTTACAGAGGTTAGTGGCTAACTTGGCCAGAAATTTGTTGGCAGCAATGCCGACTGATATGTTCAGACCCAATTCGTCCCGAACCCGTTGGCGTATCTGGCTACCGATTTCTCTCGAACTTCCCCAACGCATATGACTACCGGACAGATCCAAAAAGGCCTCATCTATGGATAATGCTTCGATCACTGGAGTATAGTCAGCCAAGATATTAAAAACTTGACGGGAAGCCTCTTGGTAGCGCTTCATATCGGGAAGTAAAAATATGGCCTGTGGGCAGAGCCGATAAGCTTGACTGGAGGGCTGAGCTGATCTGATACCATACTTTCTGGCTTCATAGGAACAGGTGGAAACCACCCCGCGGCTGTTAGGGGGTGCCCCTATAACAACCGGTTTACCTTTAAGCTCAGGATGGTCACGCTGTTCAACTGAGGCAAAAAAGGCGTCGAGGTCACAGTGCAAGATATGCATGGCTTCATCTCCGAACACGTGTTTGTATATACTTCATATTATATGGTAAACAGTTCAAATAGCAAATTCGGTAAATATCTGAACTGGCGAGAAGCTAATCAGGCAGGCAGAAAGTATCCAACCAGCGGCTATCATGAGATAAAATCAATTGGCCAGGTAACCGCTTGATCTTTTGGAGGGGTATGCCGTAAGTATCCACCGGGTTGCGGCTAAGAAAAGCATCAAGTTGGGGACGGACTTCAGGCAGCCAAAACTGCGCATGGCCCGGTCCCTGGCGAAAGCTCTCCCAATATTCTTGAGGAATGTTCTTCCACAAGTAATCATAATTAAAAGGGGCATCTCCACCCAGGATATATGCACCAGAAGCTGTGGTCACTTCAACTACCTGATGTCCACCGGTGTGTTTTCCGGTCAGGTGCACCCGCAGACCAGGTTTGATGGTGGTAGTTCCGTTGACGATAGAAAAGTGATCCATCAAAGGCAGCCAGTGCCTGGGACAGAAAGAACACTCTTCGACTTGGGGCAGCTGCTGTAAATATATCAACTCCTGGGCTTGGAGCACAAAACGGGCTTGCGGAAACAAGCTCATTCCTCCGGTATGATCCCAATGCAAATGGGTTTGTATTATCAGATCTATGTCAGCCGGAACTAAGCCATGCCTGGACAGCGCTGCAGCTAGGTCGTGTTCCGGTTGGCGATCAGCAGTTGAACCTATGCCGGGAATATATTGAGGGTCAAATCCCGTGTCTACCAAGACCGGATTATGGTCAGATCCTATTAATAGAAAACAGAAACTGGGGATGCTTTGTATTGAGGGGACTTTAGGTTGGTTACCAAACCGTACGGTGAAAGCACCATTATATAGGGGATAGATTTTGTAGTCCATATCCGCACCTTCCAGTCCAGGTTATTTCTTAAAAGAATACCATGTTTTTGGATTTATTTCCGCTTGAAACTGACATTGGTATCGGGAATAATGATGCTATTGCAATCATTGGGCAGAGCATTTTGTCGAGGATAGCGATAATTATTATAAACATAAATGAATATTAACTGAGCAAAACCAGTTCATTTTGCTATAATTAATAGTGATTACGAAAACCTAAGAGGAGTAAGACGTGCACACTTTTTGGCTCATCTCCCCAATTATAATTGTGTTGGGGATAGCCCTGTATTTTATCTGGGCTTTAAGAAAAAGGGACAAACATTATCAGACCAAGAAAGCAATTATGAAAAGCGGCGACCGCGGAGAGTATAAGGTTCAGGCTGTTTTGAGGGTGCTGCAAAAACCCAATTCAAAATATCGGGTCTATCATAACATTAAGCTGGGGCCCGATCCCGACCATACCAATGAATATGACACTTTAGTGGTGGGTCCTAATGGTATATTTCATATTGAGACCAAGAACTATGGCGGGGAACGCGGTGGTATTATTGACATTGACAGCCAGCAAAATTGGATACTTCATAAAAAAAGCGGCTATTCCAAAATAATCAGCAACCCGGTGGGACAAGTTGATTCCCATGAGTATCGTTTAAGAGGCTTTCTCAACAAAGTAGTAGGTGTTCGCAACCTACCTACACAGGGCATTATAGTTCTGTCGTGTGATAATATAAGAGTACGTGTTAACAAAGGTCGTGACAGTTCCATACCCATCCTGGGTCGGCATGAGTTGCTGCCTTACATTCGTAATTATCAGCAGGGAAATGTAACCCTTTATCCGCGCACTATTAAGAAAATTTGCCAGCATATCGAAGCAATGAACTCAAAGGCTCAGGCGCGCTGAGCTGTTCTTCCGACCATTTGAATAACCAGAAATGCCTACTATGTAGCCACCAGCATTTTGGCTCTCCATTAGCAAACTGATTTTATCAGCCTCAAGAAATGAGTTAGAATTCGTGCGGTCAAACCCCATATTACCCGATCTTCCCAAACATAGAAGAACTGGGGCCATATCCCCTTCATAAATGGATAGGCTTTTCCTTGTGGTATCATGTCAAAAGGAAAATCTTCCGG